>Ga0209633_10004070_pt1 | contig 13265 bp, 10 predicted proteins | sample Cruoilmetagenom1_FD_187290 | JGI IMG/M metagenome (GOLD analysis project Ga0209633, IMG submission 187290) | Oil polluted marine microbial communities from Coal Oil Point, Santa Barbara, California, USA - Sample 1 (SPAdes) (version 2) | ecosystem: Environmental > Aquatic > Marine > Oil seeps ... | reverse complement strand
GAGCGTGATGTTAAAGAATTTAGAAAACACCATCTGAGATAGGGGGAGAATTAATATGGCTTTTATATCATCAGGTTATAATCCTGACAAACCGATGGAAAATAGAATAACCGACATCGGACCTAGGAAATATGATGAGTTTTACCCGCCGGTAATAGCAAAAAACAAGGGTAAGTGGCTCTATCATGAAATACTGGCACCAGGTGTGCTTGTTCATGTTTCAGAAACAGGCGATGAAGTTTATACTGTAAGAGTTGGCGGATGCCGGCTTATGAGTGTTACTCATATCCGTGAAATTTGTGAAATCGCAGACAAACACTGCGATGGACATGTTCGATTCACAACCAGAAATAATATTGAATTCATGGTTGACAGTAAAGATAAGCTTCAGCCATTAAAGGACGATCTTACAGGTCGAAAATTTGAAGGCGGAAGTTTTAAATTTCCTATCGGCGGCACAGGCGCAGGCATAACAAACATAGTCCATACTCAAGGCTGGATTCATTGCCATACACCTGCTACAGATGCTTCAGGTACGGTAAAGGCTACTCTGGATGTCCTTTTCGATGATTTTCAGGATATGAGACTTCCCGCACATCTCCGTGTTTCCATGGCATGTTGTCTTAACATGTGTGGAGCGGTTCACTGTTCTGATATTGCGATTCTTGGTTATCATCGTAAACCGCCGATGCTGGATCATGAATATTTAGACAAAATGTGCGAAATTCCACTTGCAATCGCCGCCTGTCCTACAGCAGCAATTAAACCGGCAAAGGTTGAGCTTGCAGATGGAAGAAAGGTAAACAGTGTTGCAGTTAAAAACGAACGCTGCATGTTTTGCGGCAACTGCTATACAATGTGTCCTTCAATGCCTTTGGCCGATGATGTGGGTGATGGTATTGTACTCATGGCTGGTGGAAAGGTTTCCAACAGAATCAGCAATCCGAAATTCTCAAAGGTTGTAGTAGCCTTTATTCCGAACGAAATGCCGCGCTGGCCTACAATGACGGCTACAATTAAACGCATGGTAGAAGCATATGCAAAAGATGCCAACAAGTATGAACGTCTCGGCGAATGGGCTGAAAGAATCGGATGGGAAAAGTTTTTTGAAAAATGTGAACTCGACTTCACGCATCATCTGATAGATGATTTTAGAGATTCCGCATATTACACATGGCGTCAAACCTCTAACTTTAAGTTTTAGTTTTTTTAATAAGCCGGAGCATTGCTCCGGCTTAGGGCTCGCACAAACATAACTTTACATTTAAAATTGTGAACTTATTTTTGTGCGAACCCTTAACCAGAAAAGAGGCGTAACGATGGATGAAGAAGCAGCAAAAAAAATAATTATAGAAAATCTTAAAAAAAAATCAAAGGCAAAATCAAAGTTTTATCTTAAGGATTTTTACAAATTTTTTCCGGATGAAAAACCTAGAGTTGTTAAAAATATTGTAAATAAAATGGTCCGTGAAGAGATTCTTGAGTATTGGTCAAGTGGCAGCACTACCTTGATCGGTCTTAAAGGGATGGGGAAGCAGGCTCACACAGAAGATGAAGATTAGAGAAAGAACAAATGCGGCAAAAATTTCCCGATTCCTCCGGAATTGTAGTTGCGGCCTTGCGAGGCGGATCCGGTAAAACTTTAATTTCCATAGGAATCATTGCTGCATTTAAAGAGCGTGAAAATAGAGTCGCACCCTTTAAAAAAGGTCCTGATTACATAGATGCGGGCTGGCTGGCACTTGCAGCAGGCCGGCCCTGCTATAACCTGGATACCTTTCTTATCAACAAGGAAACTACCCTCAAAACCTACCATTATTATACCTTAGATACAGACATCGCAATCCTGGAAGGTAACCGAGGCCTGTATGACGGCATAGACCCCGAAGGCAAAACCAGCACCGCTGAACTTGCCAAACTCCTTAATATACCTGTAATTTTGTGTGTTGATTGTACAAAATCGACACGAACCATGGCCGCTGCGATTCTCGGCTGTCTCAAATTTGATCCCCAGACGATGATTAAGGGTGTCATTTTAAACAGGGTTGCCGGCAAAAGGCACGAAAAAAATCTTCGTAACAGCATTGAACGCTATTGCGGAATCCCTGTACTTGGGGCTATGCCAAAACTCGGCAGGCAGTATTTCCCTGAAAGGCACATGGGTCTGGTACCTACTCCTGAACATGACTGGGCCAAAGAATCTATTAAAAATGCAGCTAAAATTACAAAAAGATATATTGATCTTAAAGCATTATCAGATATTGCTCATCAAACTACTCCTACGCCATCTCCTGCACCATTTGAGAACAAAATACCAAACAATCTTAAAATTAGACCAAAAATAGGTATATTCAGGGATGCGGCTTTTCAGTTCTATTATCCGGAAAACATAGAGTCTCTTGAACGTGCCGGCGCTGAAATAATCTTTCTAAGTCCCCTTCGTGACAAATCCATTCCAGAAATTGATGCTCTATACATAGGGGGTGGTTTTCCAGAAACCCATGCAGAAAAACTTGCTCAACATGTTGAATTCAGGAATGAATTACATTTCCTGGCTGAAAATGGACTTCCGATTTATGCGGAATGCGGAGGTTTGATTTACCTTGGAAAGGAGCTTCTCCTCGGTGAAAAAACTTATGCCATGACAGGAATATTGCCTATTGTTTTTGGTTTCTCAAAAAAGCCACAGGGACACGGATACACAATTGCCAGAATAAAAGAGAAGAATCCATTTTTTAAAATAGGCACAACATTACGCGGCCATGAATTTCATTATTCAAAAGTACTTAAATGGGATGGTGACGATAATGACCTGGTGTTCAGAATGGAGAAGGGAACCGGATTTTTAAATAAAATGGATGGGGTCTGTTATAAAAACATACTCGCTTCATACACACACATTCATGCTCTCGGAACACCTGTCTGGGCGGAGGCGATGGTAAAGAATGCAATTGCGTATAATAAAAATCAGACAAAAAATCGGAGTAATCATAATATTGCATGATTACCCCGATAATTTATCTGCTTATTTTTTGATTTTTGGGTGACAGGCTTTACAGGTTGTTGGAGCTGCACCTTTATCCTTTGATTTCAAGCCATTTTTTTTGTTAAATTTCTTGTGACAACCTTTGCAATTATCATGAAGTGCATTGGCGTGATATTCACGCTGCTTTTCCTTTGAAAGACCTTTAGCCGCTTTTCCTTTTATATATTCAGCTATTTTATGACATTCAATGCATGTTTTAACATCATCACCAGCTTTAAGGTTTTCAAGCGGTTTACCGTTTTCATCATGATGACATTCAGCACAGCCAATCTTGTAATCGTCTGCATGCTTTTTGTGGGTAAAATCAACTATGCCTTTCTTATGTTTGGCATAAGCTTTATTCTCCATCTTGATAACATCAGGAGCCTCAGTTCCAGCATAAAGACCTGGAACTATAGATAATACTGCAATTGCGGCAATCAGAAATATCATTGTACAGAATTTGTTATTCATTTCTTCTCCTCTTGGTAAATTTTTTTTAGTTAAAATATTCAATATTACATTTTTATAATTTATAAAAATTTATCATAGACCTTCTATTCATGTCAATAAATAAACCACAAACGCTCACACTGGCTGTTAGGAACGAAGACAAAATAACTTCCCCGTTCCTTACAAATCACAGCTTGTGAAGGCATTAAGGTCGACTCTGAAAAAAACTACCCGACCAGATTGCAGATATCCTTCTGGGAAGCCTGTATAATGATAGGGATGTACCTGATAGTTTTTGCCAAAAAGCGGACATGTATAGAACCTTCACAGATATGGACTTCTGAAAAAACAGCCTTTCGGTTGAATGTCCCCTTGGTATGAACCTTTTATAAGATTTATCAGAAAAAAGAAATAATTAAAGAGATTAAAGCTGAAATTAAAAGATTGAAAAAAACATAACAATGCAAATTAACTCGAACAATTAAAGGCGCGCCGCTACTCTCTGCACCTTTAATTGCCGGTTATTTGTGACGTTATGCATCAAGAAAGATGGTATGAGGAAGCATCGACAAGAATTAAAAAAAACAGAGTGATTTCAGTGATGGCGGATTGGTAAATTCCGAAAAGAAATCACTCATTTAAAGAAAAAGCCGATGGGGGCTGGAAATAGGATTGTAAAACTGATTTTTAACAAAATAAAAAGGGCTAACAAATACTTGTTAACCCCTTGAATTCATTGTGGCGGGAGTGACGAGACTTGAACTCGCGACCTCTGGCTTGACAGGCCAGCGCTCTAACCAAAGCTGAGCTACACCCCCGCAGGATGTGAAAAATAGATGGTAGGCGGAACAGGGCTTGAACCTGTGACCCTCGGCTTGTAAGGCCGATGCTCTCCCAACTGAGCTACCCGCCCATTCAAAAAAAAAATATATCAACCAAATAGATTTATGTCAAGAAATATATCTTAATTTATTGAGGTTCTTTGCTCAACAATATCCGGCATAATACCAAAATCAAGATTGCTCCCTTTAAAAATTTTATCTCCCTCACTGATCACTAAAGCATGTGGAATAACATCATCCATTTTCTCAACAGGTATAATCTCTATTTGTTTTAAAACATTAGCCGGTATATCTTTTAGATCCTTTTCATTCTCTTTAGGAATGATAACCTTTTTTATCCTGCCTCTATGAGCGGCAAGAAGCTTTTCTTTTAACCCTCCAATAGGAAGAATTCGCCCCCGCAGCGTTATTTCACCCGTCATGGCCACATCCCGGCATGCCGGTCTCTTTGTGATGGCTGATACCAGAGAAATACACATGGCTACACCAGCCGAAGGGCCGTCCTTTGGAGTTGCTCCTTCTGGGACATGTATATGAATATCATATTTTTTGTAGAATTCCTTATCTACCTGCAGAATTTCTGAACGGGAGCGCACATAACTCACAGCAGCCTTTGCAGATTCTTTCATCACATTACCAAGAGTACCGGTTAAAATCAACTCGCCCTTACCGGACATAATCAAGGTCTCTATATTAAGGAGTTCTCCACCAACCCTTGTCCATGCGAGACCGGTAACCATTCCTATCTGATGATTCTTTTCGATCTCTCCGTGCTTGAAGGGAGGGGGGCCAAGAAATTTCAGCACTGATCTTGCAGTTACCTTGTATGAGCTGCAACCGTTTTTTTGAACAACTTCCCGGGCAATTTTGCGGCATATGGATGCTATTTCACGTTCCAGATTTCTCACACCCGCTTCTCTTGTATATTGCTGAATAATTTTGTGAAGAGCATTAGAAGTAAAACTAATATTCCTATCCGCAAGCCCATTCGCCGAAATCTGTTTTGATAACAAAAAATCTTTGGCAATATGATACTTTTCATACTCGGAATATCCTGACAAACGTATAATTTCCATTCTATCCTGCAATGGAAGCGGTATATCAAGGGTGTTTGCTGTTATAATAAAAAGTATGTCAGATAAATCATAATCAATATCAAGGTAATGATCGTTAAATGAGTTATTCTGCTCAGGATCAAGAACCTCCAGCAATGCAGAGGAAGGATCTCCCCTGAAATCCATGCTCATTTTATCTACTTCATCAAGACACATAACCGGATTATTAACACCAACCTTTTTTAAAGACTGAATTATTTTCCCTGGCATTGCTCCTATATATGTCCTCCTATGTCCTCTAATCTCAGCCTCATCCCGTATACCACCAAGGGAAAGACGAATATACTTTCTTCCTGTGGCCCGCGCCACAGACTTGGCCAGAGATGTTTTTCCCACACCTGGAGGGCCTACAAGGCAAAGAATAGGTCCTCTTATTTTTTTTACCAGAACCTGAACTGCAAGATATTCAAGAATCCGTTCCTTTGGTTTTTTAAGCCCGTAATGATCTTCATCCAGAATAGTTTCGGCCTTATTTATATCATCAGAAACCTTGCCGGTTTTCATCCATGGAAGCGCTAAAATCCAGTCAATGTAGATGCGAACAACAGTAGCTTCAGCTGACATAGGGGGCATCATCTTAAGTTTTTTAAACTCATGATTCACTTTTTCACGCGCCTCATCAGACAGCTTTGCATTCTTGATCTTCTGTTCTATTTCCTTTAATTCTTCATAAGGTGCATCCGGCTCGCCCATCTCTTTTTTGATGGCGCGTATTTTTTCATTCAGGTAATAATTCCTCTGTGAAGTTGACATCTGATTCTTGACACGATCCATGACCTTTTCATCAACACGAAAAACATCTATCTCAACCTTAACTAAATCAAGCAGTAAGTTCAGCCTGTCATAAACTGCATTGAATTCAAGAAGACGCAGTTTATCATCTATCTGAAAAGCGAAATGGGATGCCACAGTATCTGCCAACCTGGAAAGGTCTGTTATTTCGGATATACTATTTACCAGAGCATCAGGAATATTTTTATTTAATTTTGCATATTTTTTAAAGTTATCTATGATGGCCATGCCCAAAGCTATAGATTCAGCGCCTGAAGCCTCCTCCTCTGTTACTGGCTCTACCTCTACTTTAAAAAATTCCTGATCATCAATAAACCGAATAATTTTTGCTCTTCGAGTCCCCTCGACCATGGCTTTTACTGTACCATCAGGAAGCCTAAGAATCTGCAGTACCTTTCCGATAGTACCTGTAAGACTTATATCTTTTTCGCCCGGACGGTTAATATCAGCCTTTTTCTGAGTAGCGAGAAAAATACTTTTGCCCTGATTCATCGCTGCAGCCAGAGCCTTGACAGATTTGGAACGTCCCACAAATAGAGGGGCTACTGAATAAGGAAATACCACAATATCCCGCAATGGGAGCAAGGGAATAAAAGCTTTTCCGGCGCCTAATTTATTCTGCGTTTTAAAGAAATCAGCCATTGTCATAATTTTTTATTCTATAACAATGCCCGAATGAAAATTAGCAATCTTCATTCAGACACTATTATTATGCCTGTTTTTTGGTTTGTTCATATACCAGTAAGGGATCTTCATTATCCATGATCACTTCCTGATTAATAATACACTCTTTAACATCATTTAATGAAGGAATCTCATACATAATATCCAGCATGCTTTCTTCCAGAATTGCCCGCAAACCTCTTGCGCCGGCCTTCCGCAGAACAGCCTTTTTAGCAATAGCATTTAAGGCATTATCTGTGATTTTTAAATCAACACCTTCATACTCAAAAAGCTTACGAAACTGCTTAAGCAGGGCATTCTTTGGTTCTTGCAAAATCCTTACCAGAGATTCTTCACCCAATTCATCAAGTGTTGCAACAATAGGAAGCCGGCCAAGAAATTCTGGAATCAGACCATATTTAATCAAATCCTCAGGCTGAAGCTGTCTTAAAAGTTCACCTATCTTTTGCTTGTTATTGCTGCCTACTTCAGCTCCAAACCCCATCGCCTTGGAGCCTGTGCGCCGCTTAATCACATGATCAAGGCCGTTAAACGTGCCCCCGCATATAAATAAAATATTGGAAGTATCAACTTTTACAAAATCCTGCTGCGGATGCTTCCTTCCTCCTTTAGGCGGTACGCTGGCAGTAGTTCCTTCAATAATCTTGAGTAAAGCCTGTTGAACGCCTTCACCAGACACATCCCTTGTAATAGAAGGATTATCAGACTTGCTGGCAATCTTATCTATTTCGTCAATATATACAATCCCTCGCTTGGCCTTCTCCACATCATAATCGGCATTTTGCAGAAGAGAAAGAATAATATTTTCTACATCTTCTCCCACGTATCCAGCTTCAGTAAGACTTGTTGCATCAGCAATGGTAAACGGAACATTAAGAAATCTGGCAAGTGTTTGCGCCAGCAGGGTCTTACCGCATCCTGTCGGCCCTATCAGCAGGATATTGCTTTTCTGGATTTCCACATCTCCTGCACTAACAGTGGAATCAAGCCTCTTGTAATGATTATAAACAGCAACAGAAAGAATCTTTTTTGCATCTTCCTGTTCAATAACATAATCGTCAAGCACATTCTTGATCTCCTTAGGAACAAGCAGATCCTCATCCTTATCCGCGTTTTTATCATTCTCTTCTTCAATTATCTCACTACACAATTGAATACATTCATCACAAATATAAACAGCAGGTCCTGCAATCAGCTTGTTAACTTCTTTCTGGTTTTTTCCACAAAAGGAACAAAAAAGATTTTCGGTTAAATCTTCTTTTTTCGCCATTTTAAGCCTCCTTAGCCTTTGCAATTTTATCCAGGTCACCCCTGTTGGCCATTACATGATCTATCAACCCGTATTCTTTGGCCTCATCCCCTGACATAAAAAAATCACGATCTGTATCGGTATTTATACGTTCAATATCATTGCCTGTATGAAAAGCCAAAATATTATTAAGGGTATCTCTCATACGCAGAATCTCCTTGGCCTGAATGGCAATATCAGATGCCTGACCCTGTGAGCCTCCCAAAGGCTGGTGAATAAGAATACGCGAGTTGGGCAGGGCATATCGCTTGCCATGTGCGCCTGCGGCCAGCAAAAGAGCGCCCATACTGGCAGCTTGGCCGATACATACTGTTGCTATTTCGGGTTTAATATACTGCATTGTATCGTATACCGCCAAACCTGCTGTAACTACTCCACCTGGAGAATTGATATAAAAATTGATATCCTTATCAGGATCCTCGGATTCCAGAAAAAGAAGCTGTGCTATCAGAAGATTAGCGATCTCATCATTCATGGCTGAACCAAGAAATATTATCCTGTCTTTAAGCAGTCTTGAATAAATATCATAAGCACGTTCACCTCGGCTGCTCTGCTCTATTACCATTGGAACTAAAGGCACGGTTCTCTCCTTGGGTTAATATTGGGTTAATTTTCTTTTTCAGGTTCAACATTTTCAATGGTACTATTTTCTATAATAAAACGCATAGCATTTTTTTCAAGCAAAGTATGCTTAAAAAACTCCATACCTTGCGGATTATCCGCATATTTACGTTTAAGTTCCTCAGCCGGCATCTTCAATCGTGCAGACATCTCCGTAAAGCCCTGCTCAATTTCTTCCTCAGAAAGTGTAAGTTTTTCCTGCTCGGCAACTCCCGATAAAAGCAAATGACGCTCCACCTGATGTTTAGCCAAATTACGATATTTGGCCCCCAAATCATCTCTTAACTTTTCAAGTTCTTCCTGTTTCATTTCCTGCACTTGATATGCTTGAAGCATCTGGGTCAGAATACCTTGTAACTCATCCTGAATCATGACATCAGGAACCTCAAAATCCATTTTCGACAAAATAGCTTCAAAAACCTGTTCTTGCAACTCCTGCTCGGCCCGGGAAAGATAGCCTTGTTTTAAATTATCTCCTATTACGGCTTTTAAATCATCAATAGTTTTAAATTGACCAAGGTTCTTGAGAAACTCTTCATCAATTTCAGGTAACACATCTTCCAGAATCTGCCTTATTTTCACCTTGAATGTTACGTCAACACCAGCCAGCGTATCCTTAAAATAATCCTCCGGGAATTTTATATCAATATCTTTATTATCCCCAGGTTTTACACCGATCAGAGCCTCATCCAGTTCTTTTGCAATAAGCGCTTCACCAATCTTAAGCTTGAAGTTTTCTGCTTTGGTCACTTCTTCAAATGGCTTTCCATCTTTAAAAACTTCATAATCCAGCAAAATCAAATCATCGTCACGGATTACGCGGTCTTCCTGAACAACTTTATGCTCAGCCAGATTTCTTTGAAGCATTTTTATCTGCTGGTCGACCTCTTCACCAGTAACTTTGCCGATAGTTTTTTTAAGCGTTAATCCCTTAAAATCTATATCACCAAGTTCAGGCTTTATCTCAAGATGAACATCATATTTATAAGAGCTGTTCTCGGAAAGCTCTTCAGGTTCAACAGCCGGCTGTCCCAGTGGTTCCAGATTGGCTTTCTTGATCGCCGGATAAAATGAGGCCTGAATTAATTTGGTTACCACATCTTTATCAACATCTTTTTTAAACATTTTCACTAACACATTACGCGGAACCTTGCCTTTGCGAAAACCTTTTATTTTCGCTGTACTTTTAAGCTCTTGATAGGCTTTATCCAATTCTGCAGTCACTTCTTCTTCAGGTATCTCAATATGCAATACTTTTTTTACAGGGCTCAAATCGTCTACACTAACTTCCATAATATGCCTTCCCAAAATCTTTAGGAACGAGGACGAATTAACTTCCCGTTCCTTATCTTAAAATCTATACCGGAGAAACTGTTTGTAAAAAATGAGTACGAGAGGGGAGACTTGAACTCCCATTCTGTCGCCAGAGCTGGATCCTAAGTCCAGTGCGTCTACCAATTCCGCCACTCTCGCACAAGATCAACATGCCGATAGCCTTTTCCAAAAGTTAAACATTAGGAACGGGGACGAAATAACTTCCCTAAATCTGTGTGCCTACTTAGGGAAGTTATTTCGTCCTCGTCCCATAATAAAAATAAAAAAAGACTAAAATCAATACTTCTTGAAATCAAAATCAATGTTCTGATATATAGAAGATATTTTAAAGTTTATAAAAATAATATCAATTACCCTTACTGTCAAGAAAAATAATTAGGTAAAGAGCCATGCAAACTTCCATTGAGCAGCATATAAAATTATGTTTTTTCAGCATGTTAAGCCTTGCACTAATCTTTTTTTCAGGCACTCAAACAGAGGCTGCGAAAAAGATTATTTTCAACAAAAAAATAATTATTTTAGATCCTGGGCATGGAGGGTATGATACAGGAGCCAAAGGCTCCGGCAAAACAATGGAAAAAAATGTTACTTTAAAACTTGCGCAAATGATTGAAAAAAAACTTGGCAGCAGATATAGAACAATACTTACAAGAACAGATGATTACAAACTTGATTTAAATAGTAGAACTGCTATTGCAAATCATCTAAAAGCCGATATTTTTATAAGCATCCACACAGGAGGCAGCTTTCTTCATAATGCTGCTGGTATAAATATATTCTACTTTAAGAAATTAATGGGTCAAAGTCTTTCAGATAATCTGTATCCCCCCCCTGCCGATAATATCTGGAGCAGCCTTCAGACCAGGCATATCAAAGCAAGCAGCCTCCTTGCAGAATTCATCCAAAAAAGTATTCAGGAACAGGAAGCCGGTACTAAAACAAAATTACAAACCTGTCCACTTTTTGTGCTTGAAAGCGCCGATATGCCGGCTGTTTTAATCGAAACAGGATATATAACCAATCCAGTTGAAGAAAAAAAAATGAATAATCCAGAAAAATTACAATTTTTGGCAGAATCTATTTGCTCCGGAATAGAAAAATTTTTTATAGAAACATCACGCCGCTAAAAAACGAAAAGGACATAGTAAAATTAATTAGCAGTTTTCGTTGCAAATTTATAAAATCCCGGGAATCTTCACACCATTAGGCAGACCGGCAAAACCTGGAACAACAGTTTTGATTCCTGATTCCTTCATTTCTTCCTCTGCCCTGATAAGCGGGTTATAATTTTGAAGATTACGTTCCCCATTAGGAGCTCCAGCCTTAAACCAGAGCTTGCTGCTAACGGAACCGTACATAAGCGGCATTAACGGCAAAAATTCGGAAGATCCTTCTGTCGATCTATGGGAAAAAAAAGCAGTAGATCCTGTTTTTTTAATATTATCAAGTGCTTCTTCAAGGCTATTAACACCAAGGTCTTTTAATTCCTCAAGCACGTTTTCTAAATCGCCCCTTGCTTTTAAAAATTTTTCTACCCTGTTTAAATCAGCAAGCCCGAGAACTATTTCTGTTGCAAGACATGTTTCCGTAAATGTACCTGCCTGATTAAGCTTGATAAGTACGGAATTGCCTGCTCGATCTTTTTGTTCGGAAGCTGCCAGAAAAGGGATAATAAAACGCATCTGGGTTACTGCTGCATCATCAATAACCAGTTGAACACGATCACCATATTTCTCATTCATCATTTTATGGGCAAGGACATCATGTTCACCTCCCGCATCCTCCATGGTGACAAAATTTTCAACTGCTGTAACTATTGACGCATTAAATTCAATCAATTCTTCCCGTGTTTTAATTCCAAGACCCGAAAAACGCATGTCATACATACCTTTTTCTCTTAGCTCATCTGTTTTCTGAATTTCTGAAAATGCGTTGTCGGTTCCGATTGCGTAATCATCAATATTCAAGCCAAGATCTTCCGCACATTGCTTGAGCCGCTTCAAACCTTCATAATTATCCTGCACAGGAAATACAAAACCTCTCTCCTTGGCTGTTCCGGTCGGCATACCGCTGTTAACAAGATTCTTTTCAAACTGCTTGAAAAACTTTATCGCCGTTGAAAAAACATCCTTTACAGAATCTTCCTTCATGGCAATAAAAAACATCTCCTGAATATCCTGTTTTGTTCCCGGAACATGTTCACCTCCACATACCATATTAAAAGCTATATTAGGCATATAAAAGGTCTTGATATCTTCAGGGGCAAGCAGTTCCCAGGCCTTATATCCTGATGCATGGAGAAGAGTTTGAAAAAATACGGTAGACGATGCAAGGCATGCATTGCCGCCCCAGTCTTTTTTATTAGGACCTGCATTTTCTATGAGTTTAAGGTCAAATTCTTCGACAGCCCTTAAAATATCGGAGGGATTGTTTATTATTACTTTTTCAGGAAGAAGAGGAGCAATGTTTTTTTTGATAGAAAGTATAGCCGCATCATTAGGAATGTAAATCGCCTCACTCTCACCATCTGATGTTCCTTTGGCTATTCCATTCCTCTCCTCAATCGTCCAGGCAGAGCCGCCCCTTTCAATACGGGCAGACATAACTCCTTCAATAGTATAAGAGGCATAAGAAGATAATATTTCCAATCCTTTTACTTTAAAATTTGAGACAATAGTTGGTTCAGCCATTTTTAACATCCTCCATAGTATTAGGGAACTTACAGAAAATAATCTACGCATCCTGCTTGCCCTTTTGCCCGTCTTCTACGTTGCGGTAACAGTTGTATAGTTCACTATGCAACTGTTACCACGCCTTAAAGACGAACAAAAATTCTGCACGATATGCGTAGATTATTTCCTTCCAGTTCCCTTATTGCTTTCAACAAGAATTATGTGTAAATCCATCACATTGGTTTTTGTGGGACCCGTAATCAACAAATCTTCAAGTTTTGCAAAAAAATGATATGAATCATTTTTCTGCAAATAATCAAACGCATTCAATCCCATCTCTTCAGCCCTCTCAAGAGTGAATGTATCTGCTATTGCTCCGGCGGCATCGGTGGGGCCGTCATTACCGTCCGTCCCTCC
>Ga0209633_10004069_pt1 | contig 13266 bp, 11 predicted proteins | sample Cruoilmetagenom1_FD_187290 | JGI IMG/M metagenome (GOLD analysis project Ga0209633, IMG submission 187290) | Oil polluted marine microbial communities from Coal Oil Point, Santa Barbara, California, USA - Sample 1 (SPAdes) (version 2) | ecosystem: Environmental > Aquatic > Marine > Oil seeps ... | reverse complement strand
ATGGGTAGAGACTGCAGGGTCACGTCTCCTGAATTATCAAAAGCGGTTGCAGTAGGTATTAATTCAACAGGTCTCGATGTTCTAGATATTGGTATGGTCTCAACACCTATGCTTTATTTCTCACTCTACAATCTCGACGTTGATGGAGGGGTGATGATTACGGCAAGTCATAATCCTGGAGAATACAACGGTATCAAATTATCTTCAGGTAGAAATTCTTTATTCGGGGAAGAGATACAGGTAATTAGACAGATGGCAGAACAAGGAGATTTTGCATTAGGTGAGGGCAGTACTAGACAAGCTGAAATCAGAGAAGATTATATAAAATTCCTAAAAGAAAATCTGGATATAAAACCAGGTTTACGAATTGCAGCCGATTATGGAAACGGTATGACCGGGGTTATAGGTCCAGAGGTGTTTAGGGAATTTGGATGCGAGCTGACTGAGCTTTACGAGATACCTGATGGAACGTTCCCAAATCACCATCCTGATCCTACTGTGGAGGAAAATTTAGCAGAATTAATAGACACTGTCACGAATAACAACCTTGAGGTTGGATTAGGGTTTGACGGGGATGGGGACAGGATTGGGGTTATAGATGAAAACGGAGATATAATATGGGGTGATATGCTCGTACTTATCTTTGCTAGAGATATTTTGAGCAGAGAGCAGGGTGCAAAGTTCATTGGAGATGTAAAGTGCTCTACAAGACTTTTTCAGGGTATAAAAGATGCCGGTGGAGAGGCCATAATGTGGAAGACCGGACACTCTCTTATTAAAAACAAAATGAAAATTGAAAACGCAGCTATGGCAGGTGAGATGAGCGGACATATTTTCTTTGCTGATAAATTCTTTGGATATGATGACGCTTTATATGCAGCACTTCGTTTACTAGAGATCATCTCTAAGACGGGCAAGAAAGTGTCTGAGCTTCTTGGAGGAATTCCTCACTCAGTATCAACACCTGAAATTAGATTGGATTGCCCAGAGGAAATAAAGTTCCAACTTGTTGAAGAAGTGAAGACACGTTTAAGTGAGAAACATCAAGTTATAGATATAGACGGTGTTAGGATTGAATTCCCTGAGGGCTGGGGTCTGATAAGAGCATCTAACACTCAGCCTGCGCTTGTGCTCAGGTTCGAAGCAATTGATAATGAAAAACTCCAGGAAATACGATCGATAATAGAGGGAGAATTAAACTCCGTAATGGATGAATTGTCCGCTTAGCTTTTCTCGGATTGCGATAGATCTCCAATCAAAGATTCAAGAGTCTCGAGGCTAATTTCATACTGCTCTGATATTCTTTTAAGCTCGGACTCAGTTAAGTCTATCTGAGGCTCTATTGTATCCTTTAATTCAAATTCCGGCTCCCACCCTTCTTGTCTAATAGCAAGCTGAGCTACATCCCAACGGGAGTAATGTCCAAGTGAGTCAAACACTGCTTTTACGGCTTTTATTTGGTTGGCATAACACTCGGCATATAGTATTGCATCTTTTTCAAAATTAGGTTCGGCTAAATACCTGCCAGCCGGGTTAACTATTGAGCTTCCGCCTCTGGCCCAGTCATAGTTAATATGTCCACCGTCTCTTATCCCATGCCATTGTTCAGGGAAGTCGTCTGAATCTAAATAACCGCACCCGCTTAAAACAAATGCGCCAGCTTCAAAAGCATGTACTTTGATCAAAGCTTGTATATTGCAGTTAATTCCACCGGGACTAGTGTCAGCATCAAGCAATTTGTCCTCTCCTCTTTTCCAGTTTCCGGGCCAAACTGCTATATGAAAATCTTCCCCTCTATGAATCATTGCGGCTCTTACGAGGGTCATATGGTTTTCCCAACATATAAGACCGCCGATTCGTCCAATATCGGTATCAAACACTTTAATATCGCTTGCGTCCCCTTGTCCCCAGTAAATTCTTTCAGTATAGGTCGGCATGATCTTTCTGTGTTTACCCATTACTTCTCCGTTCTTGTCTATAAAAAGAAGGCTATTATAAACACTACGACTTCCTGGGCGGTCATCGAGTTCATTGCAACCAATTACTACATATGCTCCTGCCTCTTTAGCAGCTTCTCCAAGAATTACAGTATCTTCACTTGGTATTTGCAGTGAATTGTCCTGAAGAGCGATCATGAAATCGGTCCATTCATGCGGAGGGGTTTCGTATCCGACAGTATAGTAAGCTGGGTACCCTGGGACAAATGATTCTGAGAAAGTTACAAGCTCTGCCCCATTTCTGCCTGCGTCTTTTATAAGACTGCAAGCCTTTTCAATTGTCCTCTCCTTATCCATAAATACAGGAGACGCTTGAATAACTGCTACTTTTACCTTCTCTCTACCGCCAAGAACTTTTTTGCCCATTTAAATTTCCTAAGTAGTTATAATTCTACTACCACCTGCTTGTTGGCCCTCTGTTTTTTGAGCTCTCATCTCGATTAATTGAAGAAGTCTATTTTTGAATTCCTCATCGAATGCGCATATGGAGGGTACGATGTATCCCATCATAGCTATCTGAAGAAAATATTCGGTGTTTGTACGGAGCAAATCATCCTGTACATTCTCTCCGTATACCTGCATCAGGTTAGTATAAATTGTATGTCCCAATTCACCTGTAACTTCAGTTATGCTCTTTGTACCCTGAGTCTGTTGATTAAACTGGACACCCAGATTAAAAGCCATAAGGATTGAATTAGAAAGGCTTCCGATTTGTTGCTGGTCTTGACCTTGCGGTTGTTCTTGATCAGACATATATGTACCTCCTTAATTTTTAGAGTTTTAGTCTAACATAATATGTAATTAATGCCGATATTGAACTTGCGATTCTTACTGGAAATTTGGGATTATTAGAAATAGTAAATTTGATTTGGAATTTTAAAAGTGTAAAAGTAATAGATATCTATCATCAAAAGATAGGAGGATACATTATGGCAAAAGTACAAGGCGGCTACCTTGTGGCAAAAACTCTTCATGAGCATGGAGTGAGAGAAATCTTTTCTCTTGGAGGGGGTCATATAAATCCTGTCTATAATGCTTGCCTCGACTTAGGGATTAGGATTATTGACACCCATCATGAACAGGGCGCTGCCATGGCGGCAGACGCTTACGGCAGAGTAAGCAGGAAACCAGGGGTATGTCTTGTGACTGCAGGACCAGGTTTTACAAATGCCCTTACCGGCATTGCGGGGGCGTATATGGCAAATGCCCCGTTTCTCATTATTTCGGGAAGATCAGGAGTTGAAGAGAATGACAAACTCTCCTTACAGGAGATAGACCAGCAAGCTATGGTAGCCCCCGTGACTAAATGGGCTCGTACTGTCTTTGATTCCACCCGAATTCCGGAATATGTAAGCAATGCATATAAGAGAGCGCTTTCAGGCAGACCCGGGGCGGTATATCTGGGTATGTCATATGAAGTCCTATATCCCAAATGTGATGAAGATAAGTTGTCTGCTTACAACACATTGATATCCTCAACTAAATCTGAACCCGAAGATAGAGTAATTGAAGACTTTGTGAAATTACTTAAACGAGCAAAGAAACCTGTTGCTATTGCGGGAAGCGGCTCATGGTATTCCGGGGCAGACAAGGAGGTAATCAAATTTATTGAGGGAGCAAATATACCTCTTTATACATTAAATTTCGGAAGAGGTATTGTCTCAGATGATCATCCGCTGTGCTTTGGTCATGCAAGCGCTTCAGCTCCCAACGCTTTTAGGAAAGTGACATCAGAAGCTGATCTAATCATACTTCTTGGCATAAGGTTAAGTCTATATATAGCATTTGGTCGAACATTTAATCCAAAAGCTAAAGTGGTTCAGATTGATATAGATTCTACAGAGATAGGAAGGAACAGGCCGGCTGATTTAGGAGTCGTTGGCGATTTGAGCAGTGTTTTAAGTAAAATGTCTAGCTATATAAAAGACAATTCCATAGAGTTAAATTTTGGCTCCTGGCTCAAAAAGGCTGGTGCGTGGTGTAATCAGGAGCGAGTTAAAGGAGACAAACTAAGAACTTCCAATAAAATGCCTATACATCCCGTTAGAGTGGCTAAAGCGGTTGAGGACGTGCTTGGCGGGGAAGGAATTCTCGTTATTGATGGAGGCGATACGCAGGCATGGACCGACGGGCATTACCGCGTAAAGAACCCGGGACATTATGTAAAGGGTGGACCCTTGGGGTGCATGGGTGTCGGCGTTCCTTTTGCCATAGGAACTAAAGTAGCTCGTCCAGAAAAACAGGTTGTCCTGATCACAGGAGACGGAGCAGTGGGGATGAATTTCATGGAGTTTGAAACAGCGATTCGGCATAAGATCCCTTTTGTAGCTGTTGTGTGCAATGATCAAGCTTGGGGAATGACAAAGCATCAGCTTGAAATCACATACGGTAAGAAACGTCCTAAATTAGGTGTTGATCTAGACTTAACTCCGTTTCACGAGATTCTAAAAGTTTTGGGTGGATACGGAGAGCTGGTAACCGATCCTAAAAATCTCAATGCTGCAATAAAAAGGGCTATCGCAGCAGGAGTCCCGGCTCTCATAAATGTTGTAACTGATCCAAATGCTGTGAGCGGCGCTACTTACGCAATTACAGAGGCGATGATGTCTGTTGATAAAAGATGAAACGAGTATTAATCAAAGTTAGTTTGTCTATTTTTTCTATTCTAGTGATTTTCCTATTTGCAGAAGCAGCAGCACAGATTTATGTCCACTATATTGCAAAACAGGGCAAAATATTTGAACCAGACCGAGTTGCAGGATGGAGGCTAAAGCCTGATATCCAAATGCAGCGAAAAAATGCAGACGGGAGTAATTGGACTATAAGAACAGACGAAAACAGCATTAGAGAAAAGGGTTATTGGGATTCCAATATGCCAAAAGTCTTAGTGCTAGGCGATTCATTTGCATTTGGAGAAGGGGTTCAATATGAAGACAGATTTGATAGAAAAATCGAAGAATTAGATTATACGATATTGAATGTTGGTGTAATGGGTTATGGAACTGATCAGCAGTTATTGAAAGCCAAACCACATTTTGCAGAATTAGGTAAAGGTGAAGTCGTTATTATTCTTACTTACTACAACGATTTCTATGATATCATTCGCAAGCAACATTCGGGAAGGGCCAAACCATGGTATGAATATGAAAATGAAAAATTAGAATTACACGAACCAGAGATTACTATAAAAGAGATTTTGCGTGATAAATCCTATCTTTTTGCAATACTCGGGGAATTTCTGAGCAGACAACATGAAGCCTCTGATGCTGATATCGAGAGATCATCAAGGATTTATCAGGAATTAATAAAAAATGAAGCGAAAGGATTAGCAGGTAAAGGAGTTGTTGTTTTAGTGGCTTACCACGGAATTCCACTTATAGAAGATGACGAGCAAAGAGACAAGATAATTCAAGCACTTAAAGATGTTTGTAGAAATTCAAAAATTCATTGCCTGAACATTGATGAATATTTTAATATTGAGAATAGCAAAGGTTATTTTTTGTCTGATGGCCATTGGAATAAAAAAGGGCACAAAGTTGCAGGCGAACTATTGGCAGATAAGCTATCTTCTATTATTAAAGAACAAAGTAAAGCAGAATATTAAAATCACACTTTTTCTAGTTCCGGTTTTTTGTGAAAGCATCTAATCTTAGTTTCCTGAAGAGAAAACAGAACAGATACTTTCACATCACGAAGAAGTGCTTATAAAAAGTTCCTACTAACTTATCTCTTTCAGTTTTGAAATGACTTCATCCGGTTCTGCACGTTTGGTATAATCAGCATTTGCGTATGCATACCTAACCGTTCCATCTTTATCAATGACATAGGTTCCGGGCATTGGGATCTCCCAGGAATCATCGCCATTGGACTTTGGAATATTGATCCCGAACTTCAAATATAATTCATGGAGTTCAGAGGGGAGCTGAAAAACAAGCCCAAATTTATTTGCTGTTTGATTTCCCTGATCGCTTAATACCGGAAATTTTAAATCATTTTTCTCCGCGGTAGATAGTGAATTGTCAGGGGTTTCAGGGGAGATTGCTACCAAAGAAGCTCCCAAATTGTCTATCTCACCCAGATGTTTTTGGTATGCGTTTAATTCCAGATTGCAGTACGGGCACCAACCGCCTCTATAGAAGTTCAATACTACGGGGCCCTTTTCTAAAAGTGAGTGTAGATTAACAGATTCGCCCTTAGGGTTAGGCAGTTCAAAATCGGGTGCTTTTTCTCCAACTTTTAGAGATTTTTCTGCTATCCCGCTATCAACTAATCTACGGGTTGTGTCCAGCATCAAATTTAATACTTCTGGCGGAACCTTCTTGGTAAATCCATTATATAGATCCTGCAATTCAACTTGTAAACTCATTATAAGCCTCCGTTAAATAATCTATGTTCTTTAAGATTGCATTACAGGGTGATTAGATTCTAATTATATTTGCGCTTAGAGAGGTTATTACTCGCTAGTTTTTAAAACAGCGAGGAATGCTTCTTGGGGTATCTCAATATTTCCTACTTGTTTAAGGCGTTTTTTACCCTCTTTCTGCTTTTCAAGGAGTTTTCTTTTTCTCGTTACATCTCCGCCGTAACATTTTGAAGTAACGTCTTTCCTTACCGGCTTAACTGATTCTCTGGCTATGATACGGCTTCCAATAGAGGCTTGTATAATTACTTCATAGAGCTGTCTTGGAATCAGGGACCTGAGTTTCTGAATAAGGTCTCTTCCCCTCTCATAAGATCTGTCCTTGTGGACAATGATTGAAAGCGCATCTACCTGATCTCCATTAACTAGAACATCTAACTTGATTAGATCCGATCCCTTATACCCGATTGGTTCATAGTCCATAGATGCATATCCACGTGATACAGATTTGAGCCTGTCATAGAAATCATAGACTATTTCAGAAAGTGGAATTTCGTATTCTACAATAACTCTATCTTCAGTTACATATCTTATGTCCTTTTGAGTTCCACGCTTTTTGATACAAAGTTCAAAGATCGCCCCAAGATATTTTCCAGGAGTATGAACGGATACCAAAACGTATGGTTCCTCAATTAATTCCATTTTATCGGGCGAAGGTAAGTCACTGGGATTATCCACATATGAGACTTCCCCGTTTTTATTAGTAGTTTTATATATTACCGTGGGTGCAGTTGAAATTAGCTCAAGTTCAAACTCTCTTTCAAGTCTCTCTTTTACGATCTCCATATGCAAAAGTCCGAGAAAGCCGCAGCGGAAACCAAATCCTAAAGCTATGGATGTTTCGGGTTCATATACCAAGGATGAATCGTTTAAAGCAAGCTTCTCAAGAGCTTCTTTCAGCTTTTCGTAGTCTACAGAGTCGATAGGATAGAGACCGCTAAATACCATAGGTTTCATTTCTCTAAACCCTGGAAGCGCCTTAGCTGTAGGTTTCTCCTTACTTGTTATCGTATCGCCCACCTTAGCTTCTTCTATTTCTTTTATTGATGCTGTAACGAAACCCACCTCACCTGTTTTTAGCTCTTTAACTTCAATTGCGCTTGGTGAAAATATACCAAGTGTCCGTACTTCGTTGGTCTTACCAGTGGACATGAACTTGATTTGTTCTCCAGCCTTAATTTTCCCTTCAAACACCCTTACCAGCATTACAACTCCTTGATAGGAATCAAACCAGCTGTCAAAGATAAGTGCCTTCAGGGGTTCTTTGGATTTATCGGGAGGAGGGGGAACATCTTTAACAATCGCCTCTAGTATCTCTTTTGTTCCTATGCCTTGTTTAGCGCTTGCCGGGATAGCCTCTTCTGCACTTATTCCTATAACATCCTCAATCTCTCCCTGAACTCTTTCAACATCAGCGGCTGGAAGGTCAATTTTATTTATCACCGGCACTAGTTCAAGACCGGAATCTGTAGCCATATAAGCGTTAGCCACAGTTTGTGCCTCAACTCCTTGAGAGGCGTCTACAATAAGTATTGCGCCCTCGCAAGCCATTAAGCTCCTTGAAACTTCATAGCTGAAATCCACGTGACCTGGTGTGTCAATCAGATTAAATTCATATGTGTTTCCATCGTCGGCTTTGTAATCTAAGCGTACAGCTTGCGCTTTAATGGTTATGCCCCTTTCCCTTTCAATTTCCATTTGATCGAGAAACTGATCTTCCATTTCGCGTTTTGTCAGAGCTCCGGTAAATTCCAGAATTCTATCCGCAAGAGTAGATTTCCCATGATCTACATGGGCGATGATAGAAAAATTCCTTATGTATTTGGGTTTCATATGATTTGCTAAATTATAGCCTTAAACTTAAAAGATGACGTAGTATAAAGTAAAAGGGGCTAAGTTCAAATATAAGTTTAAATCTACCAGGAACCGCCACCACCGCCACCCGAACCTCCTCCGCTAAAGCCACCTCCGCTGCTGAAACCACTACTTCCCGATTTCCTTGGTGTAGAAGATAAAGAACGGTTCATTACCCCTAGACTTCTGCCTATGTCATTGACAAATATATTCGGAGAGAAAGCGTTTCCATAGTTAGCCGAATGATACCAATTAGGCGGCTCTTTATACATATCCTTAAAAGCGCCAGCCCATTTATCCTCAAGTCCAAAGACAAGAGCGTATGGAAGCACTCTATCAAATAGAGTCGGATCTTCTTTAGCCAGCCTTTCTATTCTATCTTTTTCAGCTCTGTCTATAAATTCCCTGAATCCTAGCAACTCTTCATTTTTAAGAGAGCCTTTTTTTGTTTTCCTGGGCATATACCTTGAAAAGATCAAGATTATTAGACCCGATATTCCTATACAAAGTCCTAGTGGAAATATAGCTAGCAAGAAAAACCCCAATATCATGCTACCAATACCTATCCATTTATAAATACTTCTTACGTTCTCAGGATTAGTGGGGAAATACCGCTTACTTACAAGTTCTTTATAGAGTGCTTTTTTGATTCCTGGAAGCTTTGTGTAAAATTTATTTCGAAGCTCTGAAACTTTTACACTTTCTTTGCCTGAGAAAATTCCCGATAACACTTGCTCCTCATATGATTTAAGCCCTTCATCAGATTTGTCGGTTCTTATTAGTTTGTAATCTGTGTTAGTAAAGAAAAAGAAAGTAGTGCTTTTGAGCTCTTCAATTGTTAAAAAGCCTCTTACAGCTAGGTCTATGACAGTTGAAGTTATATCCAGAATATTAGCCCGTTCATCAATTAGCGTTCCAGCCTCAGCAGGTGCTAAGTCTTCAGGCGGTTCATATTTAACTGCAATAACTCCCTTTCCTTCAGGGTCCTTTCCCTTTGTTCTCCAAGAATAAAATAGTGCGAAGAATGTAATAAACGGCACTCCGAATGCCCAGTTGTCGTATAGAAACCATAGGGATTTAGATAATTGTGAGGGTTCCTCAATTATTCCCTTAGGGACTCCTACGATAATTGTTAATCCTTCCCCTCCGTTTAAAGATCCTGTTGTACTAAATTTGACGCCTGATTTAGTGATGTTGTAGGTGCAATTTTGATCAGTAGATTCATATGCTCCTGTATAACATGCCGCCCTTACTCCTTCTGCAATGTCCTGATCAAAGTAAACATTAGCTCCTGAGCTCAGTATTGGGACTCTCCACTCGTCCCCTGTAACATTCCAATAGAGCTCATCGTGATCTTCAAAGAATCCGATAGCTCCTTTTACCGAATATTCTATTCTGTAGTTATGTGTACCGGTTATTTTTCTGTCCGGGTCGCCAATTCTTATATTTGCCCACCCGCCAGATTGGCTGACTTTGTAAATATAAGGATCGTCATTAAAGTTAGTTACATCTTCTACGTTTAATCTGACACTGTATTTTGTTACTCCAGAGCTATATCTGTAGGGAATGTCTCTATATATTCCATGTCTCAGCGCACTGCCAAAATCATATTCAATGTTTTCCTGAACCAGTATCGTCCCGTCTTTGTGTATATATATATTAGATTGGAAGTTCTTTATTTCTTCGGCTTGAATTGGATAAGAAGATAAAAAGATACAAAGAACAAAAATTATGGGCCAGATTTGCAGGCGAAACGTTGGCATTTTAATAATTAGTTGAAACTTACTTGCGGAGTTTGTCTTTCTTCTTCCGAATCGAGTTCAAAATACTCTTTCTTTTCAAAATGGAACATATTTGCAACTATATTGCTCGGAACGGATTCAATTTTTGTGTTCAGATCTCTTACGACAGCATTGTAGTAACGACGAGCAAGTTGAATCTGCTCTTCAATCTTTGAAAGCTCATCCTGCAAGTCTAGAAAGTTCTGATTAGCTTTAAGTTCGGGATAGGCTTCAGCAAGGGCAAATAGGCTTTTCAAAGTGGACGTCAAGAAATTCTCGGCTTGTGCTTTGTCTTCTGGAGAAGAAGCGCCCATTGCTTGGTTTCTTGCCTGTACTACTTGTTCAAACGTCTCTTTTTCGTGTTTAGCGTAACCCTTTACTGTCTCAACCAAATTAGGAATAAGGTCATATCTTCTCTTGAGCTGAACATCAACATCCGACCAGGCTTGCTCTGAAGTATTTCTCAGTTTAATAAGCCCGTTATATATACCAACAGCTAGAAAAGCTATTACTACAATGATTGCTAAAATGATTAGAGTGGTCATTTTGGTCTCCTGATAATTAAGTCACCATATTGAAATGATAATGCTTAATTATTAATCCAAAATACCCTATAAATCAATAAATACTTGTATGTGAGCAAAAAACTCTAATTAGGCCAGTGGATTAAATACAAGACCTGAAAGAATCTTAGGATAAAAATAAGTAGTCTTTTGAGGCATCCTGTCGCCGGTAAGAACAACATCAAAAATATCGCTCGCCCTTAGTTCAGGAAGTATAAAAGCTACCTCATAATCTCCATTCTGTACTAGATCTACCGCTTCATCCAAAAATTTCGTGTAGAGAATGCCTGCGCTATCTTCATCTATAATTTTATTGAAGACATTATTGTGAAGAAGGGTTACTGCCATTCTGTTTGGGGAATCAATATTGCTATTTTTTACAGAAGCTCTGTAAACAAATTGAGGGTCCTTAGTGAGTATAGTGAATTCTTCATGCCCTATGTTGGATATGCCCTCTTCATAAGGCAATTTCTCTATATTAAACTCTTCGCCGAGCTTATTCAGAAATTCATCAAGAGTTATGTCTCCTAAACTTTTAACTGCTCTGTGTGTTGGATTGATGATAAGACCTTTGTCTTCAGCGTTTGAGAGAAACATCATTACATATTCATATGGCTTATCTCCAGGGGTTTCACCATTCGCTTCCCTTTGAATATTTCTGTATTCAATCGCTGTTTCATAACGGTGGTGACCGTCAGCGATTAAAAAGCTCTTATCTTCGAGATGATTTGCAATTAAAGTTAATACTTCAGGGTCCGAAATTCGCCATAATTTGTTTCTTACCCCGTCATCATTTGTCACATCGAATATCGGCTCACCTGTGAGTTTTGCATCCAGAAGTTTCTCAATTACTATGTCAGGATCTGAATATACAGAGAACACAGGGCTCATATTAGCTTTACATGCAGTGTTTAATTTTAGTCTGTCTCTTTTATGTTTTGGGAATGTTCTTTCATGAGGGAGTATCTTCTTTGTAGAGAAATCTTCAATCTTTACAGCAGCTAAGAACCCTTTTCTGGTTAGCTTGTTCCCGCCCTCTTCAAATTCTTGGTAGTATGGGTAGATACTAGGTTCTTCGTCATTTCTCAGTATATCGCTTTCTATCCAGCTTCTAAAAGTATTGGCCGCTTCTTCATATTTAGAGTCGTCATCCCCTTTTGAGAGTATTAGCCTTATGACATTATGAGGGTCCTTATTATATAAGTCATCTTGCTCCTTAGCGTTTATTACATCATATGGCGGAGCCAGTACATCTCCAAAATTCTCAATTTTCTCGGGATTGTATCTAATACCTCTGAAACCTTTAACTGTGGCCATCGATAAACTCCTTCAATATTACTGAATTTATATCCCCTTCTCTCAAAATTTGGGGTGGATCAAGAGTTAAATCTACTATGGTAGAGCCTCTTGATTCGGGAATCTTACCAGAGTCGACTATAAGGTCAACCTTGCCGTTAAAAGTTTCAATAAGTTCCTCAGTACCCAACAAATTTTGGTCTCCACTGATATTTGCGCTGGTGGAAGTCAACGGTTCCTCAATCAAATCAAACAGAGCTTTCAGAAAAGGATGAGCTGATATTCTGAGGGCTATTTTACCGCTTCCACATGTAATCATTTCCGGCAAAGTTGAAACCTGTTTAAGTATCAACGTGAGGCGGCCAGGCCAGAATCTTTCTGAAAGTATAGATGCTATTCTGCTATTTTCAGCTATTTGAGAGAGCATTTCCATATCTTTTACAAGTAGAGGTATTGGATTGCCTTGAGGTCGTCCTTTTATCTCAAATATTCTCTCAACAGCATCACTCCTTGAAGCAAGGGCGCCGATACCATATAGAGTTTCCGTTGGATATACAATTACACCTCCATTATTGAGTATTGAGGCTGCTTTCTCGCTAGATTTAGGATCGGTAGTTGAGATTACTTCTGTTAAAGGCATGAGCTTTCTATATTTAATGAGTTATTGTTAAGGTATTTACGTACAAACACCGCAGTATTACTATATTAACCGTTTTGTAGAGGTACTGCGAGCAATTGCTTGACAAAGATTTCCAAATAGATATCTTAACTAATCTGATTATATAGGATTAATACTCCGGAAGGGTTGAACTCCTACCAGATATAAATTCAGTCAATATAATTTTTAATCTTGACACGGAAACATTCGTGCTTAGGTTAATAAGAATTAATAACGCTAAGGAGGAAGTATGTCATGAAGGTAAGACCACTACACGACAAGGTTTTAGTAGAGTTAGTAGAAGCTGAAGAAAAAACCAAGGGCGGTATTATTATCCCCGAAACCGCTAAAGAAAAACCACAAGAAGGTAAAGTTATTGCAGTAGGTACCGGAATTATACTACCTGACGGTACAATCAAACCGCTTGATGTTAAGAAGGGCGATAAGATCCTTTTTGGTGCTTACGGTGTACAGCCGATCTCAGTTGATGGCGAAGAATATCTAATAGTCAGCGAAGATGCGATTTTAGCTATTGTTACATAAAAGCAATATTTAAACATAGAAATTATTCAGGAGGCATTTAGAGACATGGCAAAGGACATAAAATTTGACAGAGAAGCTCAGGACTTAATCCTGACGGGAGTAAACGCTCTTGCCAACGCAGTGAAAGCAACACTAGGGCCAAGGGGCAGAAACG
>Ga0209633_10004067_pt1 | contig 13268 bp, 16 predicted proteins | sample Cruoilmetagenom1_FD_187290 | JGI IMG/M metagenome (GOLD analysis project Ga0209633, IMG submission 187290) | Oil polluted marine microbial communities from Coal Oil Point, Santa Barbara, California, USA - Sample 1 (SPAdes) (version 2) | ecosystem: Environmental > Aquatic > Marine > Oil seeps ... | reverse complement strand
AACTCCGGTCCCATCTGCCAGCCCTTGTCCATATCGCCATCCATTTTCTGGAAAAACGCCTCGCCATCGTCCAGGACCGTGGTTGGCACGTCCAGCGCCTTGGTCTTGCCGTCAATCGTGATTTTCAGCTGCATGCTGAGCCCCCTCGTGGATGCGACTTGCGGCGGCATTGTAACAGACGGTCCCGGTGCCTGTTCAATAACCGCGCCTTTTGGGCCGGAAATACCGGCATGTCTTCGATATGTTGCCAATCTCTTTCGCGTAATTTAAGACCTTCAGTTTCCTGGCAATATCCTGTTGTTCTTTCCGATTCATAGCTCTCGACTCCAAAATTAGGTGAATAACAGTATAAACTGTCTACCTAAGTCGAGACTTTCATACCCGATACTTCATTGCGGGATGTAGCATGGATTCTGCTGGAGCTGCGGATCAGTGGTCTACCCGTGATTGATGAGAATCGTAAACTGGTCGGCATTGTGAGCGAAGCGGATTTTTTATGCGCCATGGGCATACCCTGCCATCACCCGGCTCACATTCTGTGGCAAACACTGGAGTCAATGTTCAGGCATCAACCCAATCCCGGGAATACACCTGCCAAAGTGGCTGATATGTATGGTACAGCAGGTCATTACCATTAATGATAAAAAAACCCTGCACGATGCAATTGACACAATGAAGAGACATCATATCAAACGATGTGGTGGTGACCAACGAACAGCAACAGGTGCAGGGAATTATTACCCGCTCCAACCTGGTGCAGGTCTTGTTACAACAGATCCTGTAACGCCAGGCAATCGGGAGCACCCGGAACCACCACCCCATCATAAAACACCGCGATATTGCGCACGGACTCCGAAAAGCGCGCCAGCTCGCGCGACTGACGGGATCGTAAATCGCTCAGCCAAACAAGCAACCAAGCCACCGCCGATCAAGACGGCGCCAATGATGTGGGCAAGCTTAAGCAGATCGTAAGTTATGGCCTTAAACCCTAATTCATAGTCAATTGCGTGGCCGCCGTCGCCATGGGCGAGTCGACAAAAATATTGAGGCCGCGCAGTTGCCAGCTGTTCCCATTCGATGCGCAGGCACTCGAGTTCGTGCTACTTACGCGCGCCCGTATCGATCGCAGCCACCTGCTGCCGACGCTCATGCGCTGGTGCCTCGCGCTCGCCGCGGAACATACCGCAGTCCACCAGCAAGCCTGTGGTTGCGGTCTCGATGAAATAGCACGATCCCGTTACCTCGTGGGCCGCGCCGAGGAAAGCGACTTTCATGGCGTCATGCCTCGCGCCGCAACAACCGTTGCCAAGCGATGGCGGCGATCGCTGCCCACACCAGCGTGCGCAGACTCATGGCGATCACGGTGCGTTGCTCGTAAGCCCCACCGACATAGACATGCGCGCCGAATACGGCGAAGGTGAGCGCCGTGGTCGCGACGATGGCGACCGCCAGCCACGCCGCCCAGCGTCGCCGCCGCCACAATCCCGCGCCGGCGACAACATAGGCGAAGCCCGCCACAAAGTTGAACCACAACACGAACGGGACAAAATCCCCCGCAGCGCGGCGGGCCTCGCCGTCGATAAACAGCACCGAGCCGCCCTCCTTGAGGGTGAGCAGGCCGAACAGCGCCGCGAATACTGAAACTGCACCGAACCACCACGGCCGCGGCCATCTAAGCCATTTCATTTTTTTCTCCTTTTTTTGGGGTGTGTGTCTGAATTCCAGCCACATAGATCGAAAAGATCTGGCTGGGATCATCTACCATCGAATCGGATTCCCCGGTCATGAACGTCCGGAAAACCAATCCGTGGATCATGGTGATAAAGAGCCGCGCCGCGGCGCTTGCTTCGACATCAGGTCTGACCAGGTCCTGTTTCTGCGCCAAGCTGATCAGGATCGCAAGATTGGATTCATATCCCTGGACGATCCTCCGTACTTGACGGCGAAGCTGGGGCCCTCTCGACTGGCTTAAGTGCGTCAGCAGCTGAGCGATGACCGGGTTCTTGGAGATATAGGAGACATGGGAGTCGAACGTATCCTCGAGCGCCGCCAGCGGGTCGGTGGCCCCTGCCGCCACATGCTCCAGCAATCGCATCAGGCTATCGTGCACGCGATTCAGGATCGCCGACCATAGTGCGCCGTCATCAGGGAAGAGCTCATCGACATGCTGCGGGTGCACGTCCAGATGTTTTGCAATGCGCCGCGCGTTGACGCTTTCCGGTCCTTCCTGCCGCAACAGGTCCATGGCGACCCTGATGATTCTTTCGTCTTGCCCTCTGCTGAAGAGCTTTTGTCTTGGTGTATGAGGTTGTGGATGACCCATTTTTCTCGACTCCTCTTTTGTGAACGTTACGTTGCGCCGGCCGATCCCGGCAGCTGACATCGACCGCTGTCAATGAAACCAGCGACTGGTTTATGCGATCCGCTTCTGAAAGCGCGTGGCGCTGAACGTTAATAGTGATAGCCCCAGCAGCCCCTGCGCCAGGAACTGCGGCCACAGCAGATCCAAGCCGCTGCCCTTGAGAAACAGATCGCGGATGATTACCAGGAAATAGCGCAGGGGGTTGAGATACGTAATCCACTGCGCGACCTCCGGCATGTTTTCGATCGGAAACATGAAGCCCGACAGCAGCACCGCCGGCAAATAGAAGAAGAATGCCGACATGAGCGCCTGCTGCTGCGTCCCGGAAATGGTGGAGATGAATAGCCCGACACCAATCGTCGACATGAGATAGAGTCCAGCGCCGAACGCCAGCAGCCACAGGCTGCCACGGATCGGCACGTCAAAGCCGTAGACGCCGACCAGGGTTACCAAGACGATGTCGATGTAGGAGATCACCACGAACGGCAGCGTCTTGCCGAGGATCAGCTCGAGCGGCCGGATCGGCGTGACCATGAGCTGTTCCATGGTGCCGATCTCGCGCTCGCGCACCACCGCCATGGACGTCAGCAGCAGCGAGGTGAGCAGCAGCACGATGGCGATCACGCCGGGGACGTTGTACAGCCGGCTCTTGAGATCGGGGTTGTACCAGGCGTGCGTCTGCACTTCCACCGGAGGCCGCAGCGGATCGTCTATCTGTTCCCGATCAGTCAAGCTTGGCACGTGTTCCCGCGAGAATGCCGCGGTGATGCGCTGGGCGTAGTCCATGGCGACGGTGCCGGTGTTCGAATCGGTGCCGTCGATCAGTACCTGCACGGGAGCGGGGCGTCCGCTGACGAGATCGTCAGAGAACCCGCGGTTGATCTGGATGCCCGCAACTACCTTAGTGCGATCGAGCAGTGCTTGCAGTTGCTCGGGCCGGTCTACGCGCGCGATCACATCGAAGTAGCCGGAGCTGGTAAAGCGCTCGATCAACAGGCGGCTCTCCGCGCTGCGGTCGAAATCGAGCACCGCGGTTTTGATGTGCTCGACGTCGGTGGTGACGGCGAAACCGAACAGTGCGAGCTGGATCACCGGTGTGACGAATACCAGGAACTTCATCCGCGGATCGCGCAGGACCTGGATGAACTCCTTAATAATTATTCGATAAATGCGTTCCCACATACGGCGCCTCACACCAGTTGCTTGCGAAATTTGCGGATCGCGACGCCCAAGACGACGGCGGCGAAGATCGTGAGAAATGCGAGCTCGGTTACCAGGTAACTCGGCGGACTCGCCTTCAGGAACACGGCCTTGAGGATGGAGACGTAATAGCGCGCCTGCACCGCGTGCGTAATGACCTGCAAGGCCTTGGGCATGTTGTCGATGGAGTAGAGAAACCCCGAGAGCAGGAACGCCGGGATGAAGGTGGCCACCATGGCGACCTGACTCGCCACCAGCTGCGAGCGTGCGACCGTGGAAATGAGGATGCCGAGCCCGAGTCCGCCGATCATGAACAGCGCGCCGGCGCCCATGAGGAACGCGAAGCTGCCCCGCAACGGCACGCCGAACACCCACACCGCCATCGCCACCGACAGCAGCACGTCGAACATGCCGATGACAAAGTACGGCGTCATCTTGCCGAGCATGAGCTCAAGCGGTTGCACCGGGGTGGCGATGAGTTGTTCCATGGTGCCCTGTTCCCACTCGCGGGAGACCGTGAGCGAGGTCAGCAGCGCGGTGATCGTCGTCATGATCACCGCGATCAGACCGGGCACGATGAACCAGCGGCTCAGCAGCTCCGGGTTGTACCAGACGCGCAGGCGGTTATCGATCGCCAGCGCTGTCTCGAATCCGACGTGTTCGCGCAGAAACCGCTCGGTGACGGCCTCGGCATAGCCGAGCGCGATGGTGGCGGTATTGGCGTCGGAACCGTCGGCCAGTACCTGCACTACTGCCGTGCGCTTGCTGTCCAGATCGGCGGCGAAGTCGGGCGGGATCACGATCGCCAGGTGGGCGCGACCGCTGTCGAGCATGCGCTCCACCTGGCGGTAGTCGTCGACGTCGGCCACGATGGTGAAATAGGTCGAGGCCGCAAAGCGGCGCACGTAATCGCGGCTGGCGGCGGAGCGGTCCTGATCGTGCACGGCGACATCGAGGTTGGTGATATCCAGCGTAATGGCATAGCCGAACAGCACCAGCAGGATCAGCGGCATCAGAAACGCCATCGCCAGGCTGCGCGGGTCGCGGCGGATGTGAATGAACTCCTTGCGAATAAGCGCCAGCAGCCGCGTCCAGGAGAACCGTGTTTGAATCGACGCCACCATGCTCACGCCGCCCGCCGGTCTTCGGCCTCGATCAGGCTCACGAACACGTCCTCCAGCGACGGTTCGATCGGTTCGATACGGTCGATGTGCAAGCCCTGATTTGTGAGGTATTCGCGTACCGACGCGATCGCGCGCTGCGCGTCGTTGATCACCACGTGCAGCGCGTCGCCGAACAGCGCCGCTTCGATGACTAGCCCGGACCGCTCCAGCGCCTCCAGCCCGACAAACGGCTGGTCCAGCTGGATCTCGAGAATGTCGTGCGCCATCGAATCGGTCTTGAGGCGCACTGGTGCGCCCTTGGCGATCAGGCGGCCGCGGTAAATCAGCGCCAGTTCATCGCAGTACTCGGCCTCGTCCATATAGTGAGTCGTGACGAACACCGTGGTGCCGCCGCGCGCGAGCTCGGCGATGAGATCCCAGAACATACGCCGCGACAAGGGATCGACCCCGGAGGTAGGCTCGTCCAGAAACAGGATCGGCGGCTCGTGCAGCACGGCACAGCCGAGCGCCAGGCGCTGTTTCCAGCCGGCGGCAAGCGAGGCGGTCACAGCATCACGCTTGTCGGTAAGTCCGGCCATGCGCAGCACCCAGTCTTTACGCGCGACGCGCTTGGTGTTCGGTACGTTATAGAGCCCGGCGAAGAAGTCGATGTTTTCCTCGACCGTCAGGTCGTCATACAGTGAGAACTTCTGTGACATGTAGCCGATGTGGCGCTTTATGGTCTCGGACTCGGTCATCACGTCGTAACCGAGCACGCGGCCGCTGCCGCTGCTGGGCAGCAGCAGCCCGCACAGCATGCGAATCGTTGTCGATTTGCCCGAGCCATTGGGTCCGAGGAAGCCGAAGATCTGCCCGATCTCGACCTCGAGCGAGACGTGATCGACGGCGACGAAGTCACCGAAGGTGCGCGTAAGCGCTTTCACCGACACAGCAACATCGTGGTTCATACGGTAGCCTCCTGTGCTGGCGGGGCTGCGCTCACCTTGCTGATGAACACATCCTCCAGGCTCGGCGCGATGGAGCGGTGGCCGCTTACCATGATCCCAGCGTCGCGCAGGTGTTCCTCGGCGCGGGCGATGTCTTGCTCGCTGTCGGCGTAGAGATGCAAGCGGCCGCCGAACAGGCTCACGCGGTTGGCGCCCAGATGCGGTGCCAGTGCTTCGCGCGCCGCACGCGCGTCGGCCACGTCGAGTTCGACCAGCGTTCCCGCGAGCGCCGTCTTGAGCCGTTGCGGGGTGTCGCAAAGAATCAGCCGGCCTTCGTGCATCAAGCCCACGCGCGTGCAACGCTCGGCCTCATCGAGATAGGCGGTGGATACAAAAATAGTGACCCCCTCCTTGAGCATTTGGTAGAGGATGCGCCAGAAATCGCGGCGAGACACCGGGTCGACGCCGTTGGTCGGTTCGTCCAGCAGCAGCACTTCCGGTTTATGAATCAGGGCGCAGGCCAGCCCCAGCTTCTGCTTCATGCCGCCGGAGAGATTGCGCGCCAGGCGTTTGCGGAACGGCGTCAGATTGCTGAAGCCCAGCAGGCGTTCTTCCAGTGCCGGGCGTTCCTTGGGATCGACTTCATAGAGATCGGCGTAGAACCGCAGGTTCTCTTCCACCGAGAGATCGCCGTACAGCCCGAAGCGCTGCGACATGTACGCGATCTTGGTTTTGACCGCTTCGGCCTCCTCGACGATCGAATGGCCTGCGACCGACGCCTGGCCCTCGGTCGGCGCCAGGATGCCGGCGAGCATGCGCAGCGTCGTGGTCTTGCCGGCACCATCAGGTCCGACCAGCCCGAAGATCTCGCCGTGAGCGATGTCCAGATTTAATTCACGCACCGACCAACTCGGCCCAAAACGCTTGCCTAGTCCTTCGATGCGAATGGCGGTTGACGTGGTCATGTGTTACGCCTCTCTATCAGGGTTGCTGGGTTGCCCGTGCCGTGTCGCTAAGTTCGGTTTGGATGGTCACGTCCGCCGGCATCCCGGGTTTCAGCACGCCTTCGGGATTGTCCGCCGTGACGTCGATGGCAAACACGAGCTTGACGCGCTCTTCCTGCGTTTGCACGTTCTTGGGCGTGAACTCGGCCTCGGACGCGACATAGGTCACACGTCCCTTGAACGCACGGTCGGGAAATGTATCAATGGTAATACCGGCGGCGTCGCCGAGGCGCACGCGCCCGATTTGCGTTTCCGGTATGTACACGCGTACCCACGGTCGCGACAAGTTGGTCAATGTGACTACCGCGCGGCCCGCGGCCACGGTCTCCCCGACTTCGGCATGCGTGCGTGTCACCACCCCATCGATTGGGCTGACCACACGCGTGTCCTCGAGCGTCACGCGCGCGACATCAGCCGCCGCCTTCGCTTGTGCAAGCTTGGCGCGGGACACGTCGGACGCCGTCACATCCCGGTCGCGCCGCTCTTGGCTGATGGCCCCGCCTTCGAACAGTGCGCGCGAGCGCTTCGCCTCGTTCGCCAGATTGCGCAAGTCCGCGCGTGCCCGCAGCACTGCGGCTTCCGCCTCCTTGAGACGAGCCTTGGCCTCACGGTTGTCGAGCGCGGCGACGAGATCACCGGCCTTCACCGTGTCGCCCTCGTCGACCGGCCGCATGGCCAGGATCCCGGCCATGCGAAAGGCGATGGCGACCTCGGTCGCTTCCACGGTGCCGGAACCGAAGATCTGTCCATCATTCTCCCAACCGCTCCAGAATGCCCAATACGCGCCGGCCGCGGCTACGATCACCAGCGCCAGAGCGAGAATCAAGAATTTGTGTTGCTTCATCGTTAATACCCCCGTGTCATTACGGTTGCCTGCGCTTGCCGGTTACCGGTTTCAGCGCGGCACGCTGGTTGTCGGCGGTCTGCGCTGCATGCACGCCGGCAGCTAAGAAACTTGCCGGACGCAACTCGCCGGTCGCTTTTAGCAGGCGCGCCTGGGCGACGATGAATCCGTATTCGGCCTGCAGCCGGTTGGCCACGGCGCCCCAGTAATCGGCCTCGGCGCTCAACAGGTCGCTGATATCGCTCGCGCCCTGGCGGTAACGCAGGCTCTCGATACGCAGCGCCTCGGCGGCTTCGTCCTGCTGTTGGCGGGCAATGGCGCGACGCGATTCGGCTTCAGCGACCCCGCCCACGGCCTGATGCACTTCCGCGACCAGATCATTGCGCGCCGCTTTAAGCTCGAACTCGCTCTGCTGTCTCTCAAGCTCGCTTTGTGCGACCCGGTTTTTGCGCACCGCGCCGTCGAAGACGGGCAAGGAAAAGACCACGCCGATGCGCTCATCGTCGTGAAAATCCCAGTTGTCGCCGCTCGTCTCGCGCACGCTGGCCTGCAGCTCGACCTGTGGTCGGCGGTCGGCCCGTGCCACGTTCACACGCTCGCGTGCCGCGCGGGTCTGCGCCGCGCGCATGTTCAACGTTGGATTGTTCGCCGAGGCTGTCGTCAGCGCTTCTTCCATCGACGCCGGAACCTTCGCGCCCGCCGGGCTCAGTTCGCCGAGCGGCGGCAGATCGTTGCGTGCATCCAGGAGCGCGGCCAGCCGGGCGCGTGCGTCCTGTTCCCGCTGGCGCGCCGCGATTCGGTCGTGACGCGCCTGCGACAGGCGGGTTTCGAGGCGGATCAAATCGAGGCGCGCCGCACGGCCTTGGGCCAGGCGCTTGGCCGTGTGTTCCCGTTCAGTCTCAAGTGCCTGGATGCGCCGGTCCAGCGACTCGACCAGGTGGCGGTAGCGCAGCGCGTCAGCAAAGTTCCTCGTTACCTGAAACAACAGCTCGTGGTGCGTCAGCCGCAGGCGTTCGCGCGCCGCCATGTAGTTGTGTTCGGCGGCCTCGCGGCCGGCGACCAGGCGGCCACCGGCGTACAGCGGTTGGCGCAGCGTTACGTCCATGCCATAGATATCGTCATCGAGTGGCGGAAAGACGCCGGCCTCGTGAATCGGATGCACGGTATTGGGTTCGTTGTAATGACTGACATCGGCGTTTACGTCGACCTTGGGCAGAAACCCGCCGCGCGCGATGGCGCGTTCGCGGTCCTGGCGTTCGACGCCATACTGCTGCGCCCGTGCGCTCGGGTTGACTGCAAGTGCTTGCCGCAGCGCCTGGGGTAGAGTGAGTACCTCCTGGGCCGAGGTCGCCGTAGCGGCCGTTGCGAGGCACACCACCGCGGCCATCCTGAGCCATCTGCCCGACATCCGCCATTTGGCCCTTGCTCTGATCATGTTCGCTCTCCTCATAGACTGAGGGTGATGCCCACACCCCAGTACCGGATGTCCTCAGTGAAAAACTGCCCGTATGGCGACGGCCTGTTGTAGTACTCGGCCATGAGCCGCCAGTAGTGTCCGGTGCGCGCGGTGTCGCGCGTCGGCCGGAACTCAAAGGCGGCCTTGGTACTTACCGCGCCGGCGAGATTGAGCTGCCAGCCCTCGTTTGGTGTCGCACCCGGCCAGCGCGCGAAGCCGAAGTGCTCGCCGATACCGACGGCGTCGACGGTTGTATCGCGTAACGCGCTTTCGGCACCGAGGAAGCTCACGACAAACCGCGGCTCCGTGGGATCGGCAACGAGCGGAGCGGACCAAGGAGATCCGTTTCCGGCAGTCCGACGACCGCCGCGCCGGCCTGGACGTTAAGCAGCAGGGCCAGGCAGGTTAACAAAATGCCGCTTGTGTGCGCCGGACTCATTGCGCCTCCTTATTTCATCTCCGCGACCGCTAGGCGATAACCCGCATGACAGGCGACACAGGCGGAGAGTTGCGTGCTCAGGGTTGTTAGCAGCTCGTCGCGGGAGGCGCCGGCGCCGGCGCGCGCGGCGAGTTGATCGAAACGCTTGTGCACGCTCACACCGAGTTGTTTGAACTCGAGCGGAAGCTTGGCCATGAGTTGCGGCGAGAGGTCCACGGCCGCGGCCATGCCGCTGGCGCGCGCCGTCTTGGCGACTGCCTGTCGATCGTTCTGTTGTACCCCGGTCACAATGCCGTGTACCGAGTGGAGCATGGTACGCATTTCTGCGAGCACCAGATCCCGTTCGGCCGGTGCCAGCGCGATCTCCCGGCGCCCGTCGGTTGACGGCGCCGTCTGCCCGCGAATGAAAAAGACAGCCGCGACAATCAAGGTCACGACCCACAGGCCGATGGCGACCCAGGACAAGCGTCGTGTATTCATGATTCCCTCCTTATAAAGATGTATTTGTAAAATCAGCCATGTTCTGCCGGAACGAAATCCATGCGTTGGCGCCGTCCCTGGCGCGCGCGACTAAACCTCAACGTCGGCGGGCGCCACGTCCGCCGCCGCTGTGGCGTGCCGGTATTTCCCGACTGGTGTGATCGCCGTTCTGCCGATATTCATATCCCCGGCCGTAATCTGACGAACCGGATTCCGATGAACGGGTTTCCGTGCGCTCGCGTTCCCGTTGAAGCTCGCCGCGCCCGTGATCGTTGTCTTCGCCGCTTCGGTCGTGTTCGCGCGCGCGGTTCTCCGCGTGCGCTTTACCGCCGTTCTTGCCGAGACCCAGGCGCTGACGCTCCTCCTGATTCAGATTCCGTGTCCGTTTTTGCAGTTCTTGCTGGAATTGCTCACGCTCGGCCGCGTTCATGTCACGCGTCCGCGAACGCATTCGCACCAACTCCTCGGTGGTGTACTGGCTGTAATCCGCTGCCCAGGCGTAAGCCGGCAACAGCATAGCCGCCACGGTCAGGACTCGCGCCCAATGCGGGGTTTTGGATAACGAAAGAATTGACTGTCTAACAAGACTTACGTATTTAGTTTTCATCTATGTCGCTCCATGTTGTCTTTGATTTAAGTCAAACAAAGTCGGGATTCCCCACGACCACATGCGTTATAGTGGGCGCGAGTTGTTACCCGGCTATTTCCGGAAACGGCGCAAATGTAACAATGTGTTTCAAGTCCTCAGGCGTTGCCTGTGCCGGGGCGGTGGAGGCATGACGACCGAAAGCAATCATATTCTTGTCGTGGATGACGATCGCGGTTTGCGCGAGCTACTGCAACGCTATCTCACCGAACAGGGGTTTCAGGTAACGACCGCGCCCGACGGTGTGGCCATGGCGGCGTTACTCGAAGATCAACACCCCGATCTGATCGTGCTGGATCTCATGCTGCCCGGCGAGGACGGACTGAGCCTGGCGCGCAAGCTGCGGGCGCAGGGTGATACCCCGATCATTATGCTGTCGGCGCGGGGTGAGGACGTGGATCGTATCGTCGGACTGGAGGTCGGCGCTGACGACTATCTGGCAAAACCGTTCAATCCGCGCGAGCTGCTGGCGCGCATTCGCGCGGTGTTGCGGCGACGGCGCGTTAGGGTTGCACCGGCGCCCGAGCAAGGTTACCGCTTCGGGCCATATCGCCTGGACGTGGACGCGTACATGTTGACGAAAGACGGCGCGCCAGTGGCGTTAACGACCGGCGAATTCACCTTACTGCGCGTCTTTACCGAACACCCGAATCGCGTTTTGAGTCGCGATATGCTGATCGACCTGATCAAGGGCTATGAGCGCTCGCCCTTCGACCGTTCGATCGACGTGCGCGTCACGCGCCTGCGCCGTAAGATCGAGGACGATCCGGTGGCGCCGCGGTATATCCGCACGATCTGGGGCGAGGGCTACCTGTTCGCGCCAGCGGGCGAGGCGCCTACATGACCTGGCCTCGTTTTCTGCCGCGGTCGCTGTTCGGCCGTACCGCGCTGACGCTCACGCTGGCGTTTCTGGTATTGCAACTCTTCGCGTTCGGTGGCTTGGCTTACTATATCGCTGTGCCGCTTGGCCAGCGCGCGACCGAGGACCTGGCCGCATTGATGATACTCGCTGCGAAAACCTGGGTGGAGCTGCCGCCCGCTACGCGGCCCGCCTTCGAGCGTGAACTCAAGCAGCAGCATGGGTTCATCGTGCAACGCGCCGCAGTCGCGTTACCCGATCACACGAGTTATCTGCCTTATCGCCTGCTGCTGGAGGCGGCGTTGCAACGCCGTTTGGGCCGCCCGGTTCCGGTACGCACCACGCTGTCGCCAGAGATCTTTTGGGCCGATGTTCCCATGGCCGGCAACATCATCCGTATCGGTTTCGCGCGCGAGCGCATCGGTGCGCGGCCGCCTTATGCGTTGGTGACTATATTCATTGCGCTTACTCTTGTTATCGTCGTGACCGCACTGGTACTGGCGCGCCGACTCACGCGCCCGCTGGCAATGTTTACCGCGGCCACGGACGTCATCGGTCATGGTACGGCGCCGGCGCCGCTGCCCGAGACCGGGCCGCTGGAGCTTGCGCAGCTCGCGCGCCGTTTCAACCGCATGGCGCGGCAGGTGCAGGAGCTGCTCGCCAACCGTACCACGCTGCTGGCGGGGATCTCCCACGACCTGCGCACGCCGCTCGCGCGCATGCGGCTCGCCCTCGCCATGTTACCTCAAGACGCCGATCCTAAGCTCCTTGCCGGTGTCGAGGCCGATGTTGACGCCATGGACAAACTCGTCGGGCAATATCTCGAACTTGCGCGCGGTCTCGACGAGGACGCGAGGGAAACGCTCGATCTGCGGGAGTTGATCGACAAGGCCGTGGCCGACGCCCGCCGAAGCGGCGCCGCGGTCCGCTGGCGACCCGGCGCACCGTGCCTGCGTACGGTTTCGCCGCTGGCCTTCGATCGTATCCTTATGAATCTGCTTGACAACGCAAGGCGCTACGGCGGCGGTTATGATATCGACGTTGAATGCGAGTGCAACGACTCAGGGGTTGCCGTCACCGTGTTTGACCGTGGCCCGGGAATACCGGAAAGCGAACGTGACGCCGTATTCCGTCCGTTTCATCGTCTCGATCACTCGCGCAGCAGCGAAAGCGGCGGCAGCGGGCTGGGGCTGGCGATCGCACTCCAGTTGGCCGAGGCGCTGGAGTGGCGCATCGAGTTGAGTGAGCGCCCTGGCGGCGGGACGGAAGCGCGGTTGGTTCTGCCGGGCCAGTAGTTTTGTGATTCGGTCCCTGATATTTACATGTCGTTAGAGGCGGTCTGATCTGGGCATTTCACCCTGTCAGGCGCCTTTGTCATTAATGAGTAACTAATACGAACTCACGCATGTTGACAGGCGAGCGTCGCTAAGACGTTGAAACGATTTTAAGCAAGCGCTGCGTCGCACGATTTTTCGTTAGCAGGTCGCTCAATTGATACTCGTCAAGCACCGCCAGAAACGCTCGCAGCGCGTCATTGAGAACGATTTTGAGCCGGCAGGTGGAGGTGATCACGCAGCGATTATCCGTTCGGAAGCACTCCGCCATGCTGAAGTCCTCCTCGGTTTTTCGTAGCTCTTTTTCCAGAAGTTTCCATGAGTATGCTAACGGGGCACAATGCTACTATTAACTTTTAGTATTTTGTGTGCCCGATAAGACGTTTTCCTCATATCAGTAAGGTAATCACGCAAATTCACTGCCGGATTTTTGCCGGGATCGGTCCTGCGCGGTTGTGTACAGTACTGCAAAAACGCAACGGGTGGCACTGCCGGGTTGTTCAACAAATCAAGTGGTTAGGCGCCCTGACAGGAATGAGGGCTCAGGCGGCTTCGGGATCGAGTAAGCGCTCGATGGCAGGCCCGGCGCCCAGA
>Ga0209633_10004066_pt1 | contig 13269 bp, 10 predicted proteins | sample Cruoilmetagenom1_FD_187290 | JGI IMG/M metagenome (GOLD analysis project Ga0209633, IMG submission 187290) | Oil polluted marine microbial communities from Coal Oil Point, Santa Barbara, California, USA - Sample 1 (SPAdes) (version 2) | ecosystem: Environmental > Aquatic > Marine > Oil seeps ... | reverse complement strand
AATGAGAAACGATTGTCACTTGCTCATGTTCAAGAGCTCTTCGGGCTTTCTCTGAAAGTTCAGTACCATTAAACCACATATTTTTAGTGAGTATTCTTCTATTGTTAGTAATTACTCCTTCATTCACTGCAATAAAATTTTGAGAGTGAAGAGGTGTCGCCATTAAAAATATATCTTCTAAAGGAATTTTTAATACAACAAATAAAGCTGCTGCATACAACGTAGCAAAAGAAACGCACTCTCCCGCTCCTGCGTGATGTCCCTCTTTAAATTTAAAAGCTGTCATTGCTTCTATAGTTTCAGTTTTCCAGTAAGGAATTATGTCATCATTATATTTATCCAGTCCAAAATGACGCCTTATATCCAAATCAAAATAATGAGCATCTCCATGATAACCAAACAATGCATTAGATGATTTTATCATATTAATATCTATAATGTTCTCAAATCTTTTGAGTTCTTTTTCACGATTTGTTAATCCCCAGGTCTCTAAATCCAGGTTAAAATAATAGTTATCCATAATAAACTGTTTTAGTCGTTGAATTTTTTTATTGGTAGTTGCATTTTCAATATTATTAAAAAAAGGATGGTCTCTCCATTCCCAGATAATAGGAGACATAATATTAGCTAATACTAAAGAAAACATCAGCTCTGGAAATACAAATATCTCCATATCTGATAATGTAAATGCAGAGGAATACTTTTCCATATGATTTTTATCTATAATTTTACTCATAATGCTTATTATTACATGAATTTACAGTATTTACTTTAAATTCATGTATTTTATTAATAATTTACGAATCTGAGATTGACTACAATTTATTTTTTTAATATTAAAGAAAAAATAAATAATATTCAAGTTTTATAAAGGAGACAAATATGAGTAGTTTAATGGAATTAACTTCATCAAATTTTGATGAAACTATCAAAAATGGTGTTGTTCTTATAGATTTTTGGGCACCGTGGTGTGGACCATGTCTTATGCAAACTCCAATTTTAGAAAAAATAGCTGAAGCTCTTGGAGAAAAAGTAACAATTGCTAAGGTAAATGTTGATGAAGCACAAGATATTGCCGCAAATTATGGTATCCAAAGCATTCCTACTTTAATTCTTTTTAAAGATGGATCTGTAGTTCAAAAAATGATTGGCGTACAGAATGAAAGCTCTTTAACATCAATGATAGAAAACGCTTAATATAAAAAAATCTCATAAATGTAACTAACTCAATAGTTATGCTTTTCTAATGAAGGTAATAGAAATTACCTTCATTAGAATTTTTCTATAAAAAGCTAAAGTTTTTCAAGAATCTTCCGATAATGATTTTGGAGGATTTTATACATGTATGTAAGTGGATCTAGTTCAACATATGATATATCTTTTTATCTGCAACAAAAAGTTAAAAACTTAAATCGAAATAATGATTTAAATCAAACTGAAGTAGCAGAAAAAGTTCAAAATGATAAAGATGTCTCCAAATATTATAAAAATGTTAATAAAACTGAGTCTAATGCAGATCTTTATGATAATAAAGGTAAAGTTTCCAAAACAACCAGCAATGTAGATGGACTTACAGAAGAAGAGCAACAAACTGTCAAGGAACTTACGCTTCGAGACCAGGAAGTAAGAAGTCATGAACAAGCACATCAAGCTGCTGCTGGAGCTTTAGCAAAGGGAAGCGCCCAGTTTGAGTATGAAACTGGACCTGATGGTAAACAATATGCTGTAGGTGGCTCTGTTGACATTGATACTTCTAAAGGAAATACTCCTGAAGAAACCATTTCTAAGGCTCAAATTATAAAAAATGCTGCTTTAGCACCTCAAAATCCTTCAGCTCAAGATCGAAAAGTAGCTCAAGAAGCCAGTCAAATGGAAGCTGAGGCCCGAGCAGAAAGTGCCCAAAATAAATACCAGGGGTTTAAAGCGTATGAAATGCAAGAAGTCAAAAGCCCTAAAAATAGTAATACAACCTCTTTAATAAAAGATATTACAGCAATACAAATAGAAAATGATACCAAAAATGAAGAAAAAGAGATATCTATGAGTGTATCCAATGCATCCGAACTGGATATCGCACCAAATAAAAATTATTCTCCTGTGAATTTTTTCGCTTAATATCTCATAATCTATTATCAATTCCTATGATAGTACTTTTAGTATCCTTTTTCTTTTAAACTTTCTTTTCTCTTTAATTTATACAATATTTCTTTTAAGATATGATTGATGAGAAATAAAATCAATTATACTCAAAATCAATTAAATAGATCTAATATTTTAAGATACAGACATGGGTGGATTAAAAAACAGTTAAACGATCCAAAAGCGCAGATCTTACCAATATTAAATGAAAAAAACCTTATCAGGAATATTAACGATAATCTATCAATAGTAAGCTTCAGTATGAAGGATTTAGTCAAAATTTCCTATCAAGAAAATGATATCTTTTTTTTAGGATTTAATGAAGATATTCCATTCTTCTGTATAGACTGCTCTACTATAGACCCCTTATTATTGGACAGTATCAAACCTGTATTAACTGAATTTGCTAATCTTAAAAAGATTGCTCCCTTGTTAACTAGAAGTGATAGTTCATTGCTAGCACATGCAAAAGGAATAAGTTTCTGGCATCAGCAAAATAAATATTGTGGTAAGTGTGGCAATAAAACTATCAGTAAAATAGGGGGTAATATGAGAAGGTGCTCAAAATTAAGCTGCCAAAATGAATTATTCCCCCAAGTTTCTCCAGCTGTAATCATGCTTATAGAAAATACTACCATAAAAGGAAATTCTCCTCATTGCCTCCTTGGAAGACATAAAGATTGGCCAACCGGGAGATACTCGACCCTGGCTGGATTTGTTGAAATTGGAGAAACCATTGAGGAAGCAGTAAAAAGAGAAGTGTTGGAAGAAGTAGGCATTATCACGAATAATACTGTTTATGTTACTTCTCAGCCTTGGCCTTTTCCTTCTTCTTTGATGCTTGGATTTAACACTAATGCATTAACCTCTGAAATCACCTTGGATAAAACTGAATTAGAAGATGCCAGATGGTTTAGTGTTGATGAAATACTATCTAATCAATGGCCAGATCTTCAGAAAAGAGTTACCACTGATCAATGTGAGTCACTTTCAGATTATTTGATCTGGAGCTGGGTGCAAAAAGTTACTACAAATAAACTTTTGCAAACAAAAAAGGAAATATAATTTCACTTCCTTTTAAACATGCTTTTTGTTAGTTTTTGGTTAAAGAGGAATAATATCTTATATCATGATTTATTTAATCATTATAATTTTATGTACCATGATTTTTTTTATCATAAACAAAGGTAAAAAAAAGAAAAAAATCAAACCACTTCCAGGATCAACACAATCTGAAATTTTAAAACTTAAAGAACTCTCATATACTACTCTGCCTGAAGACCTGGACTCAGCTTTATCTGATCAATATAAAAATATTGAAACAATTTCTGCTGGAGGCATGGGAGTAATAGCTTCTGCTATAGACAGAAAAAACGAAAGAAAAGTTGCAATTAAAACCGTTCTGCCAGAACTTGGTTCTAATCAGAAAGCGATCGCTCTTTTTTATTCAGAATGCGAAGCTATTAAAAAAATGAATCATCCTAATATAGTACGGGTTTATGCTGTAGGAGATAATAATGGACTTTACTATTATATCATGGAATACCTCGAAGGAATAAATCTTGATAAAAAAATTATGAAAGAAAAAAAGGTTTCTATTACAGAAACTATTAGAATTGGAACCCAAATAGCAAGAGCCTTACAACATTGCCATAGCAATCAGATCATTCATAGAGATATTAAACCATCTAATATTTTTATTACAACAAAAGATACTGCAAAAATAATAGATTTTGGAATAGTCAAACTTTTTTCAGGGGACACTGCTTTAAAAATGAATTCAACCAAAATAGGGACCCCTGAATACGCTCCACCGGAACAGCTACAAGGACAACCTATTTCTGGAAAAAGTGATGTGTATGCTCTAGGAGTATGTATGTATCAGATGCTGTCAGGAAAAATGCCTTTTAAAAATGCCGGAGTTATGTCAAGAATGTTTGATAAACCAAGGGACATTAAAGAATTTAGAAAAGATATTCCTGAAAACTTGATTGAGGTCATCAACACCTGCCTTGAACTTGATCCAACTCTGCGTTACACTGCTAATGAACTCTGGACAAAGCTGAAAGCTATCAAATACTGATATCTGCTTTTTCATACAATAACTATATATATTGAAAAAATTAACATTTTATATAAATTATTATAAAATATACTCTCTTTAATTGTTAAATCAAACCTCATTAAGTTACAAGTTTATAGAAATAGAAAACTCAGTGGTTGCCCACACAGAGGATAGCTCTCACTAGAGCAGGCAAGCCTGCTTCAGTGTTTACATAAATCAAAATGACTAAGGTACAAGTTTATAAAAAAATATCTTTTTGACGTGTATATAAATACACGAAAAAAGATATTTTTGCAAGAAACGCAGTAGATTAGTTATTTTCATTCAACCACTAAGAGAGGAGGAACTGTAGGTCTGCAACACTCAAATTCTTTATCACATTATTATCTGATGTTATAATACTATCAGCTAGCTCTTTTTTACTTTCCTGCAATTTTAAAATTTTCTCTTCAACACTATCTTTAGCGATCAAACGATAAGCAAAAACTGTTTTAGTCTGACCAATGCGATGTGCTCTGTCAATAGCTTGTGCTTCTACTGCCGGATTCCACCATGGATCAAGTAAAAATACATACGGAGCTCTGGTTAAATTCAAACCTAAACCCCCAGCTTTTAAACTGATTAAAAAAATAGGATGGGTATCATCGTTTTGAAATTGCTCTACAACTGCTTGACGTTTACGTGTTTTACCATCTAAATAAAGATAGGAAATGTTTTCCTCCTTAAGCTTTGCTTTAATAATAGTTAGGAAACTGGTAAACTGAGAAAAAACTAACGCTTTGCTCCCTTCTGTAATAATCTCTTTTAAAGACTCTATAAGAGTATCAAGCTTAGCGCTACCCGCATTAATAGCTTCTTTATCAACTAAAGCAGGGTGACAGGCAACTTGTCTTAATCTTAATAAAGCTTCTAAAACATGTATTTTTGATTTATTCAAACCTTTATTTCTAACTGATCCTAAAAGATTATGCTGATAATATTTTTGAAGCTTAAGATAATCTCTTTTCTGTTTATCCTGCATTTCACAAAAAATTGTCTGTTCTACTCTATCTGGTAAATCTTTAGCTACCTCTTTTTTAGTTCGGCGTAAGATAAAAGGCTTTAAAATTCTATTAATAGATTGATTCAAAAGCTCATTGCTTTTGCCAGTGGAAATAGCTTTTTTAAAAGAAGAAATTTTTCCTAAAAATCCTGGATTTAGAAATTCAAATAAAGACCATAACTCTCCTATATGATTCTCAACAGGAGTTCCACTCATAGCAATTCGATTATCTGCTTGTAAAAGTCTAGCAGATTTAGCAGTTAAAGAAGATGCATTTTTTATAGCCTGAGATTCATCTAAAACAATATAGAAAAATTTAATCTCTTTAAAACCTTTGATATCTCTTCTTAAAGTGCCATATGTAGTTAAAACTAAATCATAATTAAAAAAATGTTTGTCTGCAGGCTTCCGATTAAGACCTCCATGAATATATACTTTTAAATCAGGTGTAAATTTTAAGACTTCTTCTTTCCAGTTAAAAAGTAAAGAACGCGGTACTACTACTAAAGACGTATGATGTTTCTTAAAAGACTTATTTTTTTGCAAGAAAGATAACACTTGAACAGTTTTTCCAAGTCCCATATCATCTGCTAGGCAACCACCAAGTCCAAATTTATGCAAAAAGGTTAACCAACCCACTCCCTCTTTTTGATACGTTCGAAGTTTACCAATAAAATTTTTTGCAGGAACAACAGGTTTTATATGCTTAAAATTATCCATTTCTTTCTGCCATTTTTTAAAATTATTACTTAAATTAACTTCTGGCTGCTCTCTTAAAAATAGATCTAAAAGCATTCCCTGGCTTAATTTGAATTCTACATAATCTTTCTTAACCTTGCCTAATCCAAAAAGTATTTGATACTTAGAAAGCCACTTTTCAGGCAATATTCCTTTTGAACCATCACTTAGTTCAATAAATCCATATCCTTTTTTTAAAGATTTCAGTAATACAGGCATTGAAACAGAGATATCTCCAAAATCACATTTCCCATGCAACTCAAACCAGTCAATATTTGATTTTACCTCCATGCAAAAATTACTGGCACTGCGATATGGCTGATTAAAAGCTTCAATATGCCAGCCAAGTTGCATAAGTTCAGGCACTAGCACACTTAAACGAGAGGGATGACATAACAAAATGTAATCTTTTAATGATTGACCTTCTTTATCTAACACAGGTCTTAAACCTTTTGCTAAAATTTGCAAATAAGCCTCTTTCTCTTTTTCTATATCCCTGAAAATAACATGTCTCTTCTCTTTATTAATAAAACTTCTTCTAGTATCACTAGAAAGAATTTCTTCCATCCCATAATCAAAATATATTTTTGCTGTCAAAGATGATGTATTACTCCCTTTAAAATTTTCTATACGCAAAATATTTTGCGGTTTTCCTTTATAAGTAATGCATTGAAAATCCTCAGGTAATATTAACTCTGGAAAATAAGTCATCGAATAACACTTAGAAATAAAATCAAATATATCCAGGCTAGGAATATGCAAAGAATCATGTTCTTTAAAAAATTTAATCCAGGAAACACAATTATTATGATTATAATTATAGACACTATCTCTGGTAAAAAAAATATTATCATATATTGCTAATAACTGAGTATCAAAGTTGATCAACTCATTATCTCTCTCAAAAAAAGCTGTAACCAGATAACTACCATCCATCTTTTGTGCAATATTCATTTTAAATTGAAATGGACTACCACTATCCCATTTTAGCTGAAAAAGCTTACTCCCTGTATATGCACAGATAAAAACTCTTCCTGTCTTGCAAGCCATAGGTAGGAATAGCTCATATAGAGAGAGGGGTAAGTTATATTCACAATCATATAGGTCTTGCCCATAAAAAGAATTATGATAACCAACTGTTGAAGCTCCTTTTAATAAACCAAGTAACTTTCGATCATCCTTTTCTTTAAGCTCAGATGCCTCCAATCTTTTCTGTTTTAATGTAATCCATGAACTATTTTTTTTCTGTTTTTGATAATAAACTGATAAATATATAGTATGAAAATCTAACGAATTAGCTGCATCAATCACATAAATCAAGCGTTTCTTATAAATTGTCTTTTGATATAAATAAGAATTTAATTCAGGAACATCCTCTTCAATATTACGTACAATTGTTTCCCATTTTGCTACTTGTCTGGAAGATTCTTTGCTTTTATCATATCCTATATCCATTTCTACTATATCATGTTCAAACAATATATTTAATGAATGCTCATTATGAAAAATTTCCATTTTATCATATATTGTCTGCAAGAGTGTTGCCCAGATATGTTTACAACCACCATAACCTTTAGAAAAATAGGAACAATCACAACTGGTATGAAACCCAATTTTGTCCACTTGAATGCTTACATTATAAACAAAAGATCCATAGACATCCGCTTTAATAACATTATCTGCATTATGTACAATCTGAACTTTATCATTACGAAAATAAAGATTGCCTCTTTCAATAATGGAATTCGAGAATTTTCTCGATAAGCGATTAATTAACTTCTGAGTAGTGATCATGATATATAATCAGGAATCCAAACCTATATGTGCTTTAATCAGAGGCATAATTTTATCCATTTCATCCTCTAATAAATAGTGACCCCCATTTTCAAAAAGATAATATTTTGCATCAGGAAAAAATGCCTTCCACCTGTTATAAAAATGTACATTAAAACAGAAATCTTTTGCTCCCCACAAAATAAGCATCTGTTTATCTTTTAATAAACTTAATCGCCTTTCAATCTCCTGTAATAAAGAAAAAGATGAATCTCTTTTTGTCATGGGAATATCTTTGACAAAACGATGAATTGCTATTCTATTATGATAATTATCATAGGGAAACAGAAAACCTCTTAATACTGTCTCACTTAACCCCTTTTCTGTTGCCATAAAAGTTGCATACCTGGCAAAAACATTGAATTTTCTAATCGCTATTTCTCCTAATAACGGCAGACGTAAAATATTAATACGTTTAGGGATATCTGGGTCTACAAAGGCCGTAGAGTTCAAAACAATAATTTTATTGATTTTATCTGGATATAAACCAGCTAATCCCATCCCTATAGTTCCACCCCAATCATGAACAATCAGGTTGAATTTAGTTATGTTTAACTGCTCTATTAAATAGATTATATTATCAAGATGGTTTTGCAAATTATATTGATAATTCTGAGGTTTATCTGATAAACCACATCCTAAATGATCAGGTGCAATACAGCGATGAGTAGAAGAAATCTCTTTAATAATATTTCTATAAAAAAACGACCATGTTGGATTACCATGAAGCATTAAAAAAGGAGGTCCACTTCCTTCATCAATATAATGCATTTTAAAGCCATTAATATCTAAATAATGAGAAGTAAAAGGATACAAATCGGATTGAAATTCATGACAAAGTGTTACCACTTCACACCAAGCATCATGCTATTAATGCCACTACCAATCCCCATTAAAGCTACCATATCCCCTTTTTTAATATTCCCTTCTTCTACAGCCATAGATAAGGTAATAGGTAATGATACTGATCCCATATTTCCTAATAAAGGAAATGTTGAAAAATCTTTTGTCAAATCAATTCCTAAAGTTTCACATAGTAATTTACGATGAGCAGCACCTACTTGATGAAAAATAAATTTTTTAATATCATCATTGGTAAGATTTAACACTTTTTTTGTCTTTTCCCATGTTTTTTTTGCCAACTCAACACCTGATTTTAAAAGAGTTTCTGAATCTGTACTCATCAATAATTTACTAGCATTTTTATTACTACAAGTATTATCCCCCTGACACAGATTATTGAATTTCGAAGAAACAAGGCAGCTTCCACCAATTAAACGATGATGAAATTTAGAAATAGATTCATGTACTAATACTGCTGCTGCTGCTCCTGAACCTATAGTTAAAGAAGAAAAAGACTTCTTAATGCTTTTTCTAGTTAACTGTTCATCTTCATTTAAATGATCTATGGTAGATTCTACTAAATCCCTGGCATCCTCTCCTCCTACCACCAAAGCAGCTTTAATCACTCCTTTTTCAATCATATTAGCCACCACAACCATAGCATTAGCAAAACCCAGACAGGCATTAGAGATATCAAAAATCATAGTATCTTCTGAAAGGCCCACTTTTTCATGCACTACGGATGCTGTAGCAGGCTCAATAAAATCACGGGACACTGATGCATTAATTAAGCAACCTATTTTTTTTGAAACTATTCCAGCCTTATCTAATGCTTTTAAAGCCGCTTGTGCTGCAACATCACTAGGACGCGTCCCTTTATGCCAGAATCTTCGCTCTTTGATTCCAGAGAACATCTCTAATCTACCAACAGGTAAATTTAATTTTTGATATACAGAAGCTAATTTCTCTTCTATTTGAGTAGAAGTTACTACTTCATCTGGTAATAAATGTACTATTGATTCTATACAAACATTTTGAAAATTCACAATTACACCTACTTACAAATAATATTTTTTATAAAATGGATGACCATACATACCATAAAAAAAAATAAACACAAATGAAATTTTACTTCAGACTTAGATTTTTACGTTATACTCCGATGTTGTACGCTGACATAAATAACAGTTTTTTCTCTTTTTATATGTTTTTATAAAACAATATACACGAATGTTGCTAACGAACAATCATTCAACCAGGTAAATGGCTAGATCCGTTTGGAATAGCTTCTTTTTAATGCTCTCTCAAGATGAAGCTTGCATACGAGCTGCGAATTGATGTGCCATAAACACAAATTTTCCTATTTTTTATGTAATTTGACAAAAATGGAAAATACAGTTTGTTTTTGCTTTTTACATTTAAAACACAATTTATGTAATTGAAATTAAAACACTTATAAGAAATGCTAAAGATATTTATGCAATATACAAGTATAATACTACTGATTGTTACATTATAAATAATACTTATGTACAAGAAATGCAAGATATTACAAGAATCACTGAAAAATTTATATAATATTCAAGTAAAAAGTCTATGTAAAAACTCATCAATATGATATATTAATCTATTGTTATTGAATATAATATTAACCTATAAGGATATGTCAATATTATGAATATAAAACAATATGTTGTTATAGTTAGTATATTTACAACTTTTATATTCTGTATTCAAACAGTGCATGCTAAAAGAGTTACTCAAATTACTGGTTATAAAAATAATCCCGTTAAACAATCTAGACAATACATTGAAGACATCAAGCTGGAAAATGATCAACAAATTCATTCTGCTCTGGATTTTATCAAAAAATATGATATCAAACATTATAATCTACTCAAAAAATTACAACTTAAAGATTTCAATCGTTTTGTAACTAAACTTGAACAATGGCTTAATGACAATAATAAGCAAAAGGCTAACTATGAAAAAACTAATTTATATTCTTCAATAAAAAGTTTAAAAAAAGATGCAAAGATTCTTGCTGACCGTTATAAAGTTGAACAAGATCCAGATAAGCAGAAGAAATTAAAGAATGAACTGCATAATATACTGAAAAAAATATTTGAAAATACTCTGAAAATTGAAAACTTGGCCATTAAAAGTAAAAAACAGGAAATTGCCAAATTAGAAACAAAATTATATTATAAGAAAAAGAAAAAGATCATACTGATAAACTCACAGCTAGCTGAATATCTTCAATAAAGTTCAACCTCTAATAAAAAGAATAGCAATTGGATTATCAATTTATTTTGATGGATTAATAATTGCTTTACCAACAAATCCAGCACCGTCATTAACAACTAATACAGGAGAGGTAATTGTTCCTACTACCATACAACCATCATTAAGTTCTACTCTTCGTTCAGCAATAATCTTTCCATGAATTTTACCTTCTATAATTGCATGTCCAACATTTAATTCTGCTTTAACTTCAGCACCTTCTGCAATACAAATTTTACCTCTTGTTTCAAGTTCCCCATGAAAAGGGCCTTTTATCTTATAATCTTGCAGATTAATTCTTTGACCACATTTTTCACAAAATGAAGCAAGAGCAATACTGGGTACTTCCTGTACTGTATGACAACTGGAACAGGTGATTTTTTTCATTCCACTAGACATTTGAGCAGATGCATTAGAAATAATTTTCTTCTGAGCAGATTGCGCAGAAAAAGTATTTGTTGATTTATCAGTTTGAGAGTTAATTTGTACCTCCTCATGCTTTAAAGCACTAACATTATCTACAGTAGAAGACTTTTTTAAATGTGTAGCCTGATTATTACTTACTTCTGTGCTAGCAACCTCTGTCTCAGAGATTTTAGCCTTAGCAGGATAAATGGTGGCTCCACATTTTACATTTTTACAGAAAAAAGACGATATACTTTTCGAAACAGTATCCATTCTGCCACATTTAGGACATTTCACTTTTATTTGATTATCATCTTTGATTTTAAACCAACTCATCACAACAGTATATCCTCATTTATATTATTTAATGATTTTGTCTTTATTTTTATCAATAGAGACAGGTCCTTTCTCATCATTACTAGAAAAATCAAGCTTTTCATTACCTGGGTTAACATCACAATTTCCAACAAAAGAAACTCCCTCAGCAATACTTAACTTACTAGCTTTGATATCTCCCATCAATTGTGCACTTTGTCTCAAATCTACCTTATCTATAGCAGTTACATTTCCTTGAATTTTACCTTCAACAATCATATTTCCTACTTTGATTGCTGCTTTAACAACACCTGTGCGACCAACAAAAAGCGTTCCCTTAGAGGAAATCTCTCCTTCAAATTTTCCATCAATACGTAAGAAAGATTTAAAGTTTATAGACCCGCTAAAACTAGCATCAACACTAAGCAATGAATCATTCTTAGTTCCTGCAGAAGCTCCATCAAAGCTTCCCATGTCATTATCTTTTGATAACATTGGATTATTCTCCTCTTTATTATTAATCTGATCAGAACCTAATTGACCTAATTTATTAAATATTAAACTCATTTATTCACACTATACCAAATGATGGCTTGCATGCTAAAATTATCTTTTATCAACGTCAAGCAGTTATTTTATAGAATAACACTTATCTAAACTGTTGATTTTTTCACCACTTTACAATTACAAGATAACTTTGCAGGAATTGTGCCAATATAATCATATTATTCTGAATTAGTATGATAATGAAATAGTTGAGAAATAGCTTCGGAGTTGACATCTTAGAATATATCAGGGATACCTAAGTATAAGGATATTTCCTTTAAATTAAAAGGAACAATAATGTTGTTTGATATAAACAAATCATTTTTAAAGTATATTAATTCATTAATCATTATATTGCTGATACTTACAAACATTACTCTTTTTTCAGTAGAGTATTCGCCTAAACACTTGCAATTAGAAGATTATTTAGAACAAATAGTTGCATTTAATTATACTTCAACTACATTAAGTCCTATCTCAATGTTCAGTACGATAAATCAAACCAATGAGACGTCTTCAGTAACACTGCAATATATTCAATCATTTTTCAACTTTCTTAAAGATGCGACTAATAATTTTACTGTGTTTAGCAAAAGTTTTGTTTCATTCCCTTTTAAATCTTTAGTTTTATCAAATAGGGGTAGTATGTCTCTGAGCGAAGTTTTGTTTATGACTTTCGTTGCAGGGGTTATTACGTGTATAGGACATAGTGTGTATCTGATTAATCAAGCGAATATGAATCTTAGCTCTAAAGTTTATACTGCTCAGGAATTAAAACAGAAACAGATTAATGCTGTTGAATCCTTTACTAACAAAGAAGATATGATGCAATATATCAGTACTATTTATACCACGTTAAATGAAGTAGGGGGTTATTTTATTCATCAAAATGATCAATGGGTAGTATTTTTGTCGGATATTGGCAATCGTCATTCAGTAACAATAAGATATTTTGAAGATGAAGATATTTACGGAATATTTCATAATCATACTTTAAGAGGAGTAGAAGCCGATCCTCTCTATGTTTTAGCACCTTCATGGACAGATATTATTGTGTTTT
>Ga0209633_10004065_pt1 | contig 13271 bp, 9 predicted proteins | sample Cruoilmetagenom1_FD_187290 | JGI IMG/M metagenome (GOLD analysis project Ga0209633, IMG submission 187290) | Oil polluted marine microbial communities from Coal Oil Point, Santa Barbara, California, USA - Sample 1 (SPAdes) (version 2) | ecosystem: Environmental > Aquatic > Marine > Oil seeps ... | reverse complement strand
TTCAAGCCTTCAATCGGCCTGGGCACAGAGCAGAAAGTGCAAGAAGTGTAAACCTGATCAAAAAAATTATCATCTACCGCCAGATCGTGAACATCCATTACGTCTATTTCCATATTCCCCTGATAGTAGTTAAGGCGATTTTCTGCAATAGCCAGCATTTTGGGGCTGATATCAATACCCAATATATCTTTGTCGGGTGGGAAAAAAGGGATATCTAATCCGGTACCCACAGCAAGAAATAATATTTTGCCATCCATGTGAGAAAACAATTCACGTTTTACTTGTTCCCAGCGTTTATCGGCGCCTGTTCCGGTCATAAAGTCGAAGGTTTTGGAGGCTCGATCCCATTTGTTTCTGGTTTTAGTATCCATAGTGATATATTGAGTTATTTTTGAGGCATTGACAGCGTTTTAGTAAAGTTTTTATTCAAAAAGTAGGTGAAAAGCAAGGTAAATATACCAATCGCAGCACCAAAACATGCGCCGGTAAAGTAACCAGGGCTGGTCATGGTGGCTGCCATACTGATAAACATACCCGTGATCATGCCCGTCAGCATGGTAGGCACCATGATTTCCATGGCGCCAAAAAATCGGATGAAAATTGCGGTACTTAAGCCCAGGGCTACAATCATACCAATAGCCATGCCTGCTATCATGGCTAAAAACATATTCCAGTCTGAAGGTGTTAAAAATAAACAAGCCAGCGATACCGCTGCACCAATAGTAGTAACTGATAAAATATCGCCGATTATGAAATAAATTCGCTGTTCCATATGCCTACCCACGGATTCAATGTATCAATATTGTTTATCTAAAACCCTTATCTCACAAAATAATTTGGATGAATAAAGTAAATTCCAGACAGGTGATTTTTGACAGTATATATTTCTCGGTAAAAATGTTATACATATCGAGAAATTAAAACGCTAAGGAAGGCCTTTTTTAAGATACTTTTGCTTGTAAGCATTTGTTTTACTTGAATATTTGTAATTATTAAAAGATGAAGTTGATGAAAGAAAAAATAATTTCTCATACCGGTTTTTTCACATTGTGTGCTTTTTTAATGGCTTTACCTTTTTCATTTAGTACGGCCCTTGCTGAATCTGATGAGACAGAATCTAAAAAATCGTTTTATATAACGCCTGCATATTCTGTGTTGAAAGAAAATAACAATTTTGTTGAAACATACTTAACAACAAGTGTAACGCTTATTGCAGCTAATGCGACAAGTGGATTTGTAACCTTTCCAGGAATACAAGTACCTGCGGTATCAGCAGAACTTGACTATGATGATTTCGATGGAGGAGCGCTTGTATTTGGCTGGAATTTTGCGAATCAATTTTCTTTAGAGTTACATCTTGGTCAGCCCAGAATTCTGGGCGTTAGTTTTGATATACCAGCCCAAACAGTTGATTTATCAAATTTCATTGATCCAGATACTCTGGAGTTAATCGGGAATACGGATCCAGGTGAGGTGGAATATGCTGGGGTGATTGGGCATTTAGTTGATTTCGAATTCCTGGAATTAGCCATAGGTGGTAATTACACTTTTGCATTGCACGAAAAATATAAACTCTACATGGGAGTAGGTTTTTTAAAATATATAGAAATTGATACCGAGATTATCCCTCAGGATGGGATTAACCCTGATGTTGTCGAATCGGACTTTGATAGTGAGACGGAATTTTATTTTCAGGCAGGTTTTCTTTATCATATAAAAGATAATTTTGATGCTTCTTTCGATATTAAACAAATATCAGCGGAGACCACAATGACAATTACAAATATCGAGGTTACAACTGATGGCTCTTCGGGAACCACGGCAGAGTCTGGAGATTTAGTGACTGAATTTGATATTTCCGGAGTTATATATCACTTCGGGCTGCGTTATATGTTTTAGCATTTCTAAACTTACCCCATAAGCCCTGTTCGCGAAATAGCAAGGCTACAATGTGTTTTAAGTGTTTAATATCAGTGCGTCGGCCATTTTATTTTTTTGAACATTTAACCTGGAAATTATTACTCTCAGTATTTTTTAGACATCCCTAAGGTTTTTATATTTCAGCATAGATGAATTAAGGGTATATACCGGCAATGTTTAAAAATATTTTCATATTTACTCTCCTGTCTTTAACGAGCCTGAATGTTGTGGCTCAGAGCAATCAATCCGCTACAGAAATTCTTGATATTATTGATGATCTTTGGCGAGGAGAATCCTCTCATTCAAATCTAACCATGGAGGTGAAAACTAAGAATTATTATCGCGTACTGGGCATGGAATCCTGGTCAAAAGGTAAAGATTATTCAATGATTCGAATCCTTAAGCCTAAAAAGGAAAAAGGTACAGCTACACTCAAATCCAAAAAAAATATTTATACCTACTTACCAAAAACTGACAGAACTATTCGATTAACCTCGGGCATGATGATGGGTTCCTGGATGGGCAGCCATTTCACCAATGACGATTTGGTAAAAGAGTCAAGACTAAGGGACGACTATATTCCTGAAATTACTTTCCAGGGTGCGATTGACTCAAAGGAGGATTCAAAAAAGATAATAAAATTAACACTGATTCCCAGAGAAGATGCCCCGGTGGTTTGGGGGAAAATCGAATTGGATCTTCAATTACCTGATTATATACCTTTAAAAGAAGTTTACTTCGATGAGGATCTGGAAGTGAGTCGAACCATGATTTTTACTGATGTAAAAGTGGTGGGGCATAGAAAACTCCCCATGATATTAAAGGTAATTCCCGCAGATGAGCCAGAAGAGTATACACAAATCACCTACCAGTCCATTGAGTTTGACATCGGAATTGCAGAACGGTTTTTTTCCATTTCAGAACTGCGACGAACCAAATGAAAGTTTCACTGTTTGCACTTAGAAATGTTATCCGTTATTGGCACAGAAGTTTGGTGAATGTTCTTGCCATGACTTTGGCTTTAGGTGTTATTATATTTTACATCTCACTCATTGAAGGAATGATGTTCCAGGCTGAAAAAAATATAATCCGGAATAATATTGGTGATGTACAAATACACCCTTTGGGTTATAGAGACAATCCTGATTTTTACAATACATTAAAAAATCCTGAAGATATTATTCTTAAAGTTAATAACCTGGGTTATAACGCAACCATGCGCCAATATGGCTTTGGCCTGGCAGCAACTGATTCATCGTCTGCGGGTGTACTAATTAGATCGGTAGACCTGGATCTAGAGCCCATGGTGACTGAAATAAATAAAAAAGTAGGCCAGGGAAACTGGTTGGAAAAAGGTAATGAAAATGAAGTTGTCTTAGGTAAAAAGTTGGCCAAAGTGCTGGGGGTAAAACCGGGTGATGAGTTATTAATTTTATCTCAGGCGTACGATGGGTCGACAGCAAACTTATTATATATTGTGAAGGGGATACTGGACCCAATAGATGCTGCTATAGACAGTAATTATATTTTACTATCAAAAGTAAGTTTTTCAATTTTAATGAGCTTCCCTGACGAGGCACATGAAATCGTTATTAGAAGAAACGATTTTTCACAGGATCTTGATTTGTTTGCTGAAAGCATACGTTCAACGCTAGGCGATGTTGAAGGCGAAATTTTAAACTGGAAAGAATTGCTGCCGGTAGTATCCGATATGCTTGATGCATCCCGTAATAACACGGTGTTTTTTATTTTAATTGCATATATAGCAGTAGCTTTGATTGTGTTGAATGCAGTTTTAATGAGTGTTTTTGAACGAATGAAAGAGTTTGGCGTACTAAAAGCCATAGGCGTCACTCCCGTGCAACTGGCACGATTAATAATCACCGAAGCAATTATTCAAACAACAATCGCCGTTGTGCTTGCCTTGAGTATAGTGATTCCATTAATAAAATATTATCAGGCCAAGGGCATTGATGTCAGCGGCATTTCAGGCAATACAAATATAGCCGGTATGTCGTTTGAAGCAGTATGGAGACCGATTATTACCAGCGGTAGTATTATAACGCCTGTTTTAATGCTGTATTTAATTGCAATGATAGCCGTAATATATCCTATGCTAAAAGCAGCTTTAATAATTCCGGTTAATGTTATTAACGACCATTGAGCCATTTAGGCTTTAAATAAAAAAAGTGAATAATGTACAGTGAAATATTTTTAATGGCCTGGCGCAATTTGTGGCGCCGAAAAAGAAGAACGTGGATTACTATCGCCACTATAGTCTTTGGTGTCTGGCTTTCAATGACGTTTACCGGTATTGGTGATTATAGTTATACCAATATGATTGATACAGGTGCCAACCTTGGGTTTGGCCACGTTACAATACAGCCCGCTGGGTATCATGATGAACCAAAAATCAGTAAATTAATATCTGAATTACCTGAAATAAAAAACAATATCCTTGAGTATTCTGAAAAAAATCATTCTGCAATAGATTCGACTGCAGATAGAGTGCTAGCCAATGGCGTACTTGCCACGGCGAGTAAACAAATTTTTGGATTCTTTGTTGGGGTTGATCCTGCACAGGAAAGCAAACAAAGAAATATTTATTATAAAAGCATGATTGAAGGAGACTGGCTAGAATCAACAAATGAACGAAAGGTAGTGATCGGCAAAGGTATTGCTGAGTTATTAAATTTAAAGATTGGTAAAAAGTTAATTTATACAACAACAGATATCGACGGAGAAATTGTAAGTGAAGTGGCCAGGGTGAAAGGTATATTTCGAACGGGTGTGAAAGAAATAGACAATGCCAGTATTATTTTGCCCATAGATACCTTAAAAGAGACATTAAAATTTAAAGAGTCGCAAATAACCTTGATGGCTCTTTTTTTAAATGACCAAAGAAAATCGAGTGCTGTTGCTCAAGACATAGAGACCTTATTAAACAGTAAGGTTGAAGTTAAAAGTTGGGATCAAACACAGGCAGAATTAGCCAGTCTTATTACCCTGGATCGGGGGGGGAATATTCTCACTCAAATGTTAATAGGTTTGTTGGTGGCAGCGGGAATTTTAAATACATTGCTAATGAGTGTGATGGAAAGATTAAAAGAGTTTGGTGTAATGATGGCCATCGGCATGCTGCCTTCAAACCTGTTTTTATTGGTGATGATAGAATCTTTTTTTCTCGCCATGTTGGGCCTGTTTTTTGGAATAATGGTTTGTATACCCTGGTATATTTATATGGCTAATGTTGGCCTGGATTTTTCAGCAATGGTGGGCGATGAAATGAGTGCTGGAGGGGTTTTAATTGACCCCCTGATGAAAATCAGACTGTACCTGAGTAGTATTGTTATCATTGCTTTGAGTGTACCTGGACTAACGTTGTTGGCTGGGCTTTACCCTGCGTATAAAGCGGTTAAAACCGAACCGGTTGAAAGTATAAGAGGCTTGTAGATATGGCTACCGATAATGTTGGCAATATAATAGAAACCAAATCCTTATATAAGATTTACACCAGGGGTAATGCCAGTGTTAATGCCGTTGACAATGTTGATCTCACCATAAAAAAAGGTGAATTTAGCGCCTTATGTGGGCCTTCTGGTTCAGGAAAAACCACATTGCTCAATCTTATTTCAGCACTGGATTCTCCCACCGATGGCGAGATCTGGTTTGAAGGACAGTTGCTATCGGGTTTAAGTCGAACACAATTATCCCGGCTTCGGCGTGATAGAATAGGGTTTGTATTTCAGTCATTTAATTTGGTGCCCGTTTTATCAGCCTACGAAAATGTTGAGCTGGTTTTGTCTTTGCAAGGGGTGCCCCCCAAAACACGACATGACATTGTTATGCCCTTGCTAAGTAGCCTGGGGTTGGAAGGACTGGAGCACGCAAAACCTGCTGCCCTCTCTGGTGGGCAGCAACAGCGCGTGGCTGTTGCTCGTGCTATAGCCCATAATCCTGCGATAGTTATGGCGGATGAACCCACTGCAAACCTGGATTCCAAATCGGCAGGTAATTTGCTGGACTATATGGAAAAATTAAATGCTGAGAAAAATATCACATTTTTATTTTCTACCCATGATCAAAAAGTCATGGATAGAGCAAGACGAGTAATCACTTTGGTTGATGGTAGAATTTCAGGCGAAATATTTAAAAACGCTGAAAGCCAACCCTGAAACTTGAAAAATGAAAAGTCTAAAGGTTAGAAGCATAGTCATAAAAACCATCAGGCACTTTTATTTACCTATTGTTTTTTTATTTCAAGGTAATATTTGTTATGGTTTTTTTGAAGTAGAAAAAAATCTGCAATCTTTTACCTGGCTTGAAGATAAAGAGTTAAGTGCTGAAGTAATTCTTTTCGCAAGGCCCTTTCTTTGGTTGGCTCGTTCCCCATCCACCCAAGTATTTGATTCTGAAACAGACCATGTTGGCGGGGGTGTTTTCCGGTTACTGGGTGATGGTAATGTTGGCAATCAATTTGATTGGCATTTTAATTTGGCGACAGCCTACGTTTCAGACGAATTTGATTTCCCGGTTTTTTTTAATAATGCAAATAACCAACAACCTGAAAGAAGTGCGTTATTAACAAAAACAGTTAATGCTGATAAACAGCAAGATGTTTTTATTGATCAATTATATAGCCGCTATACAATTAATGATTCCGACATACTATTGGGTAGACAGGCCATTAGCCTTGCTACAACACTATATTTTACGCCGAATGATTTTTTTGCACCTTTTGGAGCCCAAACTTTTTTCCGGGATTTTAAAGCCGGTGTTGATGCGGTTCGCTTTGAGCAAGCATTGGGGAATTTAACACAACTATCATTTTTTTATGTTTTTGGATACGAATGGGATTTTTTATCCGGTCAGTATGAAGATCATCCTGACAGTAATCGTGCGTCGAAATTGGTTCAGGTTTCTTCAGTGATTTTTGATCTTGAATGGAAGCTACTAGGCGGGCGGGTTTTTGGTGATCCTGTGATCGGTGCTGCTCTACAGGGCGAGCTATTTCCTGGCTTGGGTATTCGTGCCGAGGGCCATCATCGAAGACCGGGCAATAGTATAAACTACCTGTCTGTATATGCTCAGGATTCTGCACATCTTAGCGAATGGGTTTTGGGTTTTGAACACCAGTTTACACCGGATTTAGCAGGTCGCCTGGAGTATTTTTATAATAGTGCCGGGGCATCAGATAAAGAGGATTACCCGGCTTTACTGGCACAGCAAATGAGTTCTGGTTCCGGATTAAATTTGGCATCAAAATACTTTGCCGCAGGATTCGATTACCAAATTTCACCCTTGTGGGGTGTGTCTAGTGTGGTACTGGCTAATGCCATCGATAGTTCGTATTTGTTTGTTTTTGATTTTAATTATTCGTTAAGTAATGAGTCGGTTGTTAATTTAGGTGCTTCCATTCCGACCGGAGATGAACCTGATTCCAGTATGGGCTTTTTGAATCCTCTGCAAAGTATTCAATCAGAGTTTGGGACTTATCCGGAATCTGTGTCGATAGAATTAAGAATATACTTTTAGAAGTAGTCTCTTATTCAGCCAGGGCTTGCTCCAAAGTAAAAGCGGCTGTGGTGACAGGGGTCAGGTATTCATTAACACTTTTTCCAGCGCCGTATTTCCAAAACCCAGTGCCAAAATGTATATCAAGGCCAAATTGTATATCTTTGCCACTGGGGATATCTTTTAAAATATAACCGATTTGAGGTTCAGACCCACGGTATCGTTCAGGCCCATCAGTTCCATCACCTTTGTTAATATCTTTATAAAGTAACCCCAGCTTGGGTTTAAAGTAATCAGAATAGGTAAAAAAAGAAATTATATCCATCCCGGAATCAGACGATGCTGTAACCCAGTTATGCTTCAAAGATACCTGAAGCATATCAGGATCAGTATTTTCGTAATCTCCAACTATAATGGGTTCCTGTGGGCCGAGAGCACTCATTACTTTAAGGTCTTTGATGTCATTAAAATCCAGGGAAAGGTCTACAGTTAATTCACTGAGGTTTTGTGTGATGGACGGTATATGAGCAAATACAGGAATCGTTATACCGTTGGCAGAAAAAATTGCCAATGCCCCTGCATTAGCAAAATTAATACCTAAAAGAGACAGAGACAAGTTAATACTCACCAGGCTCCTGACAGGGCCATTTTTAACCGCAACTACTTTGCTGGGAATAATTTTGTTGTGGAGAACAGCCTTGAAAGGTCCAAATCTGGCTCTGATCCGGATTTTCATGGTATCTAGTATAGATTTATCTTTTGAGTAGCTGTAATAAATTAAATCATACCAATCCAGAATATTTTTTTTGCGTGTTTTGAGTAAATAATAATCGGTTTGTATCAGGCCGATTTTCTCATAGTAGTGAGCATAATATTTATCACTTCGTAATGGATTGTCTTCCAGGATATAAACGAAGCGGGTAACAGAGTCATCAGATACATCAAGCATGGCAACTACTGAGCCTTCTACACTTTTAAGTTGCTTTTTGGAGGCCTTTTCTCCGGTATCCTTAAGCATGAAAACCAGTTCATCATCTTTTTCAAAAATATTTTCAATACCCTTTACAGGTATTTGACCATTGGGAACATAAGGGAAGCCTTTTGTGTTTATATCGTCAAATTGAAAAGGGATAGGTGAAAGAGCACCATTAATGACAGCCATTACCGAGTAATTCACTATAGATTTGCCCAGAAGCATGGGCAAGCTCTTCCCTTTGACAGTTGCCAATTGGCCAATGCGTGCAGATGACCATTGATTTTCGGTGGAATTTGATGTGTTTTGAACGGTTTTAAAAGGAAGGGCTGTGCTCTCAGTTCCATATAATGTGGAAGTAAAAACAAGGCTCAAGAATAAAATGCTAATTATTTTTTTTTGTAAGCGCATGATTATATTATGTAAAGTGACCAGTAATTAAGTTGTATCAGTTTTGCAATTCTAAAGATACACGTAAACGATTGTTGTGATTAAGGACCTGTGCCACACGCGATAATATAACATTTGTCTGTCTATAAAGTAAGTAACCGCTAGTACTGACTAAACTAGCCCGAAGAGGCCAGTTTAGTCAGTTAGCAAGTGATATTGGGCATTGTAAATCAATGATCCATGCCCGGGTGCTTTCAATTTTACAGCATTTCCTCAGCTATAAGTTCGAAAACCTCTTTTTGCCCTCCGCCAATTAGCATAGTGCCTATGTCCCCCTTGGCTTCAGCGGCTTTCCACACTTGTAGTCGCTCTTTTATTCTTTCTTTAGGACCGATTAAAGCAATTTCATCAACTAATGCATCAGGTACTTCAGCCATGGCTTCGTTTTTCTTGCCATCAAGGTAAAGGTTTTGAATTTTTTCAGCTTCATCGGCATAACCAAGCTTAATAGCATAATCATTGTAGAAGTTTTTGCTTTTGGCTCCCATGCCGCCAATATAAAGAGCCATCATGGCTTTAACAGGCATTCGGCATGCATCTAAATCCTCACCCATAATTGCAGTTACGAAAGGTGCCATATCAAATTCGCTACGAGAGCGACCTGATTTATCCAGCCCCTTTTGAATGGAATCGTTAAAGATGTCTGATTTAGCTGGATCCATCCATACCGGAAAAAAACCATCGGCGCATTCTGCCGCACAGGAAATACCATTAGGGGTAATTGCAGCGGTATAAATTGGAATGTCAGTTTCAGCCTGTAAAATACTTTTTAGTGGTTTGCCCAGCCCAGTGCCATCTTCACCTTTGTAAGGTAGTTGATAATGATAACCATCAAAAGTAACAGGCCCTTCGCGCGCCATAATTTTTCGCATAATGGCTATGTACTCACGTGTTCGGGTAACGGGACGACCATAAGCAATGCCATGCCAACCTTCCACAACTTGCGGACCTGAAGCTCCCAGGCCACAAATAAAGCGCCCCTCAGACAGTTGATGCAAGGTCATTGCGGTCATTGCGGTCATGGCAGGTGTTCGGCCAACCATTTGCATTATAGACGTGCCCACTTTTATTTTAGTAGTGTTGGCTAAAATCCAGGCCGCAGGAGAAACAGCATCAGAGCCGTAAGCTTCCGCTGTCCATGTTGAATCGTAGCCGAGACTTTCGGCATGTTTTATCATGTCGATTGGTAGGCTCATTACTTTACCGGAATATCCGCATACCATACCTAATTTCATTTTCTTTTCTCCATTTGTTATTAATTTATTAAACTGCTTTTATTTGGTCTAGTTGTATTTCTCGATCTTTCCTGGTGGAATTATTTTCTGGATTATGAAATAAATGCCGTTTGGCATAGTTATCCAATGATTTATACATTGTGCTGCGTTGTTGAGGAATTCTACCGGCTGAATGTATTAAAATATTTAAGTCACTCGGACTGGTTTCCTGTCCATGATTAGCACCCGCAGCACGGGTAATGCTTTCATTCATCAGCGTTCCACCCAAATCATTAACACCGGCATTAAGGCTGGCTAATACACCTGCGTGTCCGAGTTTGGGCCAGGAAGCCTGAATATTCTTGATGTAGGGGTGTAAAACCAAACGGGACACAGCATGAATAAGTATGGCTTCTCTGAAGGACGGTCCTTTGCGTGCTTTACCTTTACGGTATATAGGCGTTTTCATGTGCACAAAGGGTAGTGGTACAAATTCGGTAAATCCGTTGGTGCGTTTTTGCAGTTGTCGAATATTTATAAGGTGCCGAGCAATATGCTGGTATTTTTCAGTATGACCAAACATGATAGTCGCCGTGGTTTTAATGCCAAGATTATGGGCTGTTTCCATTACTTCAAGCCATTGCCGGGTATTGATTTTATCAGGGCAAATATTGGCACGAACTTCATCGTCAAGAATTTCTGCGGCGGTGCCTGGTAATGTGGCTAGTCCTGCCTGTTTTAATTGTTTTAAATAATCTGAAATAGAAAGGTCAAGTGTGTTCGCCCCCTGGGTAATTTCAAGTGGGGAAAAAGCATGAATATGCAATTCAGGCACAGCTTCTTTTATAGCTCGACATATTTCAAGATAGGTCGTGCCAGTATATTTTGGGTGTATGCCGCCTTGTAGGCATACTTCCGTAGCGCCACGAGCCCAGGCCACCCTGGCTCTTGAGACTATTTCATCGAGTTTTAAATCGTAAGGTTTTTCACGAAGATTTTCCTGGGTTTTACCTTTTGAAAAAGCGCAAAACTTACAATCAAAATAACAAATATTGGTGTAATTAATATTGCGATTAATAACATAAGTTACTTCGTCGCCATTCATGGTTTTACGCACTTTGTTTGCCGTTTGGCAAACATGAGTAAAATCACTACCTCTTGCATTCAGTAATGACACTATATCTTTTTCAGTTAACTCGTAACGAGATGAAAATTTATCAAGAGCTTTTTTAAGGTCATTGCCAGGTGGTGCAGTTGGTATAGATTTTATCAAATTAATAATTTTTGATGGCGGGGGAGTGGGTCGGCCGGCACTCCAATATTCATTACGGACAAAACCGCTGCCATCAATGGAATCATAAATATTTTTGGACAATTCAGGGGTTGTCCATCGATGTGCATCAAGGGCGTACTCAGGATAAATAGCTAGCCGTTCTACCAGATGTTTGCCACTTTTTTGGGTTTCTTCTGCTAATGAATCAAGGTGAGGCCAGGGGGCTTCAGGGTTAACAAAATCTGGTGTGAGTGGCGATACCCCACCCCAATCATTAATGCCCGCATTTATAATTTGTGCCAGGGCATTCGGACTTAAATTTGGTGGTGCCTGAATGTTCATAGCAGGACCAAAAATAATTCGTGCAATAGAAATTGTCCAAAGTAATTCATTTAAATCGGGTTCAGCAAAGGCAGCCATTTTTGTGCCCGATTTAGCACGAAAGTTTTGAATAATAATTTCCTGAATATGCCCGTATTGCTGATGTAAGTTGCGCAGTACCAGTAAAGACTCAATACGTTCCAGTCGGGTTTCTCCAATACCTATGAGAATACCAGAAGTAAAAGGTATACCCTGTTCGCCGGCTAAACGAATAGTTTCAATTCTTCGGGCGGGGATTTTGTCAGGTGAGCCATAATGCGGCATGCCTTTTTCTGTTAGCCGATCAGATGAACTTTCCAGCATTGTGCCCATGGATATTGATACTTTTTTTAATCGAGCTAATTCCTCCTGAGACATAAGGCCAGGGTTTAAATGTGGCATTAGCCCCGTTTCGCTAAAAACCCGTAAGGCAATATCTTCAAGGTAGTCAAGAGTTGAAGCATAACCATTGTCATCAAGCCATTTACGAGCAGCTGGGTATCGCGCTTCAGGATTGTCGCCCAGGGTAAATAAAGCTTCCTTGCAACCAGACTTTGCTCCTTGTCTGGCAATATCAATAATTTTGTCCGGATTAAGGTAAGGCGATTTAAGTTTGCTAGGTACTTGAGCAAAAGTGCAGTAGTGACACACATCGCGACACAGGTGAGTTAGAGGGATAAATATTTTTTTAGAAAAAGAAATGACTTGCCCATGGCCGCTATCTCTCAAGTTTGAAGCAATCTGCATTAATTTTTCTGTGTTTTCTTCAACAGCAAGTGCAAGAGCTTCAATGTCATTTGGTAAAGGTTCGTCTGATATGGTTTTATCTGGCAAAGACCAGGCGTCGGGATAATTTAAAGTATCTGTTTTAATTGGTGAAAAGAGTGTTTTATGTTTTTTCAATAGCTGATCAAAGAGACCAATATTTTTTAAATATTGACAGGTATGGGTATTCGTATTTTTTCTCTGATCAAATTTTTCAGCCAGTAGCTTTAAATCATTTACGGAATCAATATCCAGTCCTATTCCTGAGAAATGTAAAATCTGGGTATCCAGATTGAAATTTTCAGCAATTTTTAAATGACGAGCATAACTTTGTTCGCCAAAACTAAAAGGTAAGCAATCTGGTGGAGTGCATACAATGCAGTTACTGCCATTTAAATCTGTAGAGGGCACAATTGTCATGGATTTATTTGATGGGTTTTCAGGATGCCTGGAAAACAAAGAGGGTTTGGTATTGAATGATAATACCTTGTTCAGTTCTTCTGTGCTTAATAAGGGCAAGTCACCAGGCACAAATACCATTCGGCTGAAGCCGTCTTTTGCGAGTTTTTTTCCAGCTAAAGTAACTGCCTGGTTTAAACCACCGGGTTGTTTTTCAAAAATAATTTCAGCATTATATTCTTTTGCCAATGCTGAAAAAGTTGAATCGCTGGTAATTATGAAAATTCGATCAATGCGCTGGCATTTTTTTAAAACACTTAGTACGTCCCGCAACATGGCCAAAAATAAATCTCCACGTTCTTGCTCATTGAGCAAAGTAGATAGGCGTTGCTTTGCCATGGAG
>Ga0209633_10004064_pt1 | contig 13272 bp, 19 predicted proteins | sample Cruoilmetagenom1_FD_187290 | JGI IMG/M metagenome (GOLD analysis project Ga0209633, IMG submission 187290) | Oil polluted marine microbial communities from Coal Oil Point, Santa Barbara, California, USA - Sample 1 (SPAdes) (version 2) | ecosystem: Environmental > Aquatic > Marine > Oil seeps ... | reverse complement strand
TGCAAGTGCAAACATATTTTGTACAGCTAAAGGAAGGAGAATCCTGAGCATATTTTTCATTACACTCAGATCAAGAGTTTGAAACTTAAGTATCCTGTAAAATTGGATATTTTTATTTAAGCTTATTGATGTAAATAAATATATCAGTTGACATAAACCGGCAAGAACTGTTCCTATTGCAGCACCTCTAATACCATAAGCCGGAAAACCAATCTTGCCGAAAATAAATATATAGTTAAATAGAATATTGAGTAAACTTCCTCCAACATTGGATATCATAATACTTTTAGTTCTATTTATTCCTCCAAGAAAACCAGACATAGACATCATAATTCCGCTGAATGGAAGAATCCACCTGAAAACAGAGATATATTGCATTGATAGAGGTAGAAGAATAGGATCTTGAATCAGAATTCTAAGTATGGAATTTGCAGAAAAAGAAAAAATCAGCCCTAAAATCCCTATAAAAAGCCTACAACAATACCATTATCCAGAGACAATCCGGTCTCAATAATTAATCTATCCTGTTCTGCTTTATCACTCTCAGCCTGTTGTTTCCCAAATCGTCTGAATGAAATGGCCTGAGTACCAATAAGAACAGGCCAGACAAAGGTGAAGAGTATTCCAGTAAACAGGCCTGCCATTGCAATTGCCGCAAGATTATTAGTCCCTAAACGGCCCACCATTATCGTATCAGCAAGCTGAAGCAGATAAAAAGAAAAATTTCCGGCAAAAAGGGGAAGTCCCAGAGTGAAAATTTTTCTGACAGGTAATTCTCGCTTATTCATCTTCGAGATAGTAGCTATGGGAATCAGGATGGTCAAGTAGGGGCAGACACCCTGGGTTTGCAAAGCAAATTCTGGGTGTCTGCTCTTAATTTAGATGTGTTTGCCCTGCCTATGTGCCCTGCCTATGTATTCAGGCTTTTGCGTTGTGGTCTATTTTTACGATTGTATGGCTTTTTGCGTCGGTGTACTGCCTTTATATTAGAGAAGAGCTATTAATTAAATTAAATATGTGGTACAGCGCAAAAAGCTCTATTAAATATAACTTGACGAAGCATTTCCCCTGTTCTATTATTGCAAACAGATAAAAATAAGCCCCTCAAAGAGAGAATTTAATGCCCTTATATGAAATAAATCTACTGGGTCCTCCCATAATTTGTGTTGATGGAAATAAGATATCCCTTTCAAGAAATAAGTCCGTTGCGCTTATTGCATACCTTGCATGTACGGGACGACATGTTGGCAGAGAAGAACTAGCTTCTCTATTCTGGCCGGACAGTACTAATTCCCATGGTCTGGCCGCCCTGCGAACCGTGCTGGCAGATATAAAATCCAAACTTGGTTCAGATTTATTAATTGTTGACAGAAATATTATATATCTATCCCTGGTAAACGTAAAATGTGATGTAAATATATTCATAAAAGGTATTCCAATCTCTGACAACATTACAAAAATGGAAAAGACAGCCAATCTTTGGAGAGGAGGTTTTCTAAAAGGCTTTTCCTTAAATAAATGTGCTCAATTTAATGACTGGTTGTTTCTTGAAGATCAAAATCTTCTTAGAGAGTACCATACTCTAATAGAACGAATTTCATTAAATTTTGCAGATAATAATAATTTTAAAAACGCCCTTTTCTATGCCCATAAATTACTTGTACTTGACTTCTTTAATGAAGAATCTCATAGAAAAGTTATGGAATTATACGCTTCCATGGGGGATAAAAAAACTGCCCTCAAACAGTATAATGCTTGTGTAGAAACCTTGGAAACAGAATTAGGGTTCCCACCGGAAGAAGAAACACAGGCACTGGCAGAAAAAATCAGAAAAGGAAACTTCAAGAGAAAAACAACTAATAACCTATTAGAAACTTCGGGCAAAAGCTCAAACTTACCAAGAATGGCTGTACTGCCTTTTGTTATCCGAAATAATATAAAAAAAGATAGCTTAAATCTCTACGACATTGTCAGTGAAGCAATTACAGATATTTTTTCTTCAAATTCCAGACTGGAAGTTATTTCCAGAACTTCTACTCTGTCATATAAAAACACCACAAAAAACCTACCCAGGATAGCTGCAGAACTAAGGGTTGATTATATTATAGAAGGATTTATAGAGGTTTTACAAGATAATGTACTACTGGAAGGAAGACTTATAGATGCATCTCATGACACAGTTATTGCAATAAAAAGAGAAGAAGGAAAACCTAATCCTGAAACTTTAATTTCAAGAGGAACTTCTATAGCAGCGAACTTCCTAAATGAACTCGGTTTAATTAAAAAACAAAACTTATCTCAAAATCAGGAATATAAGAATAAACATGATCACAGAGATCCTGGACGTCCATGGAGACTTCATGCAAAGCATCTTCTTAGAGATTATAATCCACAAAATATAGAACAGGCCATGAAACTATACAACAAAGCTGTCGAACTAAATACTGTTGATGCAAAAGCCTGGGCAGGATTAGCCTTTGCAAACCTAATTCGCGGAGCCTCAGGTTACTTCGAAGCAGATATTGAGCTTATCTACAAACAGGCGGAAGAATCTGTAACAAAAGCTCTCTCTATTGAACCGGATCAGGCTACTGCTCTATGGATTAGGGGACAAATTACAGCAAAAAGGGACTGGGATTATGAATCTGCTGAACGATATTACAAAAGAGCTATTAAATCGGATCCGGGAAATTCAGAGATCTATGCATCATACAGTCAAAACCTGAATTTCCAGGGGAAATATAAAGAAGCTCTGGCAATGGCAGAAAAAGCCTGTCAATTGGATCCTGTGAATAACTTGAATTTCTCAGCGAAATACTGGTCCTTAATTTCTTTAAAAATGTACAGAAAGGCTTCTGAATTTCATGAAAGTGTTGAGAAATTCTTTCCTAATCCAGCCTGGCATTATTTCAGCAGGGGATTTATACAAATTCTGCTTGGTGACTATAAAAAAGCTATTAAAATAATAGAGCCTATACAGAATGATCTTATTGCGCAGAATATGTTTACTTTCCTGGGTATGCTTGCCTATGCATATGCAGCTGCCGGAAGCACAGATAAAGCAGAAAATCTTATTACTGATCTAAGTAAAAACAGAGAATCCCTAATTGGGCTTCATATGCCTCTTGCAGCCAGCTATACTGTTATGAACAAACCGGTTAAAGCCTTGGACTGTCTGGAAAAAGCAGCAGATACCAAAGATCCTGGACTTTTTTTCCTTGCAGCAACACCATTCTATAAACCTTTATATAATAATCCACGATTCATTACGCTCCTTGACAGGGTAAATATTAGACCACAAGAGTAATTTTTCCAAAAAAACCTACTTTTAAAAATAAATCAACTTGTAACGCCATCTGTAACGTTTTTTGTAACGCCCCCATGTCATTATGAATACCAAATAGTTTTTATCAAACAATATTCTTTTATAAGGATAAATATATGTTAAAAAAAATTGTTGTCACCGTTCTTCTACTTTCTACAGTTATATATCTCCATGGGCTGGAGTTTGGAGAGCTTTCTATTTCTGTAACTCCGGTTGGTGTAGTACCAATGGGAGAAAATGCTTCCTCCTTTAACACTGGAGGTGGAGCAGATATTGCTGTAGATGTAGATATTAGTTCAATTCCTTTGGTTTTTCTGCGAACAGGACTGGACTATGAATATATTCCTATTATAACAAAAGATGCTGTATCTGTAGTCTCGTTTTCTGCAGGAGGTGGTATAAAATATCTGCCCTTTGGCAAGCTTACTCTGGCTGCTTTTGGAACAGGCGGGTACTACTACGGCACTATGACAGGAGACGTAAGCTCCAGCGGTGGGAACATGGTTCTCTCCGGGGGTGTATCTGCATATTATAATATCTCTCCATCCTTCAGCCTTGGTCTAAGTGTCGACTATACAAGCAAAACATCTCTTTACTCCGGAGTAGGTCTCTCTCTGGGAACCACTATCTATCCTGGTAATTTTAGCTCAGGTAGAAATCAGTATGGATCTTCCATTGATCTTCTGGAAGCCCTCTCTCCGGGTATATCAGGTGCTGGTCTCGATGTAGATACTATTAGCTTTAACCGGATTTTTCCTGTTCTTTTTAAACATTACGACAGTAACCCTGTAGGTAGTGTAAAACTTTTTAATAACGAATCTTCTCCAATAACAGATGTCTCCTTAAGTTTTTTTGTAGACCGTTATATGGATAATCCGAAACAAAGCCCGGTTATTGAGAAAATAGATGGTAAATCATCTGCAGATTTTGATATTTATGCACTTTTTTCCGATTCTGTACTGGATATTACAGAGGGGACCAAGGTTTCTGCCAATGTAATTATAAAATATACTCAAAAAAGCAGGGAACATGCCCGAAAATATGTTGCTTCTATGGATATGTATGACAGAAATGCAATTACCTGGGATGATGACCGTAAAGCAGCTGCATTTGTTACGGCAAAAGATCCGGCTGTACTGGAATATGCAAAAAATATATCCGGCTGGATAAAGCAGATAAGACCAACGGCTATAGATAAAAATCTATGTATTGCCATGGGCATGCACAACAGCCTGACCCGATACGGCATTACTTATCAGATAGATCCCAGGACACCTTTTACAGAGTTTTCGAAAGATACTCTCTCTGTAGATTTTCTCCAGTTTCCAAGACAAACCCTGCAGTACACCAGCGGAGACTGTGATGACCTTTCCATTCTCTACAGCGCTCTCCTGGAAGCAGTCGGTATTGAAACAGCTTTTATAACAGTACCCGGGCATATCTACATGGCATTTGCTCTTAATATGAATCCGGCAGAAGCAAAAAAAACCTTCTTAAAGCCGGATGATCTGATATTTACAGATGATAAGGTATGGCTGCCTGTAGAGATTACAATGGTTCAGGATGATTTCCTTGCAGCCTGGGCTATGGGTGCAAAGGAATGGAGGGAAAATGATGGAAAAGACCAGGCAAAGATCTATCCAATGCATGACTCCTGGGATGAATACCAACCGGTAGGTCTTCCCGGAACAACTACCGTTTCGACCCCGGGCAAAGAAAGTATTGTGAGTGCATTCCAGTCGGAATTGAAAAGTTTTATAGACAAAGAAATATATCCCCAAGTGGAAAAACTTAAAGACCAGATTAGCCGAAATAACAATGCACCAGGGTATATAAACCGCCTTGGTGTCCTCTATGCCAGATACGGCTTGAACGACAAGGCCTCCGGACAGTTTCAAAAGATTCTGCGAAATAATGAATTCGTTCCTGCTCTTATCAACATGGGGAATATAAGTTTTTTAAATAGCGAAATTAAAGAGGCTCTTAAATACTACGAAAGAGCAGTAAAAAAAGAACCTGATAATCCAAAAGCCCTCCTCTCTGTTGCCCGTGCGGGGCATGAGCTGGAGAACTACGGAACAGTTAGCGAATCCTACGATAAATTAAAAACTATCGATCCCGGACTTGCCGAACGGTTTGCTTATTTGGATTTACGGGGAGATGAGGCAGCAAGGGCTGCGGAAGTTAGTGAAGTTATGGAGGTTGTGGTATGGGACGAAGAGTAAAAAAGAATTTAGCTATTGGTTTTGGTTTAGTAATAATTATTGGTTTGCTGCTGGCTGTTACGCTGGGGTGTTCGGATGGACTTATGGAGGATATTAAGGCTAAGATTGAGGCGGATATAATTGCGGAAAGTCCTATTTCGACTTATACGGTAACCTATGATGGTAATGGGAATACTAGTGGTGATGTTCCATTGGATTTAACACAGTATATAGAAGGGGAAACTGTTACAGTTCTTGGGAATGGCAGTCTGGTTCGTGATGGATATTCATTTGTAAACTGGAATACCCAAGCTGATGGTTTGGGAGATACCTACATACAGGGGCCTGTTCTTACTATGGGTAATGCTGATGTTAAGCTCTATGCACAGTGGACAGATCTGCCCATATACACGGTTACTTTTAACTCCCAGGGTGGCAGTGCAGTTGATTCACAGAATGTAATTGAGGAAGGCCCTGTAACTGAGCCGCCGGATCCGACAAGAGATGGATATACTTTTAGTGGATGGTACAAAGAATCAGAATGTAATAACTTATGGGACTTTGAAAACGATACGGTAACAGAAATTGTAACGTTGTGGGCCGACTGGGTAGTGTCATATACAGTAACTTACAGTGCAAACAATGCTACAACTGGCACTCCCCCTATAGATACAAATCACTATATAAGCGGGGCTAATGTAACAGCAGCTAATAACACGGGAAATCTTTTAAGAACAGGATATACTTTTGGAGGGTGGAATAGAGACTCAGGAGGAGGTGGAACTAATTATACACCGGGAGAGACATTTGCAATGGGAGCAGCAAATGTAACCCTCTATGCTAAATGGATAGGTATCAACTATAACGTAATTTTTCAAAAAAATGATATAGCTGCATCAGGCACAATGGATTACCAGATTATTCCATGTGGTTCATCTGAAAACTTAACCACTAATACTTTTACCAAGACAGGATGGGCATTTGAAGGCTGGGCTGAAACAACAAGTGGAAGTGTTGTTTATAATAATCAAGCTATTTATACAATGGGGACTGTAAATGTCACATTATATGCAAAATGGACCCCCCCTAGTATCTATAAATTAAGAGATAGAGGGCCTTCTGGAGGATGGATCTTTCATGACAATGGAGATTACACTCAAGGATGGCGGTATCTCGAGACAGCATTAAGTGATCAAAATAATCGGATATGGGGTAACCATCTCATTGATGTTTCTGGAGCTGACTCTATTCATATAGGTTTCGGGAAACAAAACACAGAGGACATAGTAAATGGGGATTCAACTCAAGATAAAGCAGCAAATGAATGTGATAATTATAGTTTTACATATAGTGGTATAGTTTATGACGATTGGTTCTTACCGTCAAAAAATGAATTAGATAGCATATATGATAAATTAAAATTATATGATGTAGGAGGATTTGCAGATACTTTTTATTGGAGTTCATCGGAAGTTGATCAATTTGGAGCTTGGATCCAATATTTTAATGACGGAACTCAGGGTGGATATTCAAAGTCAGTCGAAGGAAAAGTACGCCCTGTTCGATCTTTCTAGATATTCTAGAGTAGAAAAAATCTTTAACTATATCGGCAGGTTAATTATAAATTTTGTAGTTAAATTGAGAATGGAGGTTATAAAAATATATCACTAAAATATAACAACCCTGTCATTATAAAAAAAAAATTCAGGGAGAAATAAAATGAAGAAAAAATACTTGATATTATTTACTCTACTTGCAGTCATCACTGTTATTGTTTTTGCTTCCGGAAAATCAGAAGCAGAATTTTCCGAAAAAGGGAATTACATTTATTCCGGGTTGGACGGTAATGAAAACTGGCAGTTTTGTCCAGACTGCACATTAGACCGCTACACAGACAATATGGATGGAACAATTACTGATAATCTTCTGAACATTATGTGGGATAAAAATGGTAATAACCATTGTAACAAGTCCTGGAATCAGGCCTTATGCTATTGTCAAAGCTTGAATCTTGCCGGTTACTGCAACTAGAGACTACCCACTGTTAAAGAACTGGAAAGTGTAATAAGTACAATGGAAGATTCTTCAATCACTACATTAGGTAAACATAGTTTCAATAATGTAAAAATCAATCACTACTGGGCATCGACCAGTTATTCACCTGTCACTATTATAGAAAAGTATGTAACACTACAAAATGGATACTTATATCTTTATGATAAAAATTATTACTACACAGTAATGGCTGTTAGATCACTATAGGTTTTTCTATTGATGGAAGATCTTATACATAAAATGAATCATTAATTTAAAAATATAAAAAGATCTTCCAGACTTTATTAAAATGGGAACGGAGATATATTATTTCAGAAAATTTATCAATGCATATAAAGAAATAAAAATTCATTCTTATACAGCCAATGTATTGTAGAAAGTATAATTACATATTAATGTATCAATACGGTATACTACTGTAAATAAAAAAGGAATTTGATGGATTGTTTAGATAGCATTCGAACTTATAAACTGGAATATCGTACTCATGCCCTTGAAAGAATGTTTAAAAGGAAAATTAATTTTTCAGATATTGAGGAAGTTATTAAGAATCTGGAAATTATTGAAGAATATCCTACTGATAGTCCATATCCCAGTTGTTTAGCCCTGGGGTATAATAAATTGGGAAGACCAATTCATATCGTCTATTCTGTTAATAGTTTAGAAAATGTGATATATATTATTACAGTATATGAACCGGATATTAAAAAATGGGAAAGTAGTTTAAAGAGGAGAAAAGTATGACATGCCCAATTTGTAAACATGGTAAAATGGATAAAGGAACTACTACACTTATTTTTGAAACCGACAACAGCACAATTGTTATTAAAGATGTTCCTGCCAACGTATGTGATAATTGTCAGGAAGCATTTATTTCAGAAGAAATTTCAAAAGAATTACTACTGATGGCTCATAAAGAAGAAGAAAAAGGAATGGAAATAGAAGTACTACATTATGCAGCCTAATTTTGAAAAATTGGGACGGAGGTTCTGTCCCCATCAACTTACATCTTTAGTCATCTTAACTGATGCCTTTGCCAGTTTAATTAATGACATTAATGCAGCATTTACAAACTCTTCTGTGAGAAATACTTTTGCTATTTCAGGCTTGAGCAGTACCAAATTATGAGACTCTTCATATTCATCAAAGAATTTTCCCCGAACTCCCATGCCTGCACATTAAATGTTGATAAACTATATTACAGAAATTGGGGACGGAGGTTCTGTCCCCAATTTCTATAAGCGTTCTAACCAATATCCTGGTTTTCGGCTGTGGTGCATAACTGCAACTACATAAACAATATTATCTTTTTCACGATAAATAATAGAAAAAGAAAATCTGGAAAGGAGAAATCTTCGAAAACTATTTTGGAATATAGGCCATGTTTTGAGAAATTCAATAATAGCCTGATAAGCCGGCTCGAGTCCATTTAGAAAATCCTCTCCCAAACCAAAAACTTTCTCCTGATACCAACTATATGAAGCTTTTAGTTCGAGTGAAACATCCGGGGTGGAAAACTAATTCAAATACCGACATTATTCTATCACTTGTTTTTCTAAATCTTCCCACTTTACCGGTTTAACTTTGCCTGAAATAAGTTCTGTATACCTTCCATCTGCCAAATCAGCCCATACCTGTTCAACAGCATCTTCCTGAGAAGCCTCAAGTGAAGTTATTAAACAATGTGCAACTAAAGCTCTATCCTGAGCACTTAAATACTTAACCTCTTCAATTACTTGCTGGATGCTTTTGACAGGTTTGTATTTGAGAAAAATATAGGAATAGGAGAAAATTTTAATTTTGTATCAACCTTTGAAAGTCTGGAATTGTCAACAAGTTTATTTTTGGGAATTCTACCTGCTTCAAAATATTAAAATACTTATCATGGGTAAGAATATAGTCAGCATTTGAAGCAACTGCACAATCAACAAATTTATTATCATCTTCATCAGCTGATATCAGATTCCATTTAAAGTAAATGGTTGTTTCAAGAACATTTTCAAGCAATAGTAAAGATGTTATTGTTTCCTTTGCCGTATATGAATCCATTTTCCTGGATATTACTTCTGCATATTCAGTTAAAATCTCATTTGTAACACACAATATAAAATCACCATTTATAATTTTCTGAAAGATCCAATGGTATTCAGACCTATCAGATATAGATACAAGTAAAACATTAGTATCAAGAACAATTTTTAGTTTATTCTTCATCCAGCCATTCATTCATATCGTCATTAGTAAGATTTTTTTCATCCCATACTTTATTAGCCGCTTTAACCGCTTTCCCAGCAAAATATTTTGCAAGCATATTTTTCACTTCAAAAAGCTCATCATCAGGAATATCTCTAGAGTATATTTTTAATAATTCAAGTTGTACATTAGTTATAGAGTGTTGTTCAACCATTTTTCCCTCCATATATTTATGTTACATTTCTTTAGATACTTTATCAAGATATTATACTATTAAAGCTTTTTGCGCTGTATCTCATTTTCTAGTTTGATAATACTTCTTCTCTAATATATTGATAATAGACTGGCGGAAAAAGCCAATAACAAACCAATTCAATAAACATCGCAAAAGCCTCCTATTAACTTTGGGGAATTGAGGGGCGAAGGTTGTCATATTTCATAAATTTGACGATAACTAATTATTAATAGTAATATTGAGAAAGGGAAGTGTTAAATGCCAACAGTATTAAGGGTAGGGTCATATCGATTTTTCTTTTATTCTGGAGATCGAAATGAACCAATGCATATTCATGTTGAATCTGAAAATAATATTGCCAAAGTATGGCTCGATCCTATAAGACTTCAAAACAGTGGTGGATTTAGCAGATATGAGATTAATAAAATCCTTTCTATAATATTTGAACATCAAAAAAAATTAGTGGAGGCATGGAATGACTACTTTAGCAATTAAAATTTCAGTTCCTAATATCAACAATGTTATCATCACAGATGACAGTCTTACTGTAGAACTCGATGATGGGAGAACTATATCTGTTCCCCTGGCCTGGTATCCCAGATTATTGCATGCATCATTAAAAGAAAAAAATAGTTGGAGATTAATGGGAAAAGGTGTTGGAATTCATTGGGAATCTATAGATGAAGATATAAGTACAGAAGGACTCATTGCAGGCAGACCATCTGGAGAAAGCCAAATATCATTTAAAAAATGGCTTGAATCAAGACAAGCCTAATTTCAACTCGTTTACCAAGAACAGAAGCAGCCTTCTGAATTACTCTGCCATCTCAACTTTCTTTATGTGTTTTTTTCCCATCTCTTGCTGAATCTCAAACGCTAATACCTTTTAAAATGCACAATCCATAACTTCGTCATATATTCCAACTTCTGTTAAGAAATCATCAAAACTACTCCAAATAGTGGAACTATTCATTACTCCCTCCATTATCTCCGGATTCCATCCTTTTTATTGCAAGATCAATATCTTTCTTGACGGAATATAAATTGGGGACGGAGGTAAAATATTGAGGTAAAATATTTGAATAACAAATTATGCTACAGAATGCATCTTCTTTGAGAAAATATTTTCATACAAATCTATAATTGGAAAGCATAACTCGTAATCATTCCAAACAAGATCACCGAACTCAATCTTAAAATTCTTAAATAGATTGATATCCAGATATTTTTTTGTGATTGGATTTTGTGCATTTTCTAAAAATACCTTGAAATCAACAATTTGAATCTTACTATCAGAAAACTTCAGTTCAATTCTATAATAATCTAAATATGCAGCTTCTATAATCTCAATAGACATGACAGCCTCCTATTTAAGTTTATGTGTAATTTTTTCAGTCTTTATTTCTTTATTCAATAGAAAAAAATCAATCCACTTTTGAATAATATCTTCTTTAAAAGTCTCTACCAGAGATTTAAATTTCTTCATTTCATTATTATCTAAAGGATCTCTTCCTCTAACAGAAGAATATCTAATTTCAATTATTCTACCATCAATAATTATAAATTCGGCCTTATTCTCCCTATTTTGAAACTTCCCATGCACGTGTATAGGTTGATGCTCATTAGAGAAAATAGAATTATTAAACCAAAATATTCGTATAGCTTCGGCATGAATACAATGTTATCCCATATTTAGGTAATTTTAAAGCATATTTGAATCATTTCAGGATAAAACGGAATAGATCTTAAGTATTAAGAAAACAAATCTATAAAAAGCTAATCACATTTACTAGGTTTCTATTTTAATACCCTTCCTGTCCAACACCACGGTGATCATTTCTTTCCAAAGGTTTAGCCTCATTTACTACAAGTTCCCTACCTTCAATATCTTTTCCATTCATTTTTTCAATTGCTGAAAGAGCTTCCCCGTCTGTAGACATTTCAACAAACCCAAAACCCTTACTTCGGCCGGAATTCCTTATGGTAATTACTTTTGCATATTCAACTGTACCAAAATCAGTAAATAAATCATTCAAAGTTTCATCATTCTGTGAAAAGGGAAGATTCCCCACATAAAGTCTTTTACCCATTTATTTCTCCTTATTTTAGCCCACTAAACAGGCCTCTTTTAATTATTCCTACAAATCTGTATTTAAGCAAGTCTCCAATAAAAACATCCTTTTTATAAATTTCAAGAATCAGACCTCCGTTTCTAACCAAAATAATTCTATAAACGGAATTTTTTAATTAGTTACTTACCCTCCCGCTTTTCCTGGGCATATAATAATACAGTATTGAAATAGCTATGATTGCCATTCCTGTTAAACTAATAATTGTGGGTGATTCTTCAGGAATAAGGAATTTCCACATATTAAGTTCAGATACTTTTACCCCAGCAAAAGCTGTTGACCACAAGAGACAGGCTGCGACAGCTTTGAAAGCAATAGATTGTTTTTCTGATATCACTATGCGTCCTTCTTCTCAATTTCTATATGAAGCCACTTTTTGGAAAGGAAACCAATAAATAAAATAAGAGCATGAAAAACCTGATACAATGCAAATTCAATCCAGGCTCCATATATGCCAGGTTTTAAAACATATACAAGCAGCAATGTTAAAGAAATTATAAAAACAATATTTGTAGTAGAGTCAGGCTTTTTCATTCGGGGATCACTTATTTTGAAGTGAGTATCTCTATTCCACTCCAGTCAGCAGGAGGAGCCTTCCTGATATATTTTTTACACCTTTCTATATACATCCCGGCAATATAGTCATTTGGAATTAGTTTCTGAACACCCATAAAATATTTCGCAGCCCTTCTAAAATCACGCTTATAGTAGAGCTTCATGGCAGTTTGATGATATGCCCATCCCTTTTGTTCCCTGGGAGTAATTACCCGCTTTGTAGTAAAAATACTTTCACCCTTGGTTTTACCTTTAACCTGAACTATATCAAGCATTCTTACAGGCAATTTTTCACTTATTTTTCTGGAAACACTTTCTGAAAAAATTACATCCTGGCGGTATGGCTTGGTTAATCCTTCAAGGCGGGATCCAAGATTAACCATATCTCCAATAATTGTATAATCCATCTTTTTTTCAGAACCAATATTTCCTACTGTAACAACACCGTAATTTACACCAATTCCGGTTTTAAAAGGGGTTTTCCCATTTTCTATTAGTTCATTATTAAATTTTAATAAAGCTTCCTGCATTTCGAGGGCCGCATAGACAGCTTCCAGAGCATCCTCAGGATGTTTT
>Ga0209633_10004063_pt1 | contig 13275 bp, 6 predicted proteins | sample Cruoilmetagenom1_FD_187290 | JGI IMG/M metagenome (GOLD analysis project Ga0209633, IMG submission 187290) | Oil polluted marine microbial communities from Coal Oil Point, Santa Barbara, California, USA - Sample 1 (SPAdes) (version 2) | ecosystem: Environmental > Aquatic > Marine > Oil seeps ... | reverse complement strand
CCAATGAATACTCAAAAGGACGTTTGGGTTATATTCATATTCAAGGAATGAATTGGACAAGCTTTGAACGTTTTGAACGTGAACTTACGGCAGCCGGTTTAGGTAAAGAAGGTATTGTCATTGATGTGCGTTATAATGGTGGAGGTTGGACAACCGATTATTTAATGGCAGTGTTAAACGTAAAACAACATGCCTATACCATACCAAGAGGAGCAGCAAAAGACCTCAGCACTGAGCATAAAAAATTTAAAAACTATTATCCTTTCAGTGAGCGATTACCTCTAGCATCTTGGACGAAACCTTCAATTGCTTTATGCAATCAAAATAGTTATTCAAATGCAGAAATTTTTTCGCATGCCTATAAAGAATTAGGATTAGGAAAATTAGTAGGAACTCCAACTTTTGGAGCGGTAATTTCAACAGGTGGGCAGACCTTAATTGATGGTTCTTTTGTAAGAGTACCATTTAGAGGGTGGTTTGTAAAGTCTTCAGAGAAAAATATGGACTTTACACCTGCGGTACCAGATATTATTGTTGAAAATTATCCTGATGAAAAAGCAAAAGGTAAAGACTCTCAATTAGAACGAGCCGTTGAAGAATTATTAAAACAGCTTTAATAGCTATAAAAAAACCTGCTAGTAGAACCTAGCAGGTTTAAATTTAGAAAAGATCTAATTACTCAACATAATTTATGTTTATTTCATCTAATTCATAAGTTCCGTCAGCGTCTTCTTTACCACTTCCAGTGTATTTAAATGCTATATGCATGGTGCCACTTACACAAGAAAGATCTACCATGCCAGAACTATACCATCCTCCAAAAAAATCATCGTCTTGAATAATATAGGCAGCAGGTAAAATACCCCACGTTGCGCCTGTGATATTTTCTTCTATACCGTCCCAATCAGTAGAATAGAACAATTCTAAATCACTGCCATCCGAAAAACTATTTGATGTTTTAAAAGTTAATGTTTCACCGTCGTGATTATCAAAATTTATTTCAGGAGTTACCAACCAGGCAATAGAACTTAAATCCCCCGATCTGTACGATCCTATATTTGCAGAAACACCTAATGAAGAATTTTCTCCGTCATCACTGTATGCTTCCCAACTTTGAGTTCCTGCTTCAATATAATTTGTCCAACCATTACCAGATATTAATGAACCTGTTGACTGTGTCTCAAAATCATCCTTGAATAGGACCCCATTACCCACAGCTGAAGCAATACCACAGTCAAGCTCAATTGGGTCACAACGTTCCTGTTCATCAAAATTTATATCTGTTGTACTATTTATGATAAACACGTTAAAATCATCACCAAAATCTCGACTAAAAATTCCTTGAATTGAACCTTTATTTTGAGGGACTTGTAATGATTTAAAATCGGCAAAAGTGCTTGTTTGTAGCATTATATTTCCACCATCATCACAACTTTCTAAAGTTCTTAATCCATCAAATTCATCACTTTCTTCACCGGCATAAGATTTTACAATATCGTGTCTATGAATTTGCATATTATCCAATTGAATGAAGGTGTTTTTATCTTGATCCGTCAAGGCTTCAACACTTGTTATTTTTGGAATTAAGGTGATTTTTTCCGGATCTCTAATAATAAAATCTCTATACTCAAATGCTTGAATTTGTTCAATATTATTTCCAGATTGTTTACCAATGACAAGAACACCATGTGATACACTAACTGCCAAACCATTCATTTTGATATAGACTTTTCTTCCAACTTCAAAAGTATCAGACAACCCTTTTACATTTATTGATATATTGAAGCCTAATCTTGGGTCGTTCGCATCTGAGCTACCATCAACTTTATTTTGAATAATTAATTCTTTAAAGAAGTTCCCTGCTTTGTCACTTGAAATTATATATCCTTCAATAAATAACTCTTGATCTTCATCAAAAACTGCAATGGCATTTTCATTTAAAATAGCCTGTTCGTATCTTGATACTACATTTTGAAATGTCATATTAGCAGTAATATTAGGATCTGTAACTGTTATATTGGGAAGTTCAAAATCTGTATCCTCAACACAGGAGGAGATAATGATCAACATTGTGAAAAAACTTAGAAATTTATTTAGGCTCATAACTTTTTATTTTAAAAATTTATACTATTTATTAAAATCGCACGGATATGTTTACGAAATAGGTGGTGCCACGACCATACCAATATTTAGGTGAGAAAACAGGAGTATCTAACGCCTTGTCATCTCTTAATTCTCTAAAATTTGCATTTCTCCCTTGCTCAAATCCGCCAGTCTTATACTCTTTGTCTAGGAGGTTATTAACACTTGCAAATAAGCCGATATAGTAATCATCAATTTTCCAAGTTTTACCTCCTGTCAGATTAACAACTAAATAATCATCAAATTTTTCTTGTTGTAATATCTCTCTGGCCAACACTTCATCGTAGTCGTTAAAAACATTACCATCAAAATCTGAAGTAAAATTTGAGGTTCTTGTTAGAGGGCTTATATCCAAAAAGGTATCATCAAAATAATTTGTTGTGGCTCCAAACCACCAATATTTAGGATCTCTATATTCAAAGCCTATCGAAAATGCTTTTTGCGGACCACTGGCCACACGATAGTTTTTAAGATTTGAGGCACCAAAATCTTTGAATCCGTTTACAAAGCCGGCAGTTTCTGCTTCTACAGAAGGTTCTGTCGTTAAAGTTAAATTCGGATTATTATTGTAAGTATGTTGACCTACAGAAGCTACTCCCTTGAATTTAACAGTTGGAATTAATTGATATTCAATGCCCAATTCTCCGCCAATATGTAGTTTATCAATGCCCTGTAAAACTTCCTGTACAAATGCACTATTATCTCCTCCAATACCATCAGCAAAGAAAAAAGAGATTTCTGTAGCGTCTTCAAACTTTGTGTAATAACCAGTTAATTTAGCATTTACTTTAGGAGACCTGAAAATATAACTTGCATCAGATGATAGTATTTTTTCTTCAGTAATCTCTATACCGTTTTTGTCACCTACAATATCATGATTTTCTCTGGCGTTAGAAAAGGTATTTCTTAAAGATGGCGCTCTTGAAATATAGCTACCATTCATATTGATCATGTGTTTTCCTGAAAATTTATAAGTAAAACCTCCTTTTGCACCCAAACCGGTAAAAGTTAGTTTTTCTCCTTTTCCTAATGAATTTTCAGGAAAGGAACCATTTTGATAAATACCATCTCTTTGATAACTCGTATTGGTTATACTTCCGGCAAGGAAGAAATCTATTTTTTTATAGGTAAATTGAGTCTGAGCAAAACCGCTTAGCATATTTGCGAAAAGCATATAATTATATTTAAACTTATCCCCAACTCCCACAATTCTATCAGGATGTAATAGATCATTTTGAAGTCCATCAGGATTGTTGAGTAGGTCGTCTGCAAAACTATCTATATCTAGATATCCACTAGCTTCAAACAAGTCAATAACTTCGGCAAAATTTTCAGATCTTAGAGATTTATAATTGATTGAAGCATCCAATAAAAGTTGATCATTTAATTTCATATTTAGGATAGAATTAAAAGTAAGTTGGGTATCGTCTACTCGGTCTTCATATAATGCGTATATGGCATTTCCTCCATTTAAGGAGTTGCTGGTATTCGCAAGATATAGTTCATCCCAATATATTTGACCGTTATTCATAAATTCTTGTTGAGCACCAAAAGCTATTCCCGCATCTTCAGGGTTATTTCTCAAGAAATAACTAGGTAACTTTTGGTAATAAGCAGGACTTGGGTTTGCACCACCACCTTCTGGAAATCCGTTTACTAAATCAGTGCCACTATAATCTAAACGACTATTTCCTAATTTTCCGAATTGATAGGCAATATTGGTATTTAAAGAGGTTTTAGCATTAATATTCCAATAATGATTTAACATTAAAATTGGTTCCTCAATTTCTTTGATTCTGGAGTTGCGTTTTTTACTATTTTGATAGCCCCAATATTCGTTATACATACGGTCTTTTAAATCAAAAACTTCTTGTGTATTTGGCGATGATTTTCCTCTTCTATTTGTAGCATATATTCCCGTAAAATTGATACTGTGAGTGTCATTTAGTTTCTTTTCTACGGCAGCAAAAAAAGAATTTGCATTATAAGATGTGGCATCTAGATACCCTTCATTCCCCCAACGCCTTCCTAAAGAAACAGTGTAGGCCCAACCATTATTCGATAATCCGGAAGCATAACTGGCCATAGCACGATTGGTATAACTTCTGTTTGAAGATGAGTATGTTACCTTTCCACCTTTTCTTGCTTGAGATGCGCGCATATTAATATTTGTTGCACCTAGAACGCCGCCAAAAGTATAATTGGAAGGAGATAATCCGGTTGCCAATTCTTGATTTCTAAGCACATCATTCAAACCACCCCAATTACTCCATTGGGGTCTCCCGTTATAGACTTTGTTCATTTCAATTCCGTTCAATAAAACCTTAGCATTATCAGAATCTAACCCTCTTAATCTAAAGAATGAAGAACTAAATTCAAAGGCGGCAGTTCTTGAGAAAACATCTCTTGAGGATGATAAGAAACCCGAAATATTATCCGAACTACCTGTATCGTCATTTAATTCATCTTCGGTTAATAATATTAAACCTTCATTATCTAATAAGGATAAGGAAAGAGACAATAGAATTATCCCTAAATCTATTTCTTGATTATTTTCACCAATACTTATAGGAAAGCTTTGTGATTCGTAGCCATTAAAATGGATTTTAATTAGCCGGTTTCCATTAGGCACATTTTTCAAAATAAAATTACCATTGACATCGGTTTGCTCTTTAATGGAAGTACCGACCAGTGTTATTTTTACATTGACCAAGGGGTTTTGAGTTTGGACATCTAATACTGTTCCTTTTATGAAAGTCATTGATTGAGCATTAACTTCTAATAGCAAAAAGGTACTTAACAACATGGTTAATGCCATTATTTTCATAATTCTAAGATTTGATTGGTTATTTTTCAAAACTACATGCACTATTTGAGAATCATATTTTAAAAATGGCGTTTAAAACGATAATTATTCTTATATTTCACAAAACATTATATAGCGCGATCATAAAATTGTAAATAATGCAAAAAGAATTTATTGATTATTTAAAGGAAAAAATGTCAGGTAGCACTTCATTTGTAGATGAAATTGCTTCCGTTTTAGATATTGGTTATGATGCAGCCTACAGAAGGATTAATTTAAAAACGAATCTAACATTAGAAGAGAGTGTAAAGCTGGCCAAACATTTTAAAATATCATTAAATAAATTGTATGAAGTAGGAAGTCAACACACTATTCTTGCTGAAAGATCTCCTAGAATAATAAATAAAGAACATTTAGAATCGTATTTTACTGAATCGATCAATAATCTTATTCCGCTAACGAAATTAAAAAGTGCTTCAATAATTTATTCTGCTAAGGATATCCCTTTATTTTACACATTAAAAGATTCATATATAACTCGGTATAAAATATATGTTTGGCTAAAATTCACCAACAAAGAAATGACCAAAAACAAAATTTCTTTTGATGATTTTATTAAAACAATACCCGGTTCTCTTTTAGAAAAGGCTTTTGAATTAGGGACCACTTATAATTATATCAACATCGTAGAGTTTTGGAATGATAATACCATTAATGGTACAATTCAACAAATTATTTATTATTATGAATCTCAATTGCTATCAAAAGAACTAGCTTTAAAAATTTGTGATGACTTAGAAGAAATTGTGCATCATGTTGAAAAACAAGCCATCCAACAAAGTATTATAAACTCAAAAAATAATGCTTCTTATAAATTATATAAAAGTGATTTATTGACTATGAGTAATATAATAATGGTGAAAACCACTCATAAAAAAGCTTTTTTTGTACCATATACAGTATTAGAATATTTGAAAATTGAACATCAAGATACCTGTGATATAATGGAAGATTTTTTTGAGAGACAAATGACCAATTCTAAGCTATTAGTCCATGCTGGTGAAAAAGACAGAACGCTCTTTTTTAATAGGATGCATCAAAAAATTAACAAATTGCGCGAACGAATTACAATTGATGACACTTTTGGCTTTGAATGAAGAGCGATTTACCAAAAACAGAATGCTTGATTAGTTTATACTTTTGCAGGAAACAATTTTATAAGAATGAATATACAGAGAATACTTTTTATTTCTTTTTTAATGACTGCCGTTTGGGGATATAGTCAAAAGAATGAAAAACAATTTAAGATTAGAACGATAGCATTTTATAATGTTGAAAATTTGTTCGACACTATAAATGACCCAAATAAATTTGATGAGACAAGTCCTATTATGGAGCTTAAAGGAGGTAAATCTAAAGTATATAAAAGCAAAATAAACAATATGGCAATGGTTATTTCTAAGATAGGGTTAGAAAAAACAAACACGAGCCCTGCAATAATTGGTTTGGCTGAAGTTGAAAATAGAAAAGTATTAGAAGATCTAATAGCCACAGATCATTTAAAAGAAAAGCACTATGGCATTATTCATTTTGACTCGCCAGATGAAAGAGGTATTGATGTGGCATTATTATATCAAAAACAATATTTTAAACCCATTGATCAAAAGAATTACGAGTTACGTTTGTGGGATGAAAATGGGAAACGAGATTATACGCGTGATCAGCTATTAGTTTCGGGAGTGTTAGACGACGAGCTTATTTATTTAATTGTAAATCATTGGCCATCAAGACGAGGTGGAGAAACAAAAAGCAATCACAAAAGAGAAAAAGCTGCATGGTTGACTATGCAAATAATTGAAGACATCAAAAAAGAAGATGCCAATGCCAAGTTTATCATAATGGGCGATTTAAATGATGATCCTACAAATAGTAGTATAAAAAGAGTTTTGGGCGCAAAAGGAAAGAAGAAGGAAGTTAAAGAAAAAGATATTTATAATCCGATGGAGGATATGTTTAGACGAGGATTTAATACCTTAAAATATAGAGACAAACTAAATTTATTTGATCAGATTTTAATTTCATCTACCCTATTAGACACTAAGAATGAATATGACACTTATAAAATGTTTAAAGCGAATGTATTTAATCCTCAATTTTTAATTACAAGCAGAGGAAAGTATAAAGGTTATCCTTATAGAAGTTTTAGTAATGGTCTATTTTCGGGAGGTTATAGTGATCATTTTCCGGTGTATATGTATCTTATTAAGAGTAAAAAATAAAGAAGCCGTCATTTTTAGACGGCTTCTTTAAATAAAATATTAATAAAATTAATTTTTGAATACGGCTTTAGTGTTTTTAACTTCTCCATTCACACTTGCCCTTAAATAATACATACCACGTTCTAATTGTTTGAGTTCCAATCTCAAATTAGAACTCCCACTTTGAATTTGTTGAACGGATTTACTCACTAAACGTCCGCTAGGATCAAATATTGATATATTTACAGTTGCCTTATTTGTACTACTGAATTGCAGATTAATATAGTCAGCAAACGGATTAGGATATATAGCCAAATTCGTTTCATTTACCAAGCCTTTAAAACTATCACATCCTCCTAAAGTATCCCCATGACCTAAATGTGCTTCCACAGCATTCTCAGAGATACAAATTGTTTTTCCATTATGACAAATTTCTACTTTAGGATTATTACCACATACAACATCTATTACCGTAACATCAATTTGAGAAGACATAGTACATCCATTCGCATCAGTTACAGTTATTGTATAGCTTGTTGATAGCTCTGGGCATACTTCTATAGTTGGAGTCGTCTCTCCGGTACTCCATTCAAAAGTATAAGGAGCAATACCACCTGTAACATCAATTACTTCTAGTATAGCACAAGCTTCAGGCTCATATCCGAAGAAAACCGTTGTGTTTTCAGTAGTTGTGACAACCAAAAGATTGGGTTCAGTAATTGTAAATACTTCTGTGATAGCATTATCTAAGGCATCAGTAACAATTACGCTATAGGTTCCAGCGGCTAGTCCTGTGGCCGTAGCCGTGGTTTGCCCATGACTCCATTCATATGTATAAGGTGTTATACCTCCCGTTACTGATATCGTTGCCGTACCGTCAGCTTCGCCATTACAAGTGGCATCAGTTGATGATGTACTTGCCAAAGCCAATTCTTTTAATTGGAAACGTGCTGATACCGGAAAATGATCTGAAGCCGTAGAAGCATAATCGCTGTCATAGAATTCATAATGTACGAGTGCCGATTGGTCAATATAATTATCATTTAACTCATTCGAAATTGCAATATGGTCGATCATGTTCTCTCTAAAAACAAAAGAACGTAAACCAGCTTGGCTTAAAGCATCAGTAACAATATCATAATTGGTCATATCCATAACATACTCGTCATAAGTGCTAATTGTAGTCGTAACATCGGCTACTGTGACATCAACATCATCATTATAATCGCCCATCAAAATAACATTTGAATTTGTATAATGGACATCTAAACTATCTTTTAAAACCTCTACATCATATTTACGCATATCATACCTATTCTGAGCATCGGCACTACTGTTTGCCCTTGCATGCAGAGCCACAATATTATATTCCTCGGTTTGACCATCAATAGTAATATCAGCAGTCATTAAAAAAGGCAAACGCCCACTAGCATAAAAACGATCTGTTGTACTCGGATAACCCACTAAAGCAGAATCGTCTCCGCCATTATATAGCGGGTGGATAGATTCTAACAATACTTTAGTAGAAAGAATATTTACAGTAGCCGTATTATAAATAAAACCTACTTTTTGTTTTACGCCTGGATCATTTGGTCTCGAAACAGCCGGAGATAATATATAATCATAACCTGGGAGTTCACTAACCATTTGAGCGAATAAAACATCATCTGATATTTCTTCTACAGCATAAATATCTGCATTTAATTCGGCCAAAACTGTTTTTGCAGCATCCTTTTGGATAGCATCAGAATTAGGATCTCCAGCTGGTGGAGAATTTGCTTCATCACCAAACCACTCAATGTTCCATGTTGCAACATCCAGCGTTTTGTCTTTTGGTACATTAATTTCTTCAAAAGGAGACACGTATGGTCCTGCACAAGACATATCGGATCCCATTCTGGGTAATAATTGAAAAGTTTCAAAAAACCGCCCCACTACACCAATGATTTCGGTGCAAGTTTCGGGCTGACCGAGTCCTACAATTTCCTCAACATCATTATCAATGCGCAATTCTCCGTTCCCACTTAGATCAGTCAAGAGATAATTGGAATTTCCAAAGAGCATATCTCCGGGAGTTGGAAAAGCGGGATCAACTATAAGTACTAATTCAGCGGGATGATTTGCCAATTCACTCAAAGTGATCTCTAAGGGTATAATGGGCTGATTTGGTGTACCATTATTTTCAACAGCGGTTACCGGGCTTATCTGTAATTGATCATTAAAGACACTTCTTACACCGGTTACAGTTATTGAATCGCCTATTTGAAAAATACCATCTCCATGAACCAATTGATCAAAAATGGCAATACCTCCGGTGTCATCCTGTAAATAAGCCGAACCTGAAAATTGATCTGAAACAGTTAATACTCCTGTTACCATAACCGCTTGACCTGTAGGCGTATTTCTAGCCTCTAAAATTGTAATAAGTTCAGGCGGTTCAGGATCTCCTCCGCCAGAACCATAGGTTCCAATTGGAAATGGAGTTGTAGCTGTATCGTTAGTTGTTTCACCGTCAAAAGCATTAGGGCTACTAAAAATCCAATTACTTAAAACAAAGGTTGACCCATCGGGTCCTGTATTGTCATTTCTATAGGCCCAACCGTCTAAATATTCCCAGGGTTGACCATTCCCATCAACATTGATATCTCCAAAAACGTCGATAACTTCACTATTCATAAATAATTCTATAGCGTCATCACCATTTATACTTGCTGCGCCTGAAGTATAGTCAGGAGCAAATCCAAAAAAGGTTGTAAACCCTGTAGTTTCTGAAGCTACGTAAATAAAATCTCCTGCGCTTGCGGCTACTGCGGGAAAAGAAAATTCTTCACCATCTGTTCCTCCTCCATTATTTGCAGAACCAAAACCATATAGACTTAAATCTGCGATATCAGCCTTTGCATAAAATTCTATCACTTTTGGAACACCTCCACTGAGTGGACCATCAACAACTCCAGTAATTATGAGATCAGGACCATAAGTACGCAATGGGAAGGGACTTGTGGCGGTGGCATTCGTAGAAGCACCATCCATAGCATTGGGACCACTAAAAGTCCAGTTATCGATAATAAATGTCGATCTGTCGGGTCCTGTATTATCATTTCTATAAGCCCACCCATCTAAGTATTCCCAAGGTGTGCCGTTACCGTCAACATTAATATCTCCAAAAACATCTACCACATCACCATCTAAAAATAATTCTATAGCATCATCACCATTTATACTTGCTGCACCAGAAGTATAATCTGGGGCAAAACCAAAAAATTCGGTAAATCCAGTTTCTTCAGAAGCGATATAAATAAAACTTCCAGCGGTTGCAGCATTAGCAGGAAATGTAAATTCCTGTCCATCGGTTCCACCACCATTATTCGCTGATCCAAAACCATAAATACTTAGATCTGGAATATGATTAAGCACAAATAATTCGATTACTTTAGGTACCCCTCCTGATAGCGGCCCGTCCAATACACCAGAAATAATAAGATCAGAAGGTGTTGGAGGAGTAGATGACTGAGTTTGTGTATCTGTTGCAACACCAGTTGAATAGATTGTACCAACATCTACAGACCAAATTTTATATCCATACAAAGTATCTTCGACTAAACTAATATGATTAAAAGTTGTACCGTTACCAACAAAAATTATTGTTCCACCACCAGATAGGATGTCACCTACTAAATAAGTAGATCCGTCTTCGGGATTACCCGCAACTGCCGAACCTTGTGAAGAAGCAATGATGACTGTATCAGCATTACCATTCAATGTCCAACCGAGGTCAATCTCAGATATGCTTATCGCCGATGCATTAAAAGCAGTAGGGTTATCCACACTTGGCCCGCCAGTACTTTCGTAGGTTCCAATTGGAAAAGGAATTGTTGCCCCGGAATTGGTCGTTTCACCATCTAAAGCATTAGGTCCACTAAAAGACCAATTTGCGAGCACAAAAGTTGCCCCATCGGGCCCTGTTCCATTGTTTCTATAAGCCCACCCATCCAGGTGATCCCATGGTTGCCCTGTACCATCAACATTGATATCACCAAAAACATCAATAACAGTTCCATTCATGAATAGTTCTATGGCATCATCTCCATTAATATTGGCAGCACCAGAAATATAGTTTGGTGCAAATCCGAAAAAGGTATTAAATGCAACATCTTCAGAAGCAACATAGATATAATTTCCTGCAGTAACGGCATCTGAAGGAAAAGTAAATTCTTCACCATCGGATCCACCACCATTATTTGCAGATCCGATACCATAAATACTTAAATCAGTAATGTCATTAACCACATAAAGTTCTACTGCCTTAGGAATTCCCCCTGTAAGAGGACCATCTACGACACCGGTAATTATTAAATCTTGCCCCAAAGTAAGATAAGGCAATAAACATAGTAATAGAAAGTAAATTTTTTTCATTTGAATAAGAGTTTAATTAGCAATTAAAAAAAAGTACTTAAAGTTACTGTTTTTTATAACGTGAAAAAATTATTTAATTTAGAGATTACTATCTTAATTCATAAAACGGTTTGTATTGATAATATGAAGCCGGTATTCATAATAAGTGGTATTTAATAAATGACAAAGCTCAATTTAAAGGTTGTCTATTTAGAAACTATAATAATAATATCTAGTAAGGTGGATATCGTGACCATTTTACAGTGTATATATTTAATTAAAAAGAAAGAATAAAGGCACAATTTTTGCTATCTTTATTCTTATGAAAAAATGGCTACTTTCACCAATCCTTATTTTTCTAACATTTTCAATAAATGCCCAAGACGAGTGGGAGAGTTACCTTGTTAAAAAGGAGAAAGGGTTAATGGCTATAAGTGCCAACCTCAGATATAAATATGAGAGGCCTAATTATAAGCATCTTTTAATTGTAGGAACGCACACCACAAAATGTTTAAAAAATGGTTACCCAAATACCGACGGATTAGAAGATCTATACACTTTCTCTGATTCAATTGCCAAAATTGTTGATGGATTAACAAAAAATAGATTAGCAGGGATTATAACTTATCAGTGTGCTGGGTTTGACATTTTTTATGTAAAAGATTCTATAGATCTTAGAAATAAAATTACAGAACAGATCAATAAGAACTTTGATAGTTCAAAGACATATCTTCAATTATATGAAGATAAAAAATGGAAATATTATTATGAAAGTCTATATCCTAACGATGATTCTTACGACTTTTTTATAAATAATGATTTTTTGACAGACCTAGTTTATAATGGAGATGATTTGGCTGCACCCAGAAAAGTTACGCATTGGTTTTATTTCTTAAGAGATAAAAGAAGACAAAAATTTATAGATAAAGTAAGCACATTAGATTTTAAAATAGACTCAACAAGCTACATAAAGAAAAGAAGTTATCCATACGAACTGCAAATTTCTAGGAAGGACAGTATCAATCCGTCTTCAATTTCAAAATTAACCAAAATGCTCTCGGATTTTGCGCAATTATTGTATGCAGAATATGATGGATGGAGCGCTGATCTAATTACAAAAGATTAGAATAACTGTTGAAACACCTCTTCAATTTTTGAAACTAATAAGACCTTGATCTTATAATTTGATTTGGCTATTTTATTAAATTTAGAAACTATAATTGTAGAGAATCCTAATTTTTCAGCTTCTAAAATTCGTTGATCTATTCTATTTACAGGCCTGATCTCACCTGCTAAACCAACTTCCGCAGCAAAACAGTAATTTTGAGGAACAGCCACATCTTCATTAGATGATAGAATGGCTACAACTACTGCTAAATCAATAGCAGGGTCATCTACGGTTATACCACCGGCAATATTTAAAAAAACATCTTTAGCACCTAGTCTAAATCCGGCACGTTTTTCTAAAACTGCCAAGATCATATGCAGGCGTTTGATATTATAACCTGTTACAGAACGTTGAGGTGTTCCGTATACCGCAGTACTAACTAAGGCTTGTGCTTCTATCATTAAAGGACGCATACCTTCTAAAGTTGCTCCAATTGCTGTACCACTAAGCGACTCATCTTTTTCTGAAATCAGAATTTCTGACGGGTTTTCAACTTCGCGTAAGCC
>Ga0209633_10004062_pt1 | contig 13278 bp, 10 predicted proteins | sample Cruoilmetagenom1_FD_187290 | JGI IMG/M metagenome (GOLD analysis project Ga0209633, IMG submission 187290) | Oil polluted marine microbial communities from Coal Oil Point, Santa Barbara, California, USA - Sample 1 (SPAdes) (version 2) | ecosystem: Environmental > Aquatic > Marine > Oil seeps ... | reverse complement strand
AATATTTGGTTTGGAAGAAATTACATAATATATAGTTAAAAGAAAGGAAGTACCTATTTATCCATTCAGAAAATTATAACACAAAAAAACTTTCTCAGAACACAGGGTTATTCGCATTTGAGGACCGCTGATTTACTTAGCTTCTTTGATTTACCTGATGGAAAACATAAGTTTAATTTTCAATTATCAATATAAATATTTTAGTAAATTGGAGTTATGTTTTAAAATTATCCCAATAATTTGTTAACACATATTTATGAATTTTAACCCTTTAACTTTACCTCTATTGAGGAAGCCGAGGCAAACGGTTGGGGAAAAGTTATGTTTTTTTATTGGAAAGTTATGTCTAAAAATAATGGTAATGATAAATCCCTAGAAAATTGGATTTGGGATGCTGCTTGTGCAATTCGTGGAGCTAAAGATGCTCCAAAATTCAAAGATTATATACTTCCTTTAATCTTTGTTAAAAGATTGTGTGATGTGTATGATGACGAAATAAACAGAATGGCTGAAAATGTTAAGACAAGAGAGCAGGCATTTAGATTAGCGGAACGTGATAAAAATTTAGTTCGTTTTTACCTTCCTTTAGTTCCGGATAATCCTGAGGATGAAGTTTGGTCGAAAATCAGAAACCTATCTACAAAAATTGGTGAAGAATTAACTACAATTATCAGAGCAATCTCTAATGAAAATGAATCTCTTAAAGGAATAATTGATAGAGTTGATTTTAATGCAACAACACATGGTCAACGAGATATTGATGATGATAGATTGAGTAATTTAATAGAAAAGATTAGCAGTAAAAGACTTGGTCTAAAGGATGTTGAACCTGATATAATTGGCAGAAGTTATGAATACTTAATAAGAAAATTTGCTGAAGGCGGTGGACAAAGTGCAGGAGAGTTTTATACTCCTAAAGAAGTGGGAATTATTATGGCCAAGATCATGGATGTTAATGAAGGAATGGAAATATATGATCCGACATGCGGAAGTGCCGGACTGTTGATAAAATGTGAAATTGAACTAAATGATAAAATGTATAAGCGTTCAAAAAATAGATTTGCTCCATTAAAATTATATGGCCAAGAACTTACTCCGGAAACTTGGGCAATGGCTAACATGAATATGGTTATTCATGATATGCAAGGTAAGATTGAAATTGGCGATACATTCAGATATCCTAAATTTATTGAAAAAGGTAAACTAAAAAAATTTGATAGAGTTGTTGCAAATCCGATGTGGAATCAGCCGGATTTTATAGAAAAGGATTATGATAATGATGAGCTTAACCGCTTCCCTTCCGGAGCAGGATATCCTGGTGGAAAAGCTGATTGGGGATGGATGCAACATATTTTAGCAAGTCTTAATGATAATGGTAAAGCTGCTGTTGTTTTAGATACTGGTGCTGCTTCTAGAGGTTCCGGTAATGCAAATACAAATAAGGAAAAGGAAGTTAGAAAGTGGTTCATAGAAAAAGATTTAATCGAAGGTATTTTGTATTTACCTGAAAATCTTTTTTACAATACTTCTGCTCCCGGAATCATAATTATACTTGACCAAAGAAAAAAGAACAATAAGAAGCGTAAAAAGAAATTTTTACTTGTTAATGCTGCAAAAGAATTTGTTAAGGGTGATCCTAAAAACTACATAACATCTGAAGGCATTGAACGCATTGCAAAAACTTTTAAGAAATGGGAGGAAATAGAGAAATTCTCTAAAATTATTGATTTAGAGGAAATAGCAAAGAATGACTACAACATTTCACCTTCAAGATATATTCATACTTCTGATGATGAAGTTTATAGACCGATTGGTGAAATTGTTGAGGAAATGAAATTATTAGAAACGGAATCCAAGGTGATTGATAAAGAATTAAATAAAATCTTGAAAAAACTTGGATATTAATGTTCTTAATAAAATTTGAGAAATAATAAATATTATAAAAATAATAAATGTTACAAGTGTTCGCACCGTTCACAAGTGTTCGCACAAGTAGCAAATTTCACTAAATACTAAATTTTTATGTTTGTTCTTAAAATATGGTAAATAACATGATTGACTGGTGGGAATATTACAATTTCAAAGAAGAGCCATATCTATCTACAGAACCACTTAAAGAAAAAAATGAACTTGAATTGTTTTGGGGGCGAAGAGAGCAAATATCTAAAATTAAAAATTACCTGACCGGTAGAGCGGTTAAAACAATTTTACTAACAGGATTACCTGGTGTTGGCAAAACAACTTTATTGTATAAAATATTTTCTTTAGAAAAAGGATTTGTATATATCAACCTTTCTGAAATATCAAGTATTCTAGATTCTGAAATAATAATAGCTAATGCATTTATTGAGACCATTAGCAAAATTGATGACTATAAAAGTAGAGAGTTCAGAGAAATACTTGAAAATGATATAACAGAAACTTCCGGTGAATCTAGTTCAGGCGGATTTAGTTCGGTAGTAAAATTGGAGACTTCTTCTACTTCCGGCAGAACAACTCAAAAAATTAAAAATTTGGAAATAGTTAAACTGATTAAAAGATGTGCAAAGTATTTTGAATCAAAAAAAATAAGATTATCAGTTGTTATTGATGAAACGGATTTCTTTCATGATTCAATTGCTGAACTGATTAGCTTGGTTCAAAGAATTAAATTAAACCTTCCGGCACACTCTACATTGATAATGGCTAATAGGGATAATGATAAAAAATTATCCAAAGATTTTACCGATACAAAATCATTAGTGAGATCCGTATTTAAGAAATATATTGATCTTGAACCGGTTTGGAAAGTTGGGAAGGATGATATTAAGCAATTATTAAAGGAACGTTTTACTATTGGTAAACCTAAAAGAGGATTTAAATTTCCAATTACTAAGACCGGCAGCAATGTCATTGATTTATTAAGTAACGGAAATTATAAATTACTGCTTCAATATTTAGAGCATGCTTTAATTGAAGGAAATTCAAAAAAAGAAAAAACTCCTTTAGAGAAAAATTTTATTAAAGAAGAACTTTTTAAAGAATTTCCTGAAACAGCAACTAAAAATAAACAAACTTTGAGTATTCTATCATATTTGAAAAAAACTCCGACTCATGCATCTGACAGCAAGTTTCAAAAACAAGTTAAGTTGAAAAAGACGGCACTAAATAATAAGTTAAACGAAATGGCTGAAGAAAAATTAATTATTAAAGAAAGCATTAAAACCGGTTTAGCACAGCCTTATATAATAACTGAGAAAGGTAAACTTTACATAGATTAGAATTTATGAATAAATATAAAAAAACAGAAATAGGTTTAATTCCGGAAGATTGGGATTTGAAAAGGATTGATGAAATTGGTGATGTTATAACTGGGTCAACCCCTAGCACAAAAATAAAAGAATACTATGGCGGTGAAATAGACTTTATTGCACCAATTGACTTGGACAAACAGAAGTATATTTTAAATGTCAAGAAAAAATAACTGAAAAAGGTATGCTTTACATTGAAAAATAGCCTGCGTAATTAACAATTAATTTCATGAATAAATCACAATATTAAATAAATGAAATCTAAAAAAGTTTTAGAACTGTTAAAAGGCCGAACAACTCCAAATCAAATTATTTTGCTATTATTCCTCTCTTTGTCCTTTATTTTATTTTTTGAATTCTGGAATAGTTTATTTGCTGATATTTTTGTTAACAGTTTTCTAAAATATTTTAATAAAAGTTTTATTTCAGACATTCTGTTTTTTTTAACATTATTCTTTTTTATCACCTATACTATTAAAGGCATAAAAACTAATAAGCAGATAAGTATTTCATTTTTAGTTTTTTCAGTTGTTGTTGCCTTTGTTTATTCCTATTATCGTTTATCTGATATTTATGTTTTTTTTACTCTTAAATCACTTCGAAATGTATGTTACTCGGATATTTTTTTATTACCAATGCTATATTCTTTACTTTTATTTATAAATAATTTATATAACTTCATTAAGATCACTCAATCCCCTAGTGGGAATCTACTTTTTGATTTACCAATAAACCAAAAACAAGATGACATTTATGGTAGAGAACCTTTTGCAAAACTCTTAGCCCAAAATATCGCTGGGACATTCCCTTCCGAGGCTTTCGCAATTGGGATAAATGGAGAATGGGGTGTTGGGAAAACATCTTTCATAAATTTATTAAAAGAAAATTTATCTGATGATGATTTTATTTTTATTGACTTTAATGCATTGAATAGCTCAAATGAAGATAATTTAATGGACAATTTCTTTAAAACTCTAAATTCAAAATTACAAAAATATGACTCATCCTTATCGTCCCAGTTATCAAGTTACTCAGCTTCTTTAATTGACAATTCAAACAATGATTTTATTAAATCCATTTTTAGATTATTTAATAATACTCAAGATGATTCTCTCACCAATAAATATAAAAATATTAATTTCTTAATTAAGGCAATCAATAAAAGGATTGTTATTTTTTTAGACGACATGGATAGGCTACAAAAAGATGAAATTATAATGGTAATAAAACTAATTCGAAATACAGCTAATTTTAGTAATGTTTTTTATATAGCAGCATATGATAGAAATTATATAATTAGATCATTTGAAGAACTATCAAAACTCAATAGTATTTACTATTTGGAAAAGATATTTCAACTTGAGATTGATCTTCCTCATATTGATTCATCAGTTCTTAGAGAAGATTTTGTAAAAAAATTAAAAACTCAAATTAGCGAGACATATCATCCGGAAATTAATAAACTGGCATTTGCGAATACTTCTAAGTTGTATCCGTTTTTTGATGATTATATAAAATCTATTCGTGATATTAATAGGTTTGTAAATTTATTTTCATTCCAATTTAATCAAATACACTTGGAAGTTACATTTGTTGATTTTTTTAATATTACCCTAATTAAATTAAAATATCCTGAATTACTTCAATTCATATATAAGAATCAAGAAGATATTTTTGATACAAGTTCAAATAGTGGTCAATTAAGACTAAAATTAAAAACTGATGGTAATGAATTATTATTAAGTAAAATTTTGGATAATAATAAAAGTAATCTGAATAGTGGAGATCTTGAAATTAATATATTCAAATCAGCAATTCAATCAATGTTTGGGAGACCATTAACAACCACTAATAGAGAAAAATTATTTGATCCCTTGTTACTTAGTTATTATGAAGAAAAAGAGAAATACTCCATAGTATTTCCAAATTATTTTTATAGATATTTTTCAAATAAAATATTTTCTTTTGACATCTCTGAAGAGAATTGGGAAGCTAGTTTAAATTTACCTTTCAATGATTATCTGACAGAATTAAAAAAATTGATTGACCATGGTGCACGTAAGGAAATATATTTTAGATTTAGCATGATAAAGGACTTTGGAAATAAAGATGTTTTTGAAAAAATTATTAAAACAATTTTTACACTTTCAACTTACTCCCCATTAAATTCCAAGATTGGTGATGCATGGTATGATTACAAGACTTTGCTTGCTCAGCTTGCAAAAATAAATAAGAACCACGATAAGTATTATTCAGGAGACCAGAATGCTTATAAATCATTTTTAAATACTGTTTTAAGTAGTGAAAAAAAACCATACAAATATTGTGTTGGCTTTATTGAAGCAATTTGCACCGATCTAAACGATTATAAGCGATTCTCTATCCCTTTAGAGGAACTTATTTTACTAAATGTAAATTATTTGGAAAAGTATATTAATGGCATTGAAATACTTGACCGGACTGCATGGAATTTATTTTATAGTTGCAAAACTATAAAGTTTTATGATGATAATAAGTATAATCATTTAGTAGTAGAGGAAGCAAAAACTGTTATGAAGCAATTTTTTCATAAAAAAGGAATTGATTATTTAATTAATTCAGTAGCAATTAATAGAAATGAGAATCAAAAATTTATATTATCAGATGGTATTTGGGCTGTTTTTGGTCCACCAGATGGAGTGGTTAATTTTTTGAATGAATTTGAAGAATCGGAATTGATTATTGAGTTTAAGGATTTTTATAGTAAGTGCAAAGAAGCAAATTTTCAAAGTTATATTAAATACGAATTCAAAGAGATTAAATTAAGTGAAGATCAATAAAATAAAAAAAACAGAAATAGGTTTAATTCCAAAAGATTGGGATTTAGAAGAGTTTGAAAGTTCTATTTTGCAAAGTGGTTTTCAAAAAAATATGCAAATTAATTCTTCTGAAATTAAAAAAGTAGGAAAAATCCCAGTAATAGATCAAGGACAAAAAAAAATAGCTGGGTGGACAGATAAAGAAGATAGTATTTTCAATATTGGATTACCTGTTGTTGTTTTTGGTGATCATACCCGAATTTTCAAATATATTGATTTTCCTTTTGTTGCTGGGGCTGATGGGACTAAAATATTAAAACCAAATCTCAATAAGTATGATCCAAAATTTTTTTACTATGTCTGTTTAGCTCAAAATATTCCTAGCAAAGGTTATAATAGACATTTCAAATCCTTAAAAGAAAAATTATTCATTAAACCGCGATTAGATGAACAACGAAAAATAGCTTACATTCTTACAACAATACAAAATGCAATTGAGAAACAAGAAGAGATTATTAAGGCCACCACAGAACTTAAAAAAGCAATGATGCAAAAATTTTTTACTGAAGGTCTTAATGGTGAAAAGCAAAAAGAAACAGGAATTGGACTTGTGCAGGAAAGTTGGGAAATAGAAAGAATAGGTGATATTTGTAAACTTTCTTCAGGTGGAACACCAAGTAGAACAAAAAATGAGTACTGGCAAAATGGAAGTATAAATTGGGTAAAAACAGGAGAAATAAACTATAAACTAATAGTAACTACTGAAGAAAAAATTACTGAAAAAGGACTAAAGAATTCTGCTGCTAAAATTTTTTCTAAAGGTACATTATTGATAGCATTATATGGGCAAGGAATTACTAGAGGTAAAGTTGCAATTCTTGGGATAGATGCTGCGACTAACCAGGCTTGTTCAGCAATTATACCATATGATGAAACAAAAGTGCTGACTGATTTCTTATACTATTATTTTGAGTTTTCCTATGATAAGTTAAGAATGTTAAGTCATGGAGCAAATCAGAAGAATTTAAGCGCTACAATTATTAAGTCATTTAATGTTCCTATTCCTAAAGTTCAAGATCAACATGACATTGTGAAAACAATGAAAATATTTGACGCCAAGCTTGATCAAATTAATAAAAAGAAAGATGCATTAAATTCTCTATTTAATACTTCACTAAATAAATTAATGACAGGCCAAAAAAGAGTTAATGAAATTGACTTTCCGAGTATGAACTTAAATTAACAATAAAATATAATGATTACACCTACAGAACATAAGTCAGTCCAACAAAGAATACTTGATTATGCTGTAGAAATTGGTTGGAGTTTTGTCTCCCAATCAGAATCTGAGAAAAGAAGAAAATTCTCAACCGAAAGCATATCTCCAAAAGAAAAAGCGAAAGATGCTTCACTCTACTACCAAGATGTTTTATTTTCTAAGATCAAAGAGTTTAATCCAGATTACGAAGGAACGGTTGAAGACATAATAAGAAAGTTTACTTTTCTTAGACCTGACGTATATGGCAATAGAGATTTCCTAAATTATTTAAGAGAGCAGCAAAAATATTATCACACAAAAGATAAAAGAGAGTATGATCTTAAACTTATTGATTACACAGATTATTCTAAAAACAATTTGGAAGTAACTGAAGAATTCTATTATTACAATGGCAAATTTGCCAACAGAGAAGATATTGTATTCCTAATAAACGGCATTCCCGTTTTAGTAATTGAGTGTAAAAACTCAACCAAAGATGAAGCAATTGCATTAGGTATTGATCAAATTAGAAGATATCACAATGAAACACCGGAGTTATTTATTCCTCAACAGATTTTTACTGCAACAGAAAGTATTGGTTTCTCCTATGGAGTTAGCTGGAATACAATTAGAAGAAATATCTTTAACTGGAAAGATGATGAAATTGGAAATTTAGAGAAAAAGGTAAAATCATTCTGTTCAATAAAAAATATTTTAGACTATTTAGAAAAGTTTATAATCTTTGCTGAAAAAGATGAAGAGCTGAATAAATTTATTCTTAAGCAGCATCAGAAAAAGGCTGTTAAACTTGTTGTAGAAAGGTCTCTTGATTCTACAAAACGAAGAGCATTAATTTGGCATACCCAAGGTAGTGGAAAAACTTTCACGATGATAAAGGTTGCCGAACTACTTTTCAAAGCACCGGAGACAAATAAACCAACCATAATTATGATGATTGACCGTAATGAATTGGAAGATCAGATGCAGAAAAACCTTGCATCTTTAGGTATTGCGAATGTTGAACATGCCGGCTCTATCGAATCCTTAAAAAAGCTGCTAATAGATGATTACAGAGGCATAATTTTAACAACAATTCATAAGTTTAGAGACATGCCTCCCAATATAAATACCAGAGAAAATATAATTACTCTAATTGATGAGGCACATAGAACTACACAAGGTGATTTAGGCACTTACTTAATGGCCGGACTTCCTAATGCTACTTATATAGGTTTTACCGGAACACCAATAGACAAAACAGTTTATGGTAAAGGAACATTTAAAACTTTTGGAACAGATGATAAATCCGGTTATTTACACAAGTATTCTATTAAGGAAAGTATTGAAGATAAAACTACTTTACCACTTTTTTATCAGATTGCTCCTAATGAATTTGTTGTTCCAAAAAAAATATTGGAAGAAGAATTCTACAAACTAGCTGATGAACATGGTGTTAATGATATTGATGAATTAAATAAAATATTAGATATAGCTGTTAACACAAAGAATTTTCTAAAAGGAAAAGAAAGAATTCAGAAAGTAGCAAAGTTTGTATCTGAGCATTATACACAAAATGTTGAACCACTTGGTTATAAAGCTTTTCTTGTTGCAGTTGATAGAGAAGCTTGCGCATTTTACAAAGAGGCATTAGATAGGCATTTGCCGAAACATTATTCAGATGTTATTTATACGGCAAATAATAATGATCAGAAGCACTTGAAGAAATTCCATTATGAGAAGAAACAAGAAAGAGATATACGTAAAAGATTTACGAAGATTGAAAAATTCCCTAAAATTTTAATTGTAACTGAAAAACTACTTACCGGATTTGATGCTCCCCTGCTCTATGCAATGTATTTAGATAAACCAATGAAAGATCATACACTCTTACAAGCAATTGCAAGAGTCAACAGACCTTATGAAAATGAATTAGAGAATATGATTAAGCCTCATGGATTCGTTTTGGATTTTGTTGGAATATTTGAAAACTTGGAGAAAGCTTTAGCATTTGATAGTGATGAAGTAAACTCAATTATTAAAGATATTCAGTTGCTAAAAACTTTATTCAGTTCTAAAATGGAGAAGGTAGCTCCAATATACATTAAGTTAATTCAAAATAATTTTACGGATAAAGACACGGATAATCTTATTGGATATTTTAGGGAAAAGAATAGAAGAAAAGAATTTTTCAAAGAATTTAAAGAAATTGAGATGCTCTATGAGATTATTTCTCCGGATCTATTTTTAAGACCGTTTATTAATGATTATAAAACTCTTTCGGCAATATATGCAATTGTTAGAAATGCATATGCTAAAAGGGTTTATGTTGATAAAGAATTCCAGAGTAAAACAAATCAGCTTATTCAAGAAAATATTGGAGTTTATAGTGTTGATTCATCAAATGAATTTGTTGAAATAAATGAGAAAGTTGTCCAGAAAATTAAGGATTCAAAACAATCTGATAATGTTAAAATCATAAATCTTATTAAGACAATTGAAAAAACAGCAGAAGAACAAAGTGGTGATCCAATTTTAATTGGAATGATGGAACGGGCAGAGTCAATTAAAGAAAATTGGGAAGATAGGCAAACAAATACACAACAAACATTAGATGAACTGGTCAAGCTGCTGGAGAGTGATATTGAGAGACAAAAAGAACAAGCAAAAAAAGGTTTTGATGGATTAACTTTCTTTGTTTATAGAACGCTCTTAGATCATAAGATTTCCAATTCAGATAATGTGACAAAAACCATAAAACAAGGATTTATTGACTATCCTAATTGGAAGTCAAGTGATAATGAATTAAGGGAGCTTAGAAAAAGTGTTTATTATGCTATTCTTACTGAGGAAGAAGATATTAACAAAGCTGCTGATATAGTTGAGGAATTATTTAATTTACTTTTTAAAGCTTATGACTTATAAAAAAAACAAATACTGGTCAGGAAAGCTTGAGTTTAAAAAAAGAGTAAGATATTTTGCCGAAAAGATTGGCGTAAATGTGAATTCGATATCAATTAGACCAATGAGACGAAAATGGGCTTCTTGCTCTTCTGCCGGTAACTTGAATTTTGATAAACAATTGTTAGAACTAGACAAAAAAATAGGTGAATATGTAATTGTGCATGAGTTGCTGCATTTTCATGTACCTAACCATGGAAAACTATGGAAAAGTTTAATGAGAGCATATTTAGGTGATTATGAAAAGTGTGAAAAGAAATTAAAAACAATTCTAAGTTCAAAACAAATATTCAATAACTGAAAATATCGTTAATCTATAAGTTCCAGAGCAAATAAATGTTAACAAAAGTAATGTTAGATTTTAAAGGTATTGAGCAATTCAAAAATGAATTGGATAACGAAGAATATAATCTTCTACCATATATCTATCTCTTTGCAGATGAGATAATGGAACCAATTGAGTGTAAAACAAATCACATTCTAGATACGGGATAAAGAATTGAATTATAATTCAGTAAATATTAAAACAAGGATCAAATTATATGTATTGGCGAAAAGTCAACCAGGAAGAATTAGATGAAATTATTCGAAACCATGGCATTTGGCTAAATACAAATGGGAACCGCGGAAAACGAGCAATTTTGAAACAATGTAATTTTGATAATCTAAAATTCCATAATGTTGACCTAAGTTATGCTGATATTAGTGATTCAACCTTCTGTTTAGCTAACATTTCACAATCAGATTTCTCGGGGGCTATTCTAGAAGATAGTTTTTTTAGCAACGTAAATATTATTGGTTCATATTTTTGTGGTTCGAACCTAATAAAAACAAAATTTCAAGGAGCACATATTTCATCAACAAACTTTGATAAGTGTAATTTATTAAAAGCTCGTTTAGAAGAAGCAAATTTTATTAATTGTTCACTTGATAATGCTAATCTAAGCGAAACATTTCTTATTGCTACAAGGTTCCAGAAAGTTAGTCTAATTGATACTAATTTCAATTATTCTGGCCTTGGAGGGACAATTTTTGCCAATGTTGATTTAAGTTCAGTGATAGGTTTAACTGAGACTTTTCACTATAGTCATTCATCAGTTGATTTTGATACTATAAAAAATTTCAAGGGTGTTTTTACAATTAAATTTATGCAAGGAGTTGGATTGCCAGATAGTTTTATTGAATATGCTGCCTCCTTTAATAATAAATCCATTCCATATTATTCCTGTTTTATTAGTTATTCCAGCAAAGATGAAGTATTTGCAAAACGTCTTCACGCAGACTTGCAAACAAATGGAATAAGGTGCTGGTTTGCACCAGAGGATCTAAAAATTGGACAAAAGATTAGAACAGCTATTGACCAATCAATTAGAATACACGATAAACTACTTATTGTCCTGTCAGAAAATTCAATTAATAGCGGTTGGGTTGAAAAAGAAGTTGAAACTGCCTTTGAAAAAGAAATGAGACTTCCCAAGGATACTGTTTTATTTCCAATCCGTATTGATTCCGCAGTAATGAAAACAGATGAGGCTTGGGCTACAGATATTAAACGAACCAGACATATTGGCGACTTTACAAATTGGAAGGACTACAACAAATACAGGAAATCATTAAAAAGATTGTTAAGGGATTTGAAAGGTAAATCTTCAGATAACAAAAAATGAAACAAAAAAAAGTCTCACAGAAAGAATTTGATAAAATAAAGAAAGAGAGTGCTGAATGGCATAAAGCTCACCGAAATGCAATTAACAGTGCAGATTCTAATAAATTAGATCTTTGCAATTTAGATCTTTGTAATTTGGATCTTATAGGTGGGGACTTCAGTTATGCCGATCTCAACTATATGAATTTTCGCGGTGTTAATCTTGGTGGTGCGGATTTCAAAAATTCTAAGCTTTATAATGTTGATCTCCGTAATACAGATCTTTTTTTTGCAGATTTTAGTGGCGCCACCATTTGTAATACAGATCTTAGTTATGCAGATCTCACTGATGTAAACCTTATGAATACTCGCATTATTAGTGGAGATATTAGTTACGCTATATTTAGTAATTCAATGCTATTTGAGACATTATTTAATAGTGTAAATTGTAACAAAACAAATTTTAGTGGTTCGCGATTTAGGGAAACAATCATTACTGATTGTGATCTAAGTTCAGCAATAGGGCTGGAAAGTATTACGCATTATGCAAAGTCGACAATTTCAATAAGCACAATAATCAAGTCAAAGGGAAAGATTCCAAAGCTATTCATGCAAGGCGTAGGCTTACCAGACAGTTTTATTGATTTTGCCAAATCCTTCATTGAAAATCCAATTCAATATTATTCTTGTTTTATTAGTTATTCAAGCAAGGATAATGAATTTGCTAAAAGACTTCATGCAGACTTACAAAAGAATGGAATAAGGTGTTGGTTCGCCCCGGAAGATTTGAAAATTGGGGATAAAACTAGAGAAGAAATTGAAAAAACAATCCGTATTAGAGATAAATTGCTAATCATACTTTCAAAAAAATCTATAAATAGCAATTGGGTTGAGACAGAAGTAGAAGCATGCTTTGAGGAAGAAAGTAAACATAATAAAAATATATTATTTCCTATAATGTTAGATAATAATGTGATGGAGACAGATAAATCTTGGGCTGCTAATATTAGAAGAACTCGAAATATTGGTGACTTTACGAATTGGAAAGATCACGACGACGAATATCAAAAAGCTTTTAATAGACTACTAAGAGATCTAAAGGCTGAATAAATGATAGAAATATTAGGCCAACTATTTATTGATTGAGGTTAACAGTATTAAACAACAAAGCACGTCTTGGTTAACGTGGCTTACAGAAAGTGTATTGTGGGCGGAGACGGAATTGAACCGCTGACACAAGGCATTTTCAGTTCTTTGCTCTACCAACTGAGCTATCTGTTTAACTTTTTTCTTACCCTTCTTTAGTGAAAAACATTAAAATATTTGGTT
>Ga0209633_10004061_pt1 | contig 13281 bp, 11 predicted proteins | sample Cruoilmetagenom1_FD_187290 | JGI IMG/M metagenome (GOLD analysis project Ga0209633, IMG submission 187290) | Oil polluted marine microbial communities from Coal Oil Point, Santa Barbara, California, USA - Sample 1 (SPAdes) (version 2) | ecosystem: Environmental > Aquatic > Marine > Oil seeps ... | reverse complement strand
ATTATGCTAAATGCTTCCTTTTTACCAACTGAAAAATTAGTGAAACTTGTAAAGAATTTAAAGAAAAATGAAGCCATTTTTATTGGGGATGAAATAGTTGCCTTTTTTACTACTGATGCACAAGAAGAAGTAGATTTTGATACTTATACAATTATCTCTTACGAGGATGACATCATACAAATAAAAAATACATGGGATATATTTTTATTAAATGACAAGGCTATTAAGGATGATTTTGAATTTTTAACCAAAGGAAGAAAATCTGAACCAATTCCTGACACTGTTAATTGTATCAATAAAGAAAATATCTTTTTAGAAGAAGGTGTCGACATCACTTTTGCAACGTTGAATGCCTCCACAGGACCTATTTATATTGGTAAAAATGCCATTGTCATGGAAGGCTCTTTGGTCAGAGGTTCTTTTGCTATCTGCCATGACTCAATATTAAAAATGGGCGCTAAAATTTATGGCGCTACTACTATTGGCCCTCTGTGCAAAGTTGGTGGTGAAGTAAATAACGCTGTATTTTTCGGATATTCAAGTAAAGGACATGATGGTTATTTAGGGAATGCGGTCATAGGTGAATGGTGTAATTTAGGTGCAGATACTAATAACTCTAACTTAAAAAACAACTACGCCGAAGTAAAATTATGGAGTTACGAAACCGAGCGCTTCGCTAAAACTGGCTTACAATTCTGTGGATTAATGATGGGTGATCATTCAAAATGTGGAATCAATACAATGTTTAATACAGGTACTGTCATTGGTGTTAGTGCTAATATTTACGGAGGGAATTTTCCGAGAAACTTCATTCCTTCATTTTCTTGGGGTGGTTCTGCCGGCTTTACCACTTATAAAATGGATAAAGTAAATGAAGTCGCTACAGTTGTAATGAAGCGTAAACATATTGTTTATGATGAACAAGAAAAGAAAATTCTAAATCACATTTTTGATGTTACCGAAAAATATCGGAATTTTTAAAACCTACTTTAGAGCTCAATTTAATTTATGGCAAAACCAAAATTACTACTTAGAATACTTTTTAAGGTCGGAATTGTCGTATGATCTATAAGATTTAGCGCTTTTACATTACATAATTTTTCAACCAATTGACTCCCTGCAATGGTATTCGTTGCAATACCGGTAACAATATCAGGTTCAAAATTGTATGCTTTCATGATGCCATATACAGCGTATGGGTCAGAAGCACAAAGAATTGTACATTTTACATACTCTCGAATAGCTTCAATAGCAATGTCTCCATTATATGGTTCTAAAGGTGAAGCGCCTATTTCAATAACGGCAACATCAGCATTTGCATGACTAATTGCATTCATTAGATATGCTACTTTTTCTCTATATTTTTTTTTTGAACAAATAGAAGATGGCAGGCCGGCATCAACAAAATCAATGACAACATCAGCTCCTACATCATGTATTGCTAAAATATCTTTATAACGTCCTGCTCCTGTAAACTTTGCTCCTACTACCTTCAACCCTGCTATTTTAAACTGATTCGTTATAATGCGTGCTGAAGTTGTTTTACCAGCCGACATTGAAGTCCCTACTAAAAGTACAACAGGAGTTGTAAATTGTTTGGGTGAAACAGGTTTTACAAACATTTCCATGGTGAGTTTTTGATTGTTTCTTGAGGTGTGCCCTATGTATTCAACTTCCATCATATTAGGAATATATGTCGATTTTGAAGTGAGTTTACCCATTAAACCAGCTGCTGTTAAAACATGTAATTTTCCATCTGCCTTTATTTTTTTCCAGGTTCCTGTTGCTTCCAGAGTAGCAAAACGTTCACCTAACACTCCTATAATCAACTCTCCTCCCATAACCCCACGCATTCTACCGCTAGGTAGTTCTAATGTCAATTTATTGCTCCCCGGGTCTGTAATTTTACAAATTATATAGTCTCCTGTTCCCCAATGTTTTCTTTCTAGTTTTTGAACTTCAAAAGAATGTTCTCTAAAATCTGTTATCCTCGTTAAGGACGTATGTATATAATGATGGTTCATAATTTTTTTATTTAATTATGTCTCAAGGAATCCGTCAGAAGTAACAGAGATAATAAAGCTGTTCTTTCCAGCAATTTGTCTGTAAAAATAAATTCGTGTTTTGCATGTGCACCATCTCCTGTTGTTCCTAATCCGTCAAGAGTGGGTGTATATAAACTGGTCGTGTTCCCATCCGAACCACCACCAGCCGTAGCTTCTTCAAGTTCAATTCCTAACAGGGATCCTCTTACTTTTGCTAGTTCCCATAATTTTTTATTACGATCCGTTTTTTCTAAAGGAGGTCTCCCTATACCTCCTTGAACAATAATTTCAACATCAGGAAGCATAGGCTTTAACTGATGAATTTTCTTCGTTATGAATTTACCATCAGCTTCAGTTAGTACACGAACATCTATTATAGCTTTACTTTCCGGTGCTATTACATTGGGAGAAACTCCGCCTTCTATCATTCCTACATTAACACTAATCCCTTTATTAATATCATTCATTGCAAATAATTGCTGTACTTGATATGCTAGTTCAACTATAGCATTGATTCCCTTTGTAGGATCTAAACCCGCATGTGCTGCTTTACCTTTTACAATAATTGTAAATTTTCCAACTCCTTTACGGGCAGTTTTTAATTTTCCGTCTAGACCTAATGGAGGCTCTAAAATAAAAGCCCTCTCAGCAATTTTGGCTAATCTTTTAATTGCAGTGGTAGATTCTTTGCTCCCAATTTCTTCATCTGAATTGATAAGTACTATTGGGCTTACAAGTAAGTCTAATGACAGTTGTTGAATAGATTGTATTGAGAATATCATCTGCGTCAATCCTGCCTTCATATCAAAGATACCTGGCCCTTTTATTTTATGTTCTTGTCTAGAAATTGGCATCTCTTTTATCGTATTGATATTCCAAACCGTATCACAATGCCCTATTAATAATTGTATAGGTTTCTTTTTATTTCTTTGCAAAGGACGGGCATATAAATAACCACCTGTCTCTTTTCCTGGTATATGCAATACATAAAAATCAAGTGCTTCTAATTTATTTCGTAGTAAATTAAATATCTTCAATTGAGCCTCTCTATTATAAGAAGGAGATTCCTCCTTCACCATTTGTATGAGAAATTGAAGCATTTCTTCTTGTTGAGTTTTTAAGTAGTTATATATGTTTGATGCTGCTCGTTTATTCATCAAATTATCTTTTAAAATCTTTAGGAAAAGGGAAATTATATGTTTGTCCTATTTTTGCAAATCGTCCATAAGCAATGTAGACTAACAATGGATTATCGCATAATTGTTGTTGTTCATCCTGTTCAGAAATACGTAAATAATTTCTATGCGCAAGTGCCTTATTAATTTTCCCGGTAATGATACTGTTTTCATCGAATCCGTCTATAATTTTAAACAACTCACATTCTAAATACAAATATGAATTTGCCACCATTAAAGCATCCATCGTAGTTGCATTTATGGTAGGCAATGCTTTAATAACTCCTTTAAATTTAGTAGTATTTTTACAACGGGGCGATGCACTCAAGGAGGTTAAAACAACCTGATCCGGCAATGGAAAACTTACCGTAAAATATCCAGTTTCTTTTATATTTTGATATGTGGAGTGCCTCGGCGTACATACAAATCCAAAATAGTTACCAAAACCAACAGGCGTTGCCATGTGTTTCGGAGCCAAATCATAATCCTTTCCTTCTTTAGTGCCTATCACTACTAAAGGAGCCACCGTAAATACCCGATCCCAAATTGGTAAATCAGTATCTAGAACTGTAAAATTATCATCAGCTAATGTATCCATTTAATATATTTTAAGCACTATACACTCAAATTTACAACTACTAACACGAAATGTAAATGATAATTATCAGGGCAAAATATTCACATTATAAATATAAAATATACAAAAAGACCACCTTAAAAAGGTGGTCTATAAATATCTTTAAAAGTATATATTAACGCGAGCTCACATTACCTGAACCACTCACCTTTGTATCTTGTTTTTTGGGATTTCCTTTATAATATATATTACCAGAACCAGAAATTCTTGCTTTTAAATTCTCAGTAACATTTGTTTTAATACCTCCAGAACCTGAAATTCTGACATCGGCTTCACTTGCTACCAATTCGTCTCCATTGATATTTCCCGAACCGGAAATCGCATATTCCAGTTTATCGGCTGCTCCAGATAAACGTATATTTCCTGAACCCGAAATTCTTGAAGTCAAATAAATAGTTTTAATGTCTAATTTCATATTTCCTGAACCAGATAACATAGCTTTAAAATCGGTTGCTTTTATATGATCTTCAGAAAACACATCGCCTGACCCTGAAAGTATTACTTCGCTAATCTCTTTAAAAGGAACGGTGATTAAAATTTTATTTCTTGTAGAAATATTACTTCCTTTTTTCCATTTCAATTTTAACATATCGCCACTAACTTCTGTAATTAAATATTCTAATAAGTTTTGGTCAATATGAATAGTAATCTTACCTTCCGCACCAGCTACTAATTTTACATCAAATGATCCACCAGCCATAATTTTGTCATAATCACCAACGGTTCTTGTTTTTGTAACCATATTTCCGTTGCCTTTTATTCTTTTAAACCATTGAGCGTTTATACTAGTTGTAAAAGCTAATAATATTGCTATTGTAATTAATTTCTTCATGATATTTATTTCGTTTGTTGGTTAATATTTTATTTTTCTTTGCTTTAGAAAGATTCCGCTTTTCAGTGGAATTAATTCGGTTAAATATTTAGAATACCCGGGCTTTTCCGGAGTATTCTAAATAGAACCTCATTAATAAAAGGTTACACTTCCGTAATCTGAATCTATTTTAATGGTCGAACCAGAATTTTGGTCTTTAAAATAACCTTCATAATATTTAGAAGATGATTTTACTATCTGTTTTATAAATTCAAACCTTCCTTCATCACGTTTAAAACTACCATAACTTAGCTTTAAGACAAAATTGAAAGGTGAATTTGGTGTTCCTATCTTTACACCACAATAATCTCCATTAATGATAACAGAATCAAAGCCATCCTGCAGTTCTTCTATTCTAATGGATCCATAATCTGAAGTAATGGCCACTTTTTTAGAAATACTGCCCAATCTGGTTGTTAAATAATCTCCATTACCCACAACAGTAGATGCCCTATTAGCTTTTAAACTTCCATAATCACAATTATAATCTAATGTTTTTACATTTTCAAAAACTGAAGTCGTATAGTCTGCATTCAATCCTATATTTCCTGCACTCTCTACAGTAAATTTTGAATAATCTGCATTGATAGAACCACCACTCATTTTGCTTATAGTTGAAGCATTACAATAATCAATATTAATTTTATTATTATTACTGTGTAATTCACCAATAATGATCTTTCCATAATCACAATTTATGCTTGCATCACCTTTGATCTCATTCAAGTAAATATTACCATAATCGTTCATCAAATTTACATTATTCGTAATAGGTACTTTGACCTTATAATTGATTTGATAATTCACATTACTCTTTTTTCCCCAGCTCCATGACCAATTTGATGATTTCTTTTCAATTATAGTTTTTGCTGAAACTAAACTACGACTACCTTCAAAGTCAACATCAATCATTTCTAATCTTCTAATTACCTTATCTTCATCATTACCCTTTACGGTAATTCGAACTTCTATTACGATTTTATTCCCATTCCATGAGGTAACATCAACATTGCCATATCTATTATTGATCTTTAATAATGCATCTGCATTCACAGTGTATTCTTTCTTTAAAGTTTTAGATTTTTCGTACTTGTACTTATCTATTCCATTTGCACTAAGCAAAAATGGAGTTAAAAGTAAGACTATTATTATGTTATGTAATTTTTTCATCATTGATACTATTTTTAAGTTGTTCTAATTCATCTAATTGTTGTAATAAAGATTGTAATACTTCAATACGTTGTTGAAAATTTGCAATCATCGCATAAATAATGCGTTTATCTTTATTGCTATTGTCTAACTCTAGTGTTAATTTTTTGTAGTTTTCTTCCAATTTATTGAGTTGTTTAAAAGCGTCATCAATAATTTGTTGGTTGTCATCATTACGTTTTAAGTTTATATTTTCAATCTCTTGTTGAATGGTTGAAACAAAAAAACTTTGGGTCTCTTCCATTTTTGGAGATACATCTGCCAATTCTAAACCTTGTTTAGTTGAATAATTACCTAGACCAAGTGTAAAAAGCAGGGCAATTGAGGCTGCAATGGCTAACCATTTCCACGTATTAGGGTTCCATTTAGGTTGTTGTGTCGTAGTTTGTCTAGCAAGTTTTACTTCAAACCTATCAAAATGCCCTAATTTAGGTTCTTCGATATCAAACCCACCTTCTAACTCTTTAAATCGTTGTTCTAATTTATCCTTCATAATTCACTACTAATAATTGACGTAATTTATTTTTTGCTCTAGAAATAGTTGTTCTGCTATTTTGATATGTTATTTTCATAATTTCAGCTATTTCTTCATAATCATATCCTTCAATCAGATTTAATGTAAGTGCCAATCTGTAATTATCTTTCAAATGATTGATAGATTCAACAATATCTTTTGCTTTAAGCATTGAATATTCATTGTTCTCTTCTACACTTTCACTTTGTTCAGGCACTATATCTAATGATACTTCTTCATATTTATTATTCTTTCTTAATTGAGTAATACTTTTATTGATCACTATTCTTTTCAACCATGAACCAAAAGTTACTTCACCTTTAAAAGTGCCCAATTTTGTGAATGCAACTAGAAACGATTCTTGCATTACATCCTCAGCTTCAAAGCTGTCTTTTAAAATCCTAAATGAAGTATTATACATTGCTTTATAATACAGCTTATAGATTTCGAATTGAGCACTTTGTTCGTTCTTTTCACAGCGCTTCAAAAGGTTGATTATATGTTGATTGTTTTTATGCAATGAATCGTTTCTATCTTAAAGACAAATGAGTATTTGATCTGTTACACTTATGTAAAAATAATTTATTTTTCCTTTAACATATTTTTTTCAAGTCAAATAGCTGTAATGGCATAACTATTGAACTTTACTAGTTGAAAATACAATTTTAAATATACAACTAATTGATTATTAATCGGTTATTTATTATGAGATTGTATATGATTTTTTAGTAATGAACGTTTAATGTCATATTGACCTAAAATAACTTATGAGCGATCCAAAATTTATAAATATTGACAGTCTGTCACTTCAACATATACTGGATGATGAAGCGGAGTTGATACCTTTAATGACTCCTGAAGATGAAGAAGAAATAAAAAAAGAAGATATCCCTGAAGTATTACCTATTCTACCTTTGAGGAATACAGTTCTATTTCCCGGAGTAGTGATTCCCATTACGGCAGGTAGAGACCAATCTATCAAATTACTGAAAGAAGCTAATAAAGGAAATAAGATCATTGGCGTTGTAGCACAAAACAATGAAGCCATTGAAAATCCTACTGAAAAGGATATTCATGCTATAGGTACCGTGGCCAGAATACTGCGTATGTTAAAAATGCCGGACGGTAATACCATGGTAGTAATTCAAGGTACAAAACGTTTTGAGGTGGGTAAATTTATTCAAAATGAACCTTATATAAAAGCTACGGCTAAAGAGATGGTTGAAGATCATCCCGGTGCTGATGATACAGAATTCTCCGCTATTATTGATTCTATAAGAGAATTATCTTTAAAAATTATTAAAGAGAATCCGAACCTTCCTACCGAAGCTACTTTTGCGATTAAAAACATTCAAAGCAATTCATTTTTAGTGAATTTTGTTTCTTCTAATATGAATTTAAGCGTTGAAGAAAAGCAAGAGTTATTAAACATTAATAATTTAAAAGACAGGGCTTTAGCGACATTAAAGAAAATGGATGCTGAGTTGCAACGTTTAGAACTTAAAAATGTAATTCACTCTAAGGTTCGTGAAGATATGGATCAGCAACAACGTGAATATTATCTGCATCAGCAAATGAAAACCATTCAAGAAGAATTAGGTGGTGTTTCATACGATGAAGATATTGAAGAAATGCGAACGAAGTCTAAAAAGAAAAAATGGAGTAAAGAGGTTGGTGAGACTTTTGACAAAGAATTAGGGCGATTACAACGCATGAATCCTCAAGTTGCAGAATATTCTGTGCAACGCAATTATTTAGATCTATTGTTGGAGTTGCCTTGGAATGAATATTCCAAAGATAAATTTGATCTAAAACGTGCTCAAAAAATATTAGATAGAGATCATTTTGGTTTAGATAAGGTTAAAGAGCGCATTATTGAGCATTTAGCTGTATTGAAACTAAAAGGCGATATGAAATCGCCTATTATCTGTTTATATGGACCTCCCGGAGTGGGTAAAACTTCTCTAGGTAAATCTATTGCTGAGTCTTTGGGCAGGAAGTATGTACGTATGTCATTAGGTGGCATGAGAGATGAAGCTGAAATACGTGGACATAGAAAAACGTATATCGGTGCTATGCCGGGAAGAATAATTCAAAGTATTAAAAAAGCGGGCACTTCTAATCCTGTTTTTGTATTAGATGAAATTGATAAATTAGCGAGTAGTCATAGCGGTGATCCTTCTTCTGCAATGCTAGAGGTATTAGATCCTGAACAAAACACAGATTTTCATGATAATTATCTAGAAGCTGGTTATGATCTGTCAAAAGTACTATTTATTGCCACTGCCAATAACCTTGGCGCTATTCCATGGGCATTGCGAGATCGGATGGAAATTATAAATGTGAATGGTTATATCATTGAAGAAAAAATTGAAATTGCCAAAAAACATTTATTGCCAAAACAATTAAAAGAACACGGTTTAACTAGTAAACATATTCAAATTGGCAAAGCACAGTTAGAGAAAATTATTGAAGGATATACCCGTGAGTCGGGTGTTAGAGGTTTAGATAAGAAAATTGCAAAAGTGGTTCGTTACGCAGCAAAATCTATTGCAATGGAACAAGAATACAATACCAAAATATCTAATGAAGATTTAGTCAAAATTTTGGGTCCTGCACGTTTAGAACGTGATAAATATGAAGATAATTCGGTTGCGGGTGTAGTAACCGGTTTAGCATGGACAAGTGTTGGTGGTGATATTCTCTTTATTGAATCAATCACCTCTAAAGGAAAAGGAGCCTTAACCATTACAGGTAACTTAGGCAAAGTAATGAAAGAATCTGCTACCATTGCGATGGAATTTATCAAAGCTAATGCGGATGAATTTGGTGTAAACACTGAAGATCTAGAACAGAAAAATGTACATATTCATGTGCCCGAAGGTGCTACTCCAAAAGATGGACCAAGTGCAGGTATAACTATGCTAACATCATTAGTGTCAGTATTTACAGGACGTAAGGTAAGATCTAAACTGGCAATGACCGGTGAAATTACCTTGCGCGGTAAAGTATTGCCGGTTGGTGGAATTCAAGAAAAAATATTAGCCGCTAAGAGAGCCAATATTAAAGAAATTATTTTGTGTAAAGACAATCAAAAAGATATTGATGAGATCAAACCTCAGTATTTAAAAGGGTTGAAATTCCATTATGTAGATACCATGAAAGAGGTGATTGCAATTGCTTTATTAAAGCAAAAAGTAAAGAAATAAGTTATAAAAAAAATCTGGAAGGGTGTGTAACCCTTCCAGAATTAAAATTAACTACCACTTTCTTTTTCAGATAGTTTTCCTATAATTCTTATATATTTGTAAAAACCTAATATGTTTTTATGGAAAGCTTTTTACTTTTTTTTGAACAAATGCCATCCTGGCAAAAATTAATTTGGATTATCATTTGTTTAATATTTAGCTGGTCATTAGAGGGCATCTTTCCATTATTTAATTTCAATTATAAAAAGTGGAAACATGCTGTTGTTAATATCATTTTCTTAACTACAACCTTAATTATTAATATTCTTTTTGGAATTGCAACCGTTAGCATCTTTGGTTATATTACTATTAATGAAATTGGTTTATTACACCTTATAGACTTACCGGTTTGGGTAGAATTATTGATTGCAATTTTATTTTTAGACTTTGTAGCGCAATATCTAGTACATTATTTACTCCACAAAGTGTCATGGATGTGGCGGTTTCATATGATACATCATAGTGATACCAAAGTTGATGCTACCACAGGTACACGCCATCATCCGGGAGATTATGTCACCCGAGAGGTTTTTGCTTTATTCGCCATCGTGCTCCTTGGTGCTCCATTTGCATTTTATATTGTATATAAAATTGTAACTATATTTTTCACTTATATTACACATGCAAATATCAATATGCCGCTTTGGTTAGACAAACCATTAAGTTTTTTATTTGTTACACCAAACACACATAAGTTTCATCATCATTTTGAAAGACCATGGACAGATACCAATTTCGGGAATATGTTTTCTATTTGGGATCGTATTTTCGGAACTTTTGTCTATGATGATCCTAAAAAAATAGTCTATGGCTTAGATGTACTAGATGGTAAGCTTGATGAAGATGTGATATATCAATTTAAAGTCCCTTTTGATAAGCGTATTAAAACGGATTATTAGAATGTAATCTTTAACTTGTAGGATGAAGTATTTTTTCAAAATGTTATTATTATTTCAAATATTAGTTTATACACTGAGCTGCACATCTCAAAAATCAAGCGTATTAAAATACATTGATCAAAATAAACCTTCATTATCAGCAAAAATATTTGCTCCAGGCTTTATTTCTAAAGAAAATGAATCAGAATTTGGGTCAATATTTTCAAAAGATGGATCCGAATTTTATTATGCCGTTGATATAAATGGAAAAGCTGAGATCAGATATACAAAATTCGAAAATCAAAGGTGGAGTAACCCTAAAACAATAATTTCTCATGATAAGTATGGTTACAATGATCCGTTTTTATCTCCAAATGAAAATGAGCTTTTTTATATTTCTGATATGCCTAAAAATGAAAAAGATACTATTAGAGACTTAGATATTTGGTACTCTGAAAAAATTGACAACCAATGGTCTGACCCAATTAACGCTGGTGATATGATAAATTCTGATAAGAATGAATATTACATTTCGTTTACATCTAATGGTACAATGTATTTTACATCAAACAAAAATGAAAAAGAAAATAGGTTACATGATTTTGATATCTATTCAGCAACCAGAATCAATGGCATATTTAATAAACCTGAAAAACTAAGCGATTCAATAAACACAAAAAGATATGAAGCAGATGTGTTTATTTCCCCAGACGAATCGTATTTAATATTCTCTTCAGCAAGAAAAGAAGGGTTTGGCAAAGGAGATCTATATATTAGTTTTAAAAATGAAAATGACGAATGGAAAAAGGCGAAGAATATGGGAGCAATTGTAAACACAAAAGGGCATGAACTTTGTCCGTTTGTTACAAATGATGGAAAATATTTATTTTATACTAGCAGACAAGATATTTATTGGATAAGCACTCAAATACTCAATGGATTTAAGTGAATACAATGAATAATGTGAATGTACTTTATAAATATCTAATTTATCAATTCAAATCTTCTTCTTAAACAGTTTCTCATCAACTTCTTTTGAGTTTTCTTTCTCTTTTTTTGGGAACGACAGACCAGTACTATTATAAGTTGTTCCGTAAGTTACAGCGGCTGCATAGACCTGATTGATTGCGCTTAATACTTCATCTTTATCTAATTGCTTTAACGGATGTATAAAAACCGACCATAAAACTTCATCAGAAATAGCATATTTAACGTCTAAGGCTGTATGAAAATTTGCTTCCATCAATTTAAGCATATCTTGAAAAGCGAGTTCTTTTTGTTCAATTATTGGAGACATAATACGCATTCTGTTGTTTTTTTCGTCAGTAATACAAACTAAAATTCTATCTTTTATCATGAACTGCCAATTACCCTCATTACCTCTCAAGCTATCAGCGACCACATAGATTATTTTTTCTAGATCACTATTATTCATATCTTGAGATTGTGCCGAAAAAGTGACCGTTAATGACAATACAGTAATTAAAATATAAAAGTTCTTCATCGTATAAAATTATTAGCTCTATGGAGTATGTCTTACTTATAAAAGATTCCTTACCAAATATAGTATTTTATTTTCCTATTCTTTTTAGTTTTTATTCTGAAGTAATTTACTATTTTTGACAAATCTTTTAGAACAATGCAATTCAAGCATCCTGAAATTCTTTACGCTTTACTACTGCTTGTTATTCCAATTATCATTCATTTATTCCAATTAAGACGTTTTAAGAAGGTTTCTTTCACCAATATTAAGTTTTTAAAAGAGGTAGAATTACAAACTCGTAAGAGTTCTAGACTAAAAAAACTATTAGTACTTTTTACTAGATTATTACTTTTTGCAGCATTGATCATCGCTTTTGCACAACCTTATGTAAGCAAAAATAAAAATAGTAAACCTGCTGACAACTATATTTATTTAGACAATTCATTTAGTATGCAGGCAAAGGGTACTGATGGCGAATTGCTAAAACGAGCGGTTCAAGATATTATTGGGAGTACTTCCTCTATGGAAAAGATTCATTTATTTACAAATAATGAAGTCTATAAAGACCTATATGCAAAAGATATAAAAAACACTTTATTATCAATAGATTATTATCCCGTGAAAATGGATATTAATGCTATGTTGTTAAAAATAAAAAGTACTATATATGATAAAAACACTTTAAGTAATATTTATTTAATATCTGATTTTCAATCAGTTAATATAAATGATAAAATTGATATTGATAGTGTTAATAATTATTATTTCACCAAGGTATCAGCTACAAATGAAAATAATATAAGTATTGACAGCGTCTATATTACCAGTCAAAATAATGAGTCTATTCATATTAAAACAATTATTAAAAATTATGGTTTGAATAAAGATAATTTATCAATTTCTTTATTTAATGAGCAAGTTCTTGCTGGTAAATCTACACTTTTATTTGGAGAGAATTATATTACTGAAACCGATTTCACAATTCCTAATACCAATACATTTAATGGCAAACTGCGAATTGATGATGGCTCACTATACTTTGACAATGACTTATTTTTTACAATAAATAAAGCAAAGAGAATAAACGTTACTGCTATTGGAGAAAATAATCAGTTTTTATCTAAAATTTATACCAACAATGAGTTTAACTTTATCAGCACTTCAGTAAATAAGTTTGATTATAATACTATAGAAGAACAACATTTATTAATACTAAATGAA
>Ga0209633_10004060_pt1 | contig 13285 bp, 11 predicted proteins | sample Cruoilmetagenom1_FD_187290 | JGI IMG/M metagenome (GOLD analysis project Ga0209633, IMG submission 187290) | Oil polluted marine microbial communities from Coal Oil Point, Santa Barbara, California, USA - Sample 1 (SPAdes) (version 2) | ecosystem: Environmental > Aquatic > Marine > Oil seeps ... | reverse complement strand
TCGATAGTTATCATGACAAGGCCTTACTGGCGCGCCTAGACGAGGATGATCGGATTTTGTCGGACGGCATCAACGATGGTTTTGCACCCGGTGAAGCGGCGGGATTCATGCTGCTGATTTCCGATCGTGTCATCAAGAAGTGCCCCTCAAAACCCCTCGCCAGAGTTTTTGCGCCTGCAATGGCCCAGGAGCCCGGACATTATTATAGTAACGAACCCTATCGTGGCGAGGGGTTGGCGCAGGCATTTGGCATTGCGCTTGAACAGGCTAATCGCCCGACCATTGGAACCGTGTATTCCAGTATGACGGGGGAACATTTTTGGGCGAAAGAATACGGCGTAGCAACCCTCCGTCATCGCACAGCGCTGGATCCCCGAATGAAACACGAACACCCGGCCGATTGTTTTGGTGACATTGGAGCGGCGGCCGGCCCTGTGATGATCGGCATGGCCGCGATAGGGATGCAACACGGGTATATCAAAGGCCCCTCATTGGTGTACTGCGCCTCCGATACCGAACATCGTGCTGCCGTGTGCCTGCATGTGAACATGTCCACAGTATAGTGATAGAAGGAGAAACTTCATGGAAGTAGGAGAAGCCAGTGATACGGCCACCGCCAGTGAGAACCACGACGATGACTGTTATTTTTGTAAAGCCAGCCATACCCCAACAACCGAAACCAACGATCTAACAGACCATCCCGATGAGGATGCCGCAGAAATGGAGGATTCGCTCGGCGAGTATAAATTTAAGAACAATGCGGGTAAATTAGGCGCTGCACTGGGCGGCAAACCTGAGATGAAGATCGTCGCTCTCGGCGGCAAGGACTACCATGCGGCGGTTGCCGCGCACCATTTAATTCCCGGTAATGCGGCGCTTAAGAATAGTGAATTGATGGACCATCTCTGGACCGATGGATCTGCTGAGGGCAACATCGGCTATAACGTCAATGCCACAACGAACGGGGTATGGTCGCCGGGCAATTACGGCGTGCGTCCCTGGGGCGCTGGTGGTAGCGCCTTTGAAAAACAGTCCCATGGTGTCACGGCAAAAGACTTTGCCTTTACCGCCATGGAGGCCTGGGGTTGCCAGTTTCATGATGCGCATGAAAAATACAGTAAATTTGTCGAAAGTGTACTTAACAAAGTTAGCGATAAGCTCCAGGCAAATCAAACCCTGTGGTGTCCTGAGCAGAAGAAAAAAGACAAGACCGACCACACGCAAATGTTTGAAATTGTAGGGCGGTTAAATACCGTGTCCGCGCGCATGAAACGCATGCTGACCTTTCCGACTATGGGGTGGAAATCCAATGTATACACTTCACGTTTTGTGCAAGACTACATGCGCGAGAAAGACCACCAACACGGCAACACTGATGCCGCCAATCAATGACGGAGACTACCATGTCGACCTATTATTTATTTGACCGCAACAGCGACCCGGGACGTTGGATACAAAGCTCGCGTGGTGATGATATGCCTAAGGTGAAGTGGTACCACTGGCGCAAAGGCGCATTCGTCCCCAAGAGTGAAGTCATTCCCAGCCCGATTCGTTTCACCTTAAAGCCTCAAAGTCCCTGGGCTTCGGACCATGGACCCCATATGCCTTCATATTTAGAAGCGTCTGCACCGTTATTCCGTGATGATTTGATCGCGGCGCTGCAGTCCTGCGGCGTCGACAATCTTGAGACCTACCCGGTGGCCATTACCGATCCGGACAATGATCAGGTGCATACGAATTATCAAGCGGTCAACATTCTGGGACTCGTCGCCGCCGCCGACATGGAAAAGTCGAACGCGACAGTCCATCCCAATGGCCCACCACTCATTGATGTGGATTTTGATGGCCTGGAAATTGATGAAGACAAGGCCAAGGGTAATGCCTTTTTCCGGCTTGCCGAGTCAACGAATGCCATTATCGTGCATGAGCGCGTCAAAGAATGCCTGTTGGCCAAAGGCTTTACGGATTTGGCGTTTTACGAAACAGGAAAAGTGGCGCTATAGGCCTCTGAGCCTGCCATAAAGAATCCTAGCTAGGTAAATATCTTTAGGTTACCCACGTAACATGAACATATTCAGTATTAGATTTTAAAGAAATTTTTGATTTGATATATGTCGATATTTGCTGTCAACATTAGGATGGCCACGAATCAGATTAAGAGCTAGCCTTTATCTAAATAAAAGTTTCAAATATTACACAGAAATAACCATAAACCCTGCCCACCACAGTAGAGACAAATTTATTTCTCCTTTTGTGCTCATAACCAAAATGATGTTCACAGGGTCAGTGACCTAAAATAACCGATTAACAGACACTGTATTATTCTGAGCGTCAAGGTTAGACTCTGAGTCCATATATCCTGGTTTGCACGGAGGCAGCCCCATGAAGCTATTTCAGACTAAATTTGTACATAATAGTCTTGCCCTCACATTTTTCCTGTTTACTAGTGCTTTTGCGCAATCCCCCCTGGATAACTGCTCCGACCAGTTCATTGATGGCACGGTGGCCAGTGCCCCGACCATCTACAGCAGTCCCCCAGATAAGCCCTATGGGACCAATAAACATCTGTGTTACCGAGCCAATGGCGTAAGCTTTTATGCCCTGGAGTACTGGCCTGAGGCCTATGCGCCACGCTGGGCGGCCTATAAGCTCTCTCCTGAAAACTATGGCCTAAATGGCTGTAACACCTATACCCGTAAAGTCGCGAATTGCTATATCAATGAGGCGTCCTGGAGTGACTTCCTGGCCTGTACTAAGGGGAGCGATCCGTTTCACAGCGACACGATGTTGAACGATCCCAAGCTCGGCAAAAACGACTTTGCGAGTACGGGCCATGACCGAGGCCACATTGCGCCACGCCAGGCCTTTAGCTGGGATGTGTGTGGCACGTACCAGACCTTCACCATGGCCAATATGTCGCCACAGCGCGCTTTTTTAAACCAGAACATCTGGATGTATCTTGAGCAGCAAGTCCTGACTTGGGGCATTGATGATGGACCAGTGTATATTGTCTCGGGCACGACCTTTCGCAAGTTTCCGTATGCGAGCTTTCAGGTGTATCAGGATAAGGTTCTACATCCAGAGCAAATTTACCCACGTAATACGGACATGAAAACCGTGGTAGCTCAGCACCATGCCAATTATGAGGCGACATCCGCCGGGGATTTACTGCGCCCCAAACGCGATGCCAATCCGGGTAAGATAAAAGACCGGGTCAAGGATATGCGCATGCCAACAGGCTACTTCAAGGTTATCTATCGTCCTGCCAAAGACGGTGAGCCAGCGCATGCCATTGGCTTCTTGCTGCCGCACAGTTTTGAAAACCTCAACCTCGCTGCCAACGCCTACAGCAACCTCACCTCAAAAGAGGCCTTCTGGCTCTTCGTCTCGCGCATTGACCTCATCGAGGAGACCAGCGGGGTACATTTCCCCGGTATCCCACAGGCCATGAAGTCTCAATGGGGCGACAACTGGTTCTTTAGGCATGATAAAGCCCGCAGTGACCTGCGTGCGGCCTCCTGTGGTCTTGGTACACCGCAGGGCGTGATTGTAAACTCTACCAAGGCGCAGCGCCTGCAGGCCTGTACTGATCAGTTACACTAATAGTGCACTAGGGCAATTCAGCGTATTCTTTGGCGGACAGTAATTCCTCGCGCAAAATGTGATAGCTGTCCTTGGCATCAATACCGAGCGTGATGGTGCTGCCTTTAATGCGATGGACACGAATGATGATTTCTTCGCCGATGGGGGTTTGAATGATTAGGTGTTGGCCGGCCTTACGGGATACAAGTAACATAGCGGATATCCTTTTCCGATGAATGAAGGTATAGCGTACATCCGGTATGGCGAAGAAGGTGTCAGTCAATCCTGACGCGTCGTGTCAGAAAATGCTTACAAGGAACTGAACACGTAGTGAGTAAGATGACTTAACGAAGGTGTTAATTAAGACAGGTATATGGCTGAGGTCGACCCAAAGCAGCAGTTGATTAAATCTATTTCAATGTCTGCTTTGGAGTAATAATCGCAATATTACAATATAAAGAGTCTTATTGTGGTGGGTGTTCAACACACGTATCAACACCCTTTGTAGAGCTAGCACTTCTCTGTAGTAACATGTATTCTCTTCAGACCCACTTCACTTTCCCACTAAGTACAAAGAAATGCGAACGGCAGCCCTCCCGTAACCATACAGATGGCGCGAGGGTTGGGCTCCCATTCACCTCTATCTGCAATTTCCACCGGGGACTCGCCTCTGGGATAAGTGGTAGTTCAACCTTTTGACCGCAGCCGCAAGGGCATCGCATACCAACACACCAGTTTTCACCGTCATCTTGCAAAAGAACTACGCTACGTAGCGGCAGTTTTTTGGGTAACATATCTCCCGTAACCACCATCAGCCCTCGTGCAGGCAGTAACCATTCTAAAAGCTTTAGGAACCACACTGGCTTTCTCACAAGTCATACTCCTTCTTTTTCGTGAGTATTGGCAAGCCAAGCAAAGGTTCGCAATCGCCTAGAGCTAAATACGGTGAAACTCTTGCCTTGAATTCGCTCTCTGCACTAAATTCCTCAATACCTTCCGCTAGCATGAACCTTGTACGTGCATGGTATGCGTTGCTCTCGTGACGGAACGGATAAGCACGAGCGATGAACTCCATCACGCACGCGCTTGCGGCGCGCATATTCAGTGTGATGACTGATGGTGCCTGCTCGGGTAAACCCTCAATATAACCGCGCTTGATCTGGTCAGTATGGGCTACTGGATCTGATTCTGCCAAGTCCTCTGCTTGCAAGGTTGCCGCCGAATATACCCCTCGGTCTAGAAGACTACTACCACCAGGGTAGACATAGTCGATACGACCGGTTACCTCGTCGATAGCTTTCTTACCGTTTTCAGTGTCGCGGGTAGGAATAGCAACACCGACGTCAAATAGAGGCAATAGAAAGGCACTGGCGATTCGGTCAGCGACACTGCGGCCACCGTGAGTATCCACACATGAAAACAGGACGTCGGCTTGTGAAGCTGCGATAACTGCCTTCAGTGTCAATACATTAGTCTCTATCGGTATGGCATAAGGCTTATTACGGTAGGCGTTCATCCGTTCTGCGAGCACTTCTACCTTTGGTCTCTCATTAACAGCATCTGCTCTAGTAGTATTCAATATGCGATTAAGGTTCTTAGTTTCGACTTTATCATGGTCGATGAGGATCACCCGGCCAAAACCGAGCCTGCATAGCTGTTCCGCAACAATAGAACCGGTACCCGAAGCACCGACGACACATGCTGTCAGATGGGAAAGCTCATTCGTCATCGCACTGGTGAATGTCATCGGTCTGCCAATAGGCCGATTCGAATCCGATCCCCACCAATAGTGGAGATCCGGACCTACCACAGAAACAAGGTTCAAAGGTGCCATGACCATCTCCTGAGAGTAGATGCGACCGAAAACTACCCCAGTAGGAATCATTACAGCTGTGCCGTGCAGCTGCCCACATGCCTCAAAGATACAAGGGATGATTTCTTCATCACTGCGATCATCTATACTTGAGAACTGCGGATAGCCAGATGGATGCGAGTGAATTAGGATAATGGATAGTTGTCGTGGTGTTGCGATATCAATGGCTTGTTCGATATAGTCAGATAGCCAGGTTATGGAACCGTCTCCCCTGTAACTACACTCATTGTGGGGAACTAGGATTAAATCGCGCGTCAACAGTCGTATACGTTCGCCGGGTACTCGTGTGCAGATTAGGATTGCAGTGGCCTCTTTCCCGTCACCGGGAAAAAGGTGCTGCCTAAGCTGGGCATGAAAGGTCTCCGTCAGAGTTAAAGTGTAAGCCGGAATCATTCGCCAAACTCCCGAGTCAGGCTATATTCGACTAACGCCAAGTGGGTAGCAACGTTGTCCGTGGAAGGGTCCCAAGGGCCGTTTTGGTTACGGTGGCGTGACCACCCCTGGTACATCATGCCTTCAATATTGGCAGAGACCTGGGTTCTCGGAATCGCCACACCATCGCAACGAGATACTGATGGCGCGAAATAGAACATATCAATTTGCGCCATTGGGTAGTTTTTAGGGATGTTGAGAGCTAGTTTGCTCGCGGCTGGGGTGTAACCGGTGAGGAGAGGATAGTCATGAATGACCAACCAGCGGCTTTCACCATTCAGAATGGTCTCCCAACATAATCCCGTTCCATTAAGGTAAGTCTCATCCACGGGCAGAAGATCAAACTCTCGCCGCAGTTTGAGAGTTGGACCATCACCATTATCTACGTTGCGCTGCATCAAGCGAATCTTCTCGATGCCTGGTGTACGCAGATCCACAACGTAATTTATATCAACGGGCTTCTTTGGTTGCCCTGCGACCATTAGAAAGATACTCCATGCCTTGCTAGGATCAAAGCCCGCTTTAGTCATCGCATCGGCTATCTTTACCTTGGGTACGGTATAGTTCAGGGTGACGCCTTGCACGCGAAGTTTCCATTGACGTTGACCGGTAATGACATTCTCAATACCCGACTTGCCTAAATCTAGCATGTCAGTTGGTCCCAGTACCGCCAGTTCGTTGCCACAACGCTGCAATAACTCCTGATCTTCTGGGACATTGACCAGTTTGCGGATGACAGCTCCCGAAATATGTCGATTAGGCCACTCGAGGCGAGAATCATCGACAGTGAAGAGGAAAGAGCGATCGCTCTGACCTACGATGAAATTACAGCTGGCTGCCAAGTTTGGCGCTTCCTCTGGGCGAATACTCTCCATATCGCCGCTGGGCAGGATCTGCAAAAGTATCGCCTGTTTATCGGGAATCTCGGCAGCTGTGAGAATCTCAGCACCAGTTGGATTTGGGTGTTCGATATGAATATCTCGATAACTCAGGTTGTCATCGGCAATGTGTAAAACACATATCTCATTGTTTTTCATGTTATTCCTCATATTGTATTGTTACTTTCCATTGTTTGCGATTTGGGAAAAGCCCTCCTCTTATAAACTAATGCTCCATTTGGCTTTTCACTTGCCACATAAACTTAAAAAATTTGAGATACTTAGCTGGGGCGTGGCGAGACACGCTGAAAAAAGAGCATTAGGAGGTAGAGGCGTGCTTATTGAGGACGATATCGATGACGAACCAGTCTTGCCTGAGGACACACTGGCAAGCGATAAGGAAATCGCAGAGGCGGTCGCACAAGCGAGGGAAAGCCAGGGTGTTCAAGCGCGACTTCTATTAGCAGCGAAGTTCATCCTGGCGAAAACCAAGGAATTGAAGCGTACGTGTGAGCCTGAAGATCTGCTTCAGGAAGCCATCCTGTCAGTACTATTAGGAAAGCGGAAGTGGCGCACAAACCGCGTCGATTTTAAAGGGCTACTGGTCGGAGTTATGCGTAGTATGGCTTCGAATCGGGGCAAGGCACTAACTAAGACGAGTGCGCTTAATCTGTCGCTGGAACACGAGCTTCCCCTGGTCGGTGAAGAGCAGTTACCACATAACCTAGAGGAAACCTCTGCTGACCCAGAAACGACTGAGGAGAAGCTGATCAGGTCAGAGCAAGAAGTCTTTGAAAAGAGCCAGATGGCTATCCTGCTAGCCAAGTATGAGGCAGGCTCTATTTACCGGCAGATACTGGATATGATAAGGGATGGTTTCGTTAGCCACCTGGGAGTCCGCGAAGCACTTGGTATTGAAGAATCTGTCTATCGAAACGCTTGGAAGGTATTGATGCGCGCAGCTGAAAGTCTCAACACATGTACCAAGGAGAATTGATATGAATACCAAAAAGACCCCTGATGAGAACCTACTAGATGCTCAGTTAGATTTCATTATGAATGGTTCTCAGAAACAGCTGGACGAGTACTTGGCTGAATCCGGAGCTGACGTTGAAGAAATCAATCGTAAGGCCTCGTTGGCTTTCGACCGAGCCATGGACATGCATACAAAGGCAAAGCAGGCTGCAGAAACCTTGGCTAATCTCAGCCCAGGGGAGCAGAAAATAATTGCAGACAACTTGGGCATTCGCCGAAGCGTAATGACTGCTTTCCGTGAGCACAGAGTTATTGTCGCATCGATTCCAAAACGCTTCTTGGCTCAATTGGCAACTCAGCTACGTCAGACGATGGAGGCAACTACAACTGCTCTCTCGGCACCAGCTATCCAACTCTCAGGTCAGCACAAATCTGATCAGAAACCGGACGCGGCTCCTGATCGTGTAACATTCGAGAAACTCCTAAGGGATGCTGCCATGACCGAAGATGGCGTCAAAGAACTAATGCGCGACGACTTAGATGGATAGTGTCGAACTCGCGCGACAAATTGCTGCACAGCTGCACGCTGATGCTGTTGCTCGAGGCCTAGACCCCTGGCAACCGTATGAGTTCGTTGTCGCAGAGGCTGAACACCACAATTACATAGTAGAAGACATGCTTCCAGGTGCTTCGATGCTCGACGGTGGCCGGGCCAAGCTCCTGCCTAGCGAAGAACTGATTCTTCACGAGAAGAAAGGCACTCTATTCGAGCAAGCATTGCTGGTCGCACACGAAATAGGTCATGCCAAGCTCGGTGACGCTGACGATGCGACTCCTGCGAAAGAAGTCAACTTCTCTTGTTCTGCGGAACGCTCGCCCATTGGTGAAGAGCGTGTTGTTGACTACGGTCGCAAACAACGGCGAGAGGTTCAAATGGACCTTTTTGCAAGGGAATTACTACTGCCGCGATCAGTGGCTCGCCGCCTGCATGTGCAGGAGGGTCTCTCTGTCAATGATATTGTCACTAAGCTTGATGCTCCCTTTGACGTGATCGCGCAACAACTCTTGGATGCTTTACTCCTACCTGATGTTGAACCTGTAACTAATAAGAAGCTTCCTGATCGACCGCTCAATGATTGCCAGAGAAATGCCGCCGATCACCGTGGGGGAGCTTTTCTCCTGGATGCCGGTCCTGGTACTGGTAAGACGCAAACACTGGTTGCCCGTGTCGAGGGCCTTTTGGGCGATGGTGTTGATCCAAGAAAAATTCTCTTGCTAACATTTTCCAACAAAGCCGCTGGAGAGATGGCGGAGCGCATTGGGCGTAAGCGACCTGATGATGCTGCAGCACTATGGGTCGGTACTTTTCATGCGTTCGGCCTAGATCTGGTTCGCCGGTTCCATTCAGAGCTTGGTTTACCGCAAGACCCTAGAATGATTGACCGTACGGAAGCCGTTGCTTTGTTGGAGGAGGAATTTCCTAGGTTGGGGGTCGTGCACTATCAAGATCTTTATGATCCTACACGGGTCATTTACGATCTGTTGGCGGCAATCTCCAGAGCGAAAGACGAAGTCGTCGGTTCAGAAGAGTATAAGTGCTTAGCCCAGGAGATGCTGAAAAATGCGTCATCCCCAGAAGATATTGAGGCTGCGGAAAAGGCCCTTGAGGTGGCACGTGTCTATGCTGTGTACGAAGCTCTTAAGCGAGAGAGAAACTGTGTCGACTTCGGCGATCTCGTCAGCCTTCCAGTCATGCTGCTTGATAGTAACGAAGGCGTTCGACAACATCTATCTACTATGTATGATCATGTGCTGGTAGATGAATACCAAGACGTAAATCGAAGCAGCATTCGCCTCCTAACTGCTTTGCGGGGCACTGGTGAAAATCTCTGGGTCGTAGGTGACGCCAAACAGTCTATCTACAGGTTTCGAGGAGCATCATCCTTTAATGTCTCCCGCTTTGGTAGGGAGGATTTTCCCTCGGGAACAACGGGGCGGCTGAAAATTAATTATCGGTCGCTCAAGCCAATTGTGGATGCATACTCCGAGTTCGCGAAGTCGATGAGGGTAGGTGGACTGGATAGCACGCTTGAAACCGCTCGCAAAGAGTTGGGGTCTTCTCCTGAGCTTCTTATTACTACTGGTGCAGAAGAACAAACTGTAGTACTTGCGGATACCATCGAGATGTTAAAAGCAGATGGAGTCAGATACAGAGATCAAGCTGTGCTTTGCACTGGCAATGACAAGCTCTCTGCCCTCGGCCAAGAGCTGGAACGTCTAGGAATTCCGGTGCTATTTCTTGGCAATCTGTTCGAACGTCCCGAGGTAAGAGACCTCCTATCACTCTTATCTTTACTCGTCGATGCAAGGGCAATGGCGTTAGTCAGAACTGCCTGCCTACCACAGTTCCAGATGTCACTGTCCGACGTTTCGGCAGTGCTCAAACACTTGCGTGAAGCGAAATCTCAGGCTGGCGCTATTCTCGATAAGTCTATTTACATACCAAACCTGAGCACTGAAGGTATGTCTGCGGTGCAACGGTTACAGGAGGTGTTGAGGAGATTCGACACTAATGCTCAACCCTGGCATGTCCTCGCCACAGTTCTGCTTGACCGCACGCGCATGGCGGCAGATATATGCAATATGACTAACGTAACCAGTCGGGCAGCGGGTATCGCAATCTGGCAGTTTATGAATTTCGTTCGCGCACAACGTGCCAATAGCGCAGGTCCTCCTATCTCATGCCTATTAGATCGTATCCGCAGGCTTTTGCGCCTCGGGGATGACCGTGATCTGAGGCAACTGCCTGCTGCCGCACAAGGTATTGACGCTGTTCGTCTAATGACTATCCATGGTGCTAAAGGCCTTGAGTTCAACGCGGTCCACGTACCAGGCTTAAATGAGGACACCTTACCGGGATATCGGAAGGCTTCTCCTGCCTGTCCCCCTCCCGAGGGCATGATTCAAGGTGCGACAGGGTCTACTAATGAGATTCTTGAGACAGCGCGGAACGAGGAACAGGAGTGCCTCTTCTACGTCGCTCAATCACGAACTCGTGATCGTCTCTTTCTATATGCAGCATCGATGAACAGAGGAGGCAGGGCTCGTAAACTATCGGAGAATTTTTTGCAACGAATGGGAAAAGGCCTTAAAAGGAGTACCGCCAACCCTACTCGCATCTTACCACCAGCCCCCGCATCAGCAGACATATCCATGACACTTACCGGTGGAATGCGATTCGACGCAAACCACATTGAACTGTATGAGAGATGTCCTAGAAGGTTTTTCTACACCCACGTGTTACAAACTGGTGGCAGACGTCAGGCCACGCCCTTCATGCAGATGCACGAAGCAGTCAGGAAGGTTTTCAAGCGATTAGTGGTCGGTGATGTCTCCGCAACTGGGGTGGAATTGGAGAGAACAATTACCGAAGAGCTAAAAGTTGAAGGCTTGGCAGGCAATGGTTATTTCGAACATTATAGGGAGTTTGCGGTAGATATGATTCGGTACTTTGCCGCTACTCGTGAGGGACAAACTCCGGAAGAACCGGCCGTTCTGCGTTTAGCTTACGGTGAAGAAGAAATTATTGTCACACCCGATGACGTATTGCTTGCTTCAGATGGTACCAGAACGTTGCGTAAGGTTATAACTGGTCACGGGCGCAAGGATGATGAGAAAAAAATTGGAGCAGCCGCATTCCTGACAGCAGCTCATGAAGCATTCCCTGGAGCCCAGGTAGAACTGGTGTACTTAGCAGATCAGCGGACTCGTAGTGTTACTCTCAAACCAAATGAATTGAAAACGCGCAGAAAGCATATAGACACACATCTTGGGAAGATTCGAGAAGGACAGTTTCCGCAGGCAACTTCCACGCGAACTTGCCCGAATTGCCCTGCGTTTTTCATTTGTGGCCCGGTCCCCAATGGCTCGATTAAACCATCATTTAGGTCGCTTACTATTCCTGACGATAAAAAAAGTTAGCGAGACCATTTGTCATGGCATGTTAATGTATGTGAACAACAGCACTACGTTACCATTCTTGATTTTTGGTATGTGTTTTTACAATGGTCGGATTGCAATATTTACATGCTTTTAGCCTTTTTCATCTACAGCGGACATGGATTTGCCGTTTATGACTGGCTGCTATCGGCCGTTACCAGAAGTAAGATAGATAGTTAGGAGTGACCTTTTTTGAGATAACACTATTTGCCTAGAATGCAGTGTGCTAAGAAGTATGAACTAGAATATAGTAACTCAAACATGAACTGGCAAAATACAAAATAGCTACATATTAATTCTTACAGTTCAGGATAGAGGTAAATGTCACAAAATAAAAAGTAGATGTTCAATGTTTTGGCATGAACTACTGCTGTCACCCTACACCAGGTATAATAAAAGTCTAATTCAGGTGGTCACCAAACAGCCAATAACGGACATAAAAAATGAATAGTGAGACTAAAATGATCGTACAGAATTTGAATATACCTGATGATATTGGGCAGCTAGCAAGTACAATGTTTGGTGACCCAGTTAAAGCAGAGTTATGGTTTAGTACACCTATCAGTGCATTAAATGGTGATGCACCTGTTGCGAGACTTAACACAGATAAAGGAGTAGATGAGGTCAGGGCAATTTTGCACAATATTGAGAGTGGAGAATTTACATAAATACTTCACCTAGCTTGAGATTATTTACCCATTTCTACGAAGCTCCGATAAGGGTGATGATTTCAACTCGTCTCTGCATAGACAAGTATTACCTAATGTCGATAGTAATAAAGTCGGTCGAGGTCAGATTTTGAGCTATTGATCGTTAGCGATAAATGTGTCAAGGATTATTGGGAGCTATTTTAGTATTTCAGCATGCAAGATCAAGGTGGCGGAAAGCATTATGGATTGAATCAATTTTAACATAATGGCGTATGGCTGGAGTCGACCCGAAGCCGTCATTCTGAATTGAAAAGAAAAAGGGGTGAACGAATCACCCCAAAGCAGACGTTCAAAGAATATCGAAAGGACTTTGAGTGTGCTGTTCTGCGCGAATGATGTGGGTGTAAATCATGGTCGTTTTAATGTTGCGATGCCCCAGTAGCGTTTGAATACTCCTCAGATCAGTCCCATTTTGAAGAAGATGCGTCGCAAAGCAGTGACGAAGCGTATGAATGCTGGCGTGTTTGTTGATATTGGTTTGCTCTAAGGCGGCACGAAAGGCCCTCTGAGGCGTGGAGTTCGAACAATGCCAGCGCACCTGTTGACCGGTTTGTGGCCAAGGACGCATTACCGCTGAGGGGAAGACAAACTGCCAACCCACGGACTGAGCTGCCTTAGGATATTTTTTATACAGTGCACCTGGCAGCGGGGCATACCCAGCGCCTTTGAGGCAATCATCCTTATGCAAGCCCATTACGTTGAGAAGATGCCGCTGTAGGGGCTGTATGAGACGCTGAGGTAGGAGCGTATTACGATCTTTGGCGCCTTTGCCCTGGCGCACGGTGATAGTCCGTAAGCCAAAATCAATGTCCTTAATACGCAATTGCGTACATTCC
>Ga0209633_10004059_pt1 | contig 13286 bp, 15 predicted proteins | sample Cruoilmetagenom1_FD_187290 | JGI IMG/M metagenome (GOLD analysis project Ga0209633, IMG submission 187290) | Oil polluted marine microbial communities from Coal Oil Point, Santa Barbara, California, USA - Sample 1 (SPAdes) (version 2) | ecosystem: Environmental > Aquatic > Marine > Oil seeps ... | reverse complement strand
ACTCTGTACAGCGTCGATAATCGCGCCTTCTTCAAGCCCTTCGGCGAAAGCGGCGTCAGCCACGGCCGGGTTCAGAATGTCGCGCTTTTGCGCGTCGGTGAACGTCACCGCGCTGAGGTCTCGTCCATTCTCGCTGGCGATATTTTCAAATGGCTTTCCCTGACGCAGGGCGGCCGTTGCGGCGAGGGCTTCTGCTTCCGTAGGGAATGTAATCTGGTAAATCGTGCGCCGTTCCGGCTTGTCGTAAACACGTTCCTTGTTGAGGTCGTAGATGCGTTTTAGCTCTTCTTCCGGCGCTTCCTGACTTTCCCGGAAGTCTTCGCTTTTCAAAACCAGCAGATCAAACGTGCGATATTCCGGCGCGGTAAACACGGACGGGTTTTGCTCATAATAAGTTTCAAGATCCGCAGGCATCGGTTCGGCCGCTTTGCCTGACATTTCGTCGGTCACGATCAAATATCCGACTTGCCGGCGTTCTGTGTCCCTGAGCAGCATCGCCTCGACAAAGGGATCGGGCGCGGGTGCGCGCGAGGCGAGAGCATTTATGAGTTGGTTGCGTTTTAGATCTTCTGCTATGCGGCGCTCAAAATCACCCACCGTCAGGCTGTTTTGCCGGAGGATTTCCTCCAAAATCGTCCGATCGAACTTACCGGTCGCCGGATTTTGAAAGTTCTCATTTTCCTGCAGAAAGTCACTCACAAGTTCGCGCGGCATGGCGAGGCGCATTTTGTCTGCAAATTGATCAAGCGCGGATGTTGTTGAAATCGTTGAGACGACCTGATTGTGCAGCCCGGAGGCGAGCGCGTCTTCCTGGGTATAGGACCCGCCGGATTCCAGCCGCTGAGACTGAACCGCGCGATTAAATTCGCTCTGAACATATTGCTGCGAGAAACTTTGCCCGCCGACGGAAATCGCTGAATTGCCTGAAAGTTGTGTCACATTCGGCACGCCCCAAAGTGCGAACGCCAGGATCAGCAATATCACCACAAACCACGCCCCCGCGCCCTTCAGCGTATCGCGAACCTGACTAAGCATACTCTTCCTCACATTTTGCGGACTTTATGAGCCGCCGTTCAAATCGGCGCGTAACCTAGACGCGCCCTCCAGCCGGGACAAGGCGCCAATGGGTCTGCTCCGTGCGGGCCGCTCTGGACAGAATTTGACGCTTCGCTTAACCCGGGAGGACTTAATTCGGGAGATTAGTATGCGGCCGTTGATTGCGGGTAACTGGAAAATGAACGGCCTCGCCGCCTCCATCGGCGAGATCAAATCCCTGATAGCCAAATTCGACGGTTCGGCCCCGGCCGATAGGGACGTTCTCATTTGTCCGCCAGCGACCCTGGTCGCGTGGTTTGCGGCTGAATTTGCCGACGAGGCGATCCAGATCGGCGGTCAGGACTGTCATGGCGAGGTGAGCGGGCCCCATACTGGCGATATCAGCGCCGAGATGCTGGCCGACGCCGGCGCGGCTTATGTGATTGTCGGCCATTCGGAGCGCCGCGCCGATCATGGCGAGGCCGACGCCGAGGTCAAAAAGAAGGCGGATGCGGTTTTGCGGGCAGGCCTGACGCCGATTATCTGCGTCGGGGAAACCGAAGCGGAACGCAAATCGGGCAGGGCGCTTGAAGTGGTCGGCGCGCAACTCGCAGGCTCATTGCCAGAAACAGACGATGAATTTGTGATCGCCTATGAGCCGGTCTGGGCGATTGGCACCGGCCTCACGCCGACGCTGGACGACATCGCTGACATGCACGGATTTATCAGATCGAAAACGCGCGGCGATGTGCGGCTCCTTTACGGCGGCTCTGTGAAACCAGGAAACGCGAAAGAGATTCTCGCTATAGACAACGTCAACGGCGCGCTTGTGGGCGGCGCCAGCCTTAAGGCGGACGACTTTTACCCCATCGTCATGGCGGCGGAAGGCGGACAATAATGGACAGGCCATGCGCGTGATTACATATTTGCTTCTCGGCGGTTTGCTCTTTGCGATTGCGGGGCTTTCCGGTTGCGCGACCTGGAACGCCGAACGCAACGCGCCGATGGTCGGCGAATGGGTCGATGTTAACGGCGAGCGCATTCATGTCTTTGCCGCCGGGCCGCGCGATGGCGCCAAGCCGCCGGTGGTCCTGATCCATGGCGCGAGCGCAAATTTACGCGACATGCAAATGTCCCTCGGCGAGGCTCTTTCCGGCGATCGCTTTGTGCTGATGGTCGACCGGCCGGGGCGCGGATATTCCGAGCGCCCGAAAAACGGTCATGAGCTTGAAGTCCAGGCGCGTTACATCAATGGCGCGGTCAAATTCTACGGGCTCGAAAAGCCGCTGGTCGTCGGCCAAAGCCTCGGCGGCGCGGTCGCCTTGAGTTACGCTCTTCAGTATCAGGACGAGATGAGCGGCCTCGTTTTGTTGGCGCCGGTGAGCCATGAATGGCCGGGCGGCATCTCGTGGTATAACAGCGCGTCGCAAATCCCGGTGATCGGATTTTTCCTGCGCCAGCTTGTCATTCCGGTTTACGGCCAGCTCGCGGCGAAAGACGGCGTTGAGGAATCCTTCTCGCCTGATGTGGCGCCTGAGAATTACTATGAGCGATCGGGACTGGCGCTGCTTTTCCGGCCGAAGGATTTCAAAAGCAACGCCGCCGACATCGCCAATCTGAAAGACGAAATCAAAAAGCAGCAGGACCGCTATAATGAATTGAAGTTGCCCGTCGCGATCGTGACCGGGACGGAGGACACGACTGTCAGTCCTGACATTCACTCCAAGACATTGGTGATGGAAATCGACGGCGCGACGCTGACGCTGCTTCCCGACACGGGCCATGCCCTCCATCACTCGGAAACGGAAAAGATCCTCGAAGTGATCGACAGCCTTGTCGCAGGTGATGCAACAACGCTCTGAGAGGGCGGCCAGCCCCCTTCTGCACGGGCTATCGGTTTGAACGTAACGGAACTGCACGATGCTTCGCTCGCTTTTTTCTATTATCGCCGCCGTCATCCTTGGACTGACCGTGGCAAAATTTGTTGAAGGCGGCGGCGCGGCGATATGGTCTGAGGGCGAAGACCCGCTTGCCGGCGATCAGCCAGTATCGGCATCCTATAATTTGTTCCTGGTGCTCGGTTGGATGGCCGGCGCCTTCGCCGCCGCGACGATCGCTCTCTTGCTTGACCGGCGCTGGGCGCCGCTCGGCTGGCTCGCCGGCGCGTGCATCTTTTTTTCCGCCTGTATTGCGATGATGACTTTTTCCCTGAGCTGGGTTTTATGGCCAGTCGCCGCCCTGGCGACCGCCGCCGGCGCCTTCGCCGCGATTAAATTGTTAAAGGCGACAACAGCCCACCCGGCCGCGATGGCCGAAAAGGAAATATTCGGTGACTAACAAGGCCATACCCGCCGCGACCATATTGCTCTTACGCGATCAGCCGGCCTTTGAAGTGCTGATGATCGAGCGCCATGAAAATATCGGTTTTGCAGGCGGGGCGCTGGTCTTTCCGGGCGGGCGCATCGATGAAGGCGATAATGATCCGGCCTGGGCCGGCCGTGTCAGCGGCTTTGCTGCGATCGCCGAAGACCAGCGCGCGCCGCGCATCGGCGCTGTGCGCGAGGCTTTCGAAGAAACCGGAATACTCCTGGCGTATAGCGACAAGAGCGAAGCTTATCTCGATGATGAATACGTCCGGTCGCTGGGTAAATGGCGCAAGATCGTCGAAGACGATGATGCGAAATTCCTGGAACTCATTGAGGGCGAAAACCTGACGCTCGCCTGTGATCAGTTGCATCTTTACGCGCGCTGGGCCCCGCCTGAGGCGGCGCGCCATCGCCGCTTCGATACCTGGTTTTTCGCCGCCAAGGCGCCAGCGGGTCAGGAAGCGCGAGAGGACGGCAATGAAGCAACGGAAGCCTTTTGGACCTCGCCTTTAGCGGCGCTTGAAGCGCGCGATCTCGGCAAGCGCAAGATGATCTTCCCGACATCACGCAATGTTGAGTTATTGAATGTGAGCGATAACGCGGACGGCGCCATAACGTTCGCTGGTGAGCGGACGATTGAGCGCGTGCAGCCGGAAGTTATCGACCGAGACGGCAAAAAATTTGTCACCATCCCGGATCATCTCGGGTATCCTATTACAGAAGAACCGCTGGAAACCGCTTTTCGTACTTAGTCAGTCGGCGCAGACTGCCTATACGCGTCGACGGCGCGTTTTGTATAGATCAGCGCCACAAAATCATAAAGCCCGTGTGTGATCATCGGCGCCAGCAAATTATCCGTATAAAAATAGAGCGCCCCGAGATAAACGCCGACAAGGCCGGCAATGACCGCATAAAGCGCCGTGCGCATATGCAGCAGGCCGAAGATGATATTCGAAGCGATGATCGCGATCACAACAGGCGCAAACTCGTCGATCCAGCTCTGCAAAACGCCTCGAAACAAAAGCTCTTCGCTGACCCCAGCGCCGATCACCATCATGACAACGCGCGGGCCGGTAAATTCAAAGCCGATTTCGGAAAAAAATTTAATCTGCTGGCGCCGGAATTCGGTGAGAGCGGGGACTTGTGTGTTGGAAAACCACGAGAGAAAGAGCGCGAGCGGCAATGTCGCAATAACGCCGATTAAAACGTCATTTGCTGACCAGGAAAGTTGCGGGCCGATGGGCGTTCCGAGCAACAGGCCGAGCCCTATGGCTGCAAGGCCCATAATAATCGTGCCGCCGATTACGACGGCAAAGACTTTGTGCTCGGATTGCTCCGGCTGCTCTTCATGGTTGGAATTCATGTGAAGGGCTTACCGGCGTTTCAGGCTGCCGAGAACCCCGCGCACCAGTTCCCGCGCGAGCGTGCGCGCAGCGGTTTTGAAGGCGACCTCGCTGACGGTCTGGCGGTTTGAGCGTCGGCGCCGGGTCGTTCGCCGCGAGGTTTTTCGAGACTTTTCTTTTTCAGCGCGAAGCCGCGCCTTTTCTTCTTCTTTCGCCATACGCTCGGCGCGTTCATGCAACACTTCGTAAGCAGACTCCCGGTCGTTGGCCTCGTCATATTTATCGGCCATGTCCGAATATTGCAGGATGGCTCTGCGTTCCGCCTTCGTCACCGGCCCCATGCGCGAGGCGGGCGGGCGGATCAGCGTTTGCTGCACGACGCCCGGCCGTCCTTTTTTGACGAGGGTTGAGACCAACGCTTCGCCAATGCCAAGCTCGGTAATGACATCAAGGGTTTTGAAAGCAGGGTTGGGGCGGAAGGTTTCCGCTGCGGCGCGGACCACGCGCTGCTCGCGCGGCGTAAACGCGCGCAGTGCATGTTGAACGCGATTGCCGAGTTGGCTGGAGACCGAGTCCGGCACGTCGAGCGGGTTTTGCGTGACAAAGAAAACGCTGACGCCTTTCGAGCGGATCAGGCGAACAACCTGCTCGACTTTTTTGAGCAGCGCTTTTGGCGCGTCGTCAAATAAGAGGTGGGCTTCATCGAAAAAGAAAACCAGTTTCGGTTTTTCAGGATCGCCAATTTCCGGCAGCTCCTCAAACAGTTCCGACAAAAGCCATAACAAAAATGTGGCGTAGAGTTTCGGCGTCTGCATGAGCTTGTCGGCGGCGAGGACGTTGATAATTCCGGCGCCGTTTTCATCGGTGCGCAAAAAGTCGCCGAGCTCAAGCGCCGGCTCGCCAAAAAACTGGTCGGCGCCCTGTTCTTCAAGCGCCAGAAGCCGGCGCTGTATCGCGCCGACGCTCGCTTTTGAAACATGGCCGTATTCAACGGAAAGCTCTTTGGAACGGTTGGCGACTTCAACCAGCAAAGAGCGCAGATCTTTCAGATCGAGAAGCAGCAAGCCCTCGTCATCAGCAAGGCGAAAAGCAAGTGTCAGGACGCCTTCCTGCGTGTCGTTAAGCCCGAGGAGGCGGGCGAGCAATAAGGGCCCCATTTCCGTCACGGTCGCTCGGATCGGGTGGCCCTGTTTGCCGAAAAGGTCCCAAAAGCAAACCGGAAAACCGGTCGGCTCGTAAGGATCAAGCCCGACAGTCTTCGCGCGCTCGGTGAGAAAGTCTTTAAGCTTTACCGGCTGCGAGACGCCGGCCAAATCGCCCTTAACGTCGGCGACGAATACCGGCACGCCGGCTTCGGACAGTCCCTCGGCGATAATCTGTAGCGTGACGGTTTTGCCTGTGCCCGTCGCGCCGGCGATTAATCCATGGCGGTTGGCGTATTTGAGGTTGAGATATTCCGGGTTTTGACTTTTCCCCAGGAAAACGACGTTTTCAGTCATGGAATCTCCGGTGTGAATTTATGCGGGCGCAATAAAACGACGACCGTTTAAGGGGCTGCGGGCGCATCGGCAAGGGCGAAATTCAGGAAAACCCCAGTAAATCAGCGGTTTTACAGGTGAAATCGTAGGTAACAAATGATTTACCCATGCCCGAAAATCCGGTATTTTTTCGTGTCTCGCGCGGGGTAGGCTGCGCTGATTATTCAGCGTCAGGAACGGGCGGTTAGACACACATCGGGCGAATAGACGCAAAGGAAGGGTTGTCATGTTTAGATTGTTACTCGTCATCGCGGTTGCGCTGGCGATTATTATTGGGCTGATGCAGCTGACTGGCCGTGACGGGTCAGATGTCGGCGAAGCGGTCGACGACGGCGCAGAAGCCGCCGGCGAAGCAGTTGATGAAACAGCCGCAGCGACGGACGAGGCTGTGGACGCAACCATGGACGCTGTGGGCGAAACAGACGAAGCGGCTGCCGAAGCCGCTGACGATACGATGGGCGCCGCCGGCGAAATGGCGGGCGACGCCGTTGAAGCGGTTGAAGATGCTGCCGAGGGCGTGGCTGAGGCCGTTGACGATGCCGCTGAGGGGGCTGCGGACGCAGCAGGCGACGCCTTAGGCGGTCTCCAGGAAGAAGCCGAAGAAGTCGTGAGCGACGTTGAAGCGGCGGCGGAAGAAGCCGTAGACGAGACTGAAGAAACAACAGACGAAAACTAGACGGGATAAAACGGCTTTCGTGAGCCGTAAACAATAGACAAAATGCCGTTCTCCGGGCTGGAGGACGGCATTTTGTTAATGAACTGTTCATCAAGACGTATAAAATTTTAACACAATTGTAGCGGGAGCCGCCTAATTTTCTCTCCGACACGGATAGTAATGAGGATGTGCGGGAAATGAATACGGTTGCAATGATCGATATTGTTCACTTGGAGAAGTATGTAGTGGGCGATGATGCGCTCAGGGATGAGATTCTCTCAATCTTTAGCGATCAGGCCCAATTGTTGAGCGAACAATTTTCGATTGAGCAAACCGATGAGGGCTGGCGTGATACCGCCCATACGATGAAAGGCGCGGCGCGCGGCGTCGGCGCCTGGCTGCTCGGCGATTTGTGCGAAGAAGCGGAAGACCTGGTCGGGCAAATTCCTGGAAAGAATGAAAAGCGCGCGGCGCTGTTAGTGTCGATCCGCGCGCAAATGACGGATACGGTGTGCGAAGCCAAGCGCCTGCGCAATCTCAACTGATTAGCGTTTTAGTTCCGCCATCGCACTTTCAATGCCGGAAAGCGTCAGCGGATACATGCGCTCACCAATCAATTCACGGATAACTTGCGTTGACGGGACATATTCCCAACTGTCGCGGCGGACAGGATTGAGCCAAACAACGCTTTCATAGATGTCGGTGAGCCGCTTCAGCCAGATCGCGCCCGGTTCTTCGTTGAAATACTCAACCGAGCCGCCCGGCACGGTAATTTCATAAGGGCTCATGGACGCGTCGCCGACAAAGATCACTTTATAATCGTGGGGGTATTTGTGCATCACCTCCCAGGTTGGGATCTTCTCCGTCCAGCGCCGCCGGTTGTCTTTCCAGACATAATCGTAAAGGCAATTGTGGAAGTAGAAATATTCCATGTGCTTGAATTCCGAACGCGCCGCTGAGAATAATTCCTCACAGGTTCGGATAAACGGGTCCATCGACCCGCCAGCGTCAAAAAACAAAAGAACCTTGATCGCATTGCGCCGTTCCGGCCGCATCTTGATATCGAGATATCCGGCGCGCGCAGTCGCGTCGATCGTATTGTCGAGATCAAACTCATCCGGCGCGCCCTTGCGCGCAAAACGGCGCAGGCGCCGCAGCGCAACTTTTATATTCCGTGTACCAAGCTCGACATTATCGTCGAGGTTTTTGTATTCGCGCTTTTCCCAAACCTTGACGGCGCGGCCTTGTCGCTTGCCCTCATTGCCAATGCGTATGCCTTCGGGATTATAGCCGCCGGAGCCAAAGGGCGACGTCCCGCCGGTACCGATCCATTTGCTCCCGCCCTGATGACGTTTTTTTTGTTCTTCCAGACGCTCTTTGAGCGTCTCCATAAGTTTGTCCCAGCCGCCAAGCGCTTCGATCTGTTTTTTGTCTACTTCGGTGAAATATTTCTCTGTGAGCAGCTTCAGCCAGTCCTCAGGAATTTCCGCGGCGATCCCGTCTTCAACGCTTTCGATCCCTTTAAAGACATGGGCGAAGACGCGATCGAATTTGTCGAGATTGCGCTCGTCTTTCACCAGCGTTGATCGCGACAGATAATAAAAGTCTTCAACTTTGCGGCTGGCGAGATCTGCATCCATCGCCTGCATCAGCGTTAGATATTCGCGCAAGGAAACCGGCAGCCCGGCAGACTTCAGCTCATGAAAAAACTTTGTAAACATCGCCCCATTCTACAAGCCGGTCCGCAGAGGGAAAGCGCGCGGCGCAGCTTCAATGCGGGAGGCGGAACCGGGCTGCAAGCCCCGGAATCCGCCAAAACCAGCCGGTACGATTGATTTCGGGGCGAATTTGACGTTAATTAAGCGTCAGTTAACCATGTGTCTGTCTGCAAGGGGTAGGGCAATGAGAGTATTCACCGTTTTATTCGCCGCAATGGCGTTGACCGTTTCGTTGCTCGCACCGGCGAACGCCGCCGATATCAGCAAAAACGAACTCACCAGCATCCTGGCCGGCCAGGGCTATAATGTGCGCGATTACGACGCCAACAAGGTGTTGGTGAATGTCAGCGGTTATAACATTATTGTCGCGCTCGATGGCGCTGATGGGGACGTCACTTACATAACCTGGCTGCAGGGCGTGTCGGGCAATGATCTCGGCTATAAATTCCTCAACGAGTTCAACAATGAAGTGAAGTTTGGCCGCGCCTATATAGACCGCGACGGCGACGTCACGATCCAAATGGACCGTAATGCAGCGGGCGGTGTTTCTGCGGAAAATATCGAATCAGATTTCGACGTTTTCCTGATGCTAGTCTCAAAATTCCTGTCGGACCTCGAAGCACAAACAATTGCCTAGTAAAGACGACATTAGCGCGCGAGGTCGTTTGACTGCGCGTAATGTTATCTAATAACCGCAACTTTCTGGGGAAAACTTAGGAGAAATAATCGAAAATGGTGCATTCTTTGCGCTGAAGGGAATGACGCGTCGGCGCTTCTCTATTATAGTTAATGAAAATAAGGATAAACTCAGCGCGCGACTGGGGGGTGTAAACTAGGCATGGACGAACAAGTTGTATCAACTCAGGATATTGATGAGTCGCAGGACGCCGAGGAAGAAACATTCACGCTGAAAGGCATTGTGAAGTGGTTCGACCCGACCAAAGGATACGGGTTTATCGTACCCGATAATCCGGACGGGGGAGGCGATGTCCTCATACACTCGTCTTGTCTGAAAGCGGCCGGCCGGGAAACGGCGCGCGAAGGCGCGACAATCGAATGCGAAGTGATCCGCCGCAGCAAGGGGCTTCAGGCCCTGAAGCTTATCGATATCGATGAATCAACGGCGACGCCGCTGACCCCGCAAACGCCGATCATCAGCCAGACGCCCGCAGGAGAATTCACCCGCGCAGAGGTGAAGTGGTTTAATCGCGCCAAAGGCTTTGGGTTTTTGACCCGGGGCGACGGCACGTCGGACATCTTCATTCATATGGAGACGGTGCGTAGCTGCGGCATGGGCGAACTTGCCCAAGGCCAGCGCCTGCAAGTATCCTTCGGTGAAGGTCGCAAAGGCCTTCTCGCAGTTGAGATAAGGCCCGATCCGGACAACTAAAAAAGAGCCCCATGACCCAGTTTCGCGTAATTTCCGGCGCCTTCAAATCTATCGCTCTGTTGTTGACGATTTTCGCTGCTGCCGCCTGCGCACGATCTGACAATTTAAACGCCGCTTCAGGCAAGGCTGTCTCAAAGCTTGTCATTGAATCGGCGTCTGGCGAGCATATTTTCAAGGTGGAATTGGTGAACACGCAGGAGACTCGGCGGCTCGGGCTAATGTATCGGACCGAGCTCGCGCCCAATGCTGGCATGTTGTTCGATTTCGAAGAGCCCCAGCCGGTGTCGATCTGGATGAAGAACACCCTCATTTCTCTTGATATCGCGTTTATTGATGAAACCGGCATCATAAAACGCATCACTGCCGACGCGACGCCGCGCTCTCTGGAGAGCATGCCGTCGGGCGCTGATGTCCTCTCAGTGTTGGAGGTCAATGGCGGAACCTTCGCATCGCTGGGGATCAAAGAAGGCGATCGGGTCCGCCACCCGCTTTTCGGGTCTTAATGGTCTTTACATCCGCGGCGAGATAGACGATGTCACGCGCCGGGCTTTACGGCCCTTTGAGAAGACCTTTGTCGGGGCGTAGCGCAGCCTGGTAGCGCATCTGGTTTGGGACCAGAGGGTCGCAAGTTCGAATCTTGCCGCCCCGACCATTTTTCAAGCGCCGGACCGTCCGGCGGCGATGAATGACGGAGAGGACAGGCTAACCATGTTTGCGCGCATTTACCGCCCGTCAAAGACCGCGATGCAGTCCGGCAAGGGCAATACCAGATCCTGGCTCCTGGAATTTGACGCGGAGACCGCAAGACGCGTCGATCCGTTAATGGGCTGGACCGGCGCTGAAGACATGGCGGCGGGCGAGGTTCGCCTCAATTTCGATACCGAGGACGAGGCGACGGCCTACGCGAAGAAGCACGGCATTCCCTATCGTGTCGAGGTAGAACATAACCCAACGCCGCGGCCGAAAGCTTATTCGGATAATTTCGCCTTTCACCGCCGCAAGCCCTGGACCCACTAGAGCGCCGTGCGAAAAGTGGGAACCGGTTTTTGCACAAAAAAGCGCTCTCACACAAAGATCTAGCGCATCGTATTGACTGTGTTTAAATGCACGATGCGCTAGAGCGGGATCGGCGATTCCATTTATACTACCCGATCCATCGTTTCGGCCCCGTAGCTCAATTGGATAGAGCACCGGCCTTCTAAGCCGACGGTTGCAGGTTCGAGTCCTGCCGGGGTCGCCAGATTTCATATCTCGCGGCAATTCGCTTCACTTATGCTTCCGATGGGGCGTCACCGAAGGAGGCTCGCCATTCCATCCGAGCAGATGTATGACACACGCGCTGGCTCCGTAGCTCAATTGGATAGAGCATCGGCCTTCGAAGCCGAGGGTTGCAGGTTCGAGTCCTGCCGGGGTCGCCAGTTTTCTCGAAGCAATCTAAAGGTCAGGAAGCTCGACAGCGTCAACATCGTCTGCGGGCGCAGCTAATTCAAGAATGACATTGACTGGCGCATCGCCGGGTTTGACGCCAAAGCGCTGCGCTTTGTAGCCGGCCTTTGCCACGGTCACATCACGATATCCGTCGAGCTTCACTTTGCATGGCGTTTCGCATGTCCCGTACCCTTCAACCGTGACGGTCGCGCCCGGCGGCGTTGAATTAAACGTTCGTATGCTGCCGGATGAGGCGAGACATCCATTCAGAAAAAAGAATATGGCGGCTATCAGGATTGCGCGCATGACGGCTGCTCCCACACAAGGTTACTTTTGCGCATTCGCCATTGCGGTGAATGCATTTTCTATATCGTTCTTCAAATCCTCGATATCTTCAAGCCCCGCATGGAAACGAAGGACCGGGCCTTCCGCATTCCACTCTGTCGCACTGCGATAGCGCTCAGGGTGGATATGGACGCAAAGACTTTCAAACCCACCCCAGGAAAAGCCGATGCCGAAAAGCTTGAGCGCGTTGAAATAGGCCTTGAGCGCGGCGAGCGGCGCGGGCTTTAAGACGGCGCCGAAAAGGCCGGAAGAGCCAGAAAAGTCGCGTTTCCAGATAGCGTGGCCGGGACATGATTTGAAAGCGGGGTGAATAACGCGCTCGACTTCGGTGTGTTTTGGCAACCATTTCGCCAGCGCCAGCGCATTTTCTTCATGGCGCTTCAGCCGCGTGGAGAGCGTGCGCATGCCGCGAAGCGCAAGATAGGCGTCATCCGCCGACACATTCGAGCCGAGCTGCAAGAGCGCGTAATATATTTTCTTCGCTGATTGTTCGTCTGCGGAGGTGATAGTACCGATCAGGCAGTCCGCATGGCCGACAATATATTTCGTCGCGGCTTGCACGCTGACATCCGCGCCGAGCGCTATCGGCTTGCAGAAATAACCACCGCTCCAGGTGTTATCAACGATAAGCACCGCGCCGCCTGCATGAGCCGCCTCTGCTAGCGCAGGTATGTCCTGCACTTCAAATGTTAGCGAGCCCGGCGATTCTGCAAAAATCACTTTGGTGTTGGGCCGCATCAGCGCTTCAATCTCTTCCTTCTGCGCCATCGGATTATAAAATGTCGTTTCCACCCCAAATCGCTTGAGAAAATTCTCGCAGAATTTCCGCGTTGGATCGTAAGCGGCGTCGGTCATCAAAACATGATCACCGGCGGCGACAAAAGCGAGGAGCGCGGCGTTGCACGCCTGTAGCCCTGAGGGCGCGAGCCGTGTTTCAAACCCGCCTTCGAGCGCTGTCACCGCCTCTTCAAGGGCGCGGTGGCTCGACGTGCCGAGGCGGCCGTAATTGATGGTTTTGGCGCCTTCGAGATAATCGTCATAGGTCGGGAAGAGGATCGTCGATGCGCGCTCGACCGGCGTGTTCACCGGATGCGCATAACGCTGGTGAGGGCGCCCGGCGGCGATCAGTTTTGTGTTGTCTTTCATAACATATCCCGGCGAAAAGGCGGCTTAAACTCTGATGATTGTCTATCAATAGCCTGTTTTGCTTGCCGAATTAAGGGGCGCTCTAGCGCGGCGCCGGAGGTTTGTCCATGAGTTCAACCACGCCCTCGCGGCGGTCGAAGACCTTAAAGCCCGCTTTTTGATAGAGTGGCAGGGCGGCGGCATGGTCCAGGGAGCAGGTTTCCAGGCAAAGCCGCTTGGGCCCGTGCGACCAGGCGAGGTCGATGATATTGGTCAAAAAATAGCGCCCGAGATTGCGGCCGGTAAAGTCCGGCGCCAGCCCGAAAAATTTGAGGTGGAGGGT
>Ga0209633_10004058_pt1 | contig 13288 bp, 7 predicted proteins | sample Cruoilmetagenom1_FD_187290 | JGI IMG/M metagenome (GOLD analysis project Ga0209633, IMG submission 187290) | Oil polluted marine microbial communities from Coal Oil Point, Santa Barbara, California, USA - Sample 1 (SPAdes) (version 2) | ecosystem: Environmental > Aquatic > Marine > Oil seeps ... | reverse complement strand
CGTTGTATTTTCTACAAATTCAGTTCCTTCAACAATTGTTTTAGCTGTTAACAATTGCTTGCTCCAAAGTGCCTCACTTTGCGGATAAACAACGGTAACAGACAACTTGCCCTGCTCATCAGTAGTACCGCTACCCGTTACAGTTGCAGCCTGCGTAGGATCTAACTTACCATTATTATTTGTATCTTCTCCAACATCCAGTTGTCCATCATTGTCAAAATCTTCATTCGGACAAGATGATGTACCAGGCAAAGTAGTAATATTCTGTCGCCAGATATCCGCTTTCCCATCTGCTGGTATACTAGTATCAACCAATTCCATAAATCCTTTCATATATTCAGTTGCGGTAATAGTGAAATCTACCTTCTGATCTTTGATAGGGTTACCAGCGCTATCTGTTACAATGACACCAAAGGTTTTCTCATAAAAAATTCCACTTTCTGCTAATAATTCATCCGTACCCAATACGATACGTAATGCGTCTCCACCGACTGTTAGTGTTACGGGGTCTGTAATAGCCGGTGTATCATTTAATTCAGTTAGTATACTGACACCATCCAGACCGCTTGAACTATTGCCTGCTGTATAAGATACCTGAGCACGTCCTAGTGAATCTGTTACAGCCTGTGAATTACTCAGCTGACCATTTACTGTATCCGTTAAATTAAAGTTAACTTTTACATTTTTAACAGGGTTGTCATTCGCATCACGCACCTTAGTAATGATTGTACTGCTCTTATTTGGTGCTATTAACGAAGGCGATGCCTGAGCATTTAGATAGGCTGGGATCGTTGCTACAAACTCTCTATTTAATGTAGACGTCAACCCTTCTGATGTTTCTGCTGTAATGGTTGCAGAGCCAGCTGTATCTGATTTGATTGTGAAGACAGCTTCGCCATTTGCATCTGTTATTACTTCTGAAGGAGCCAATGGAGTCGTTCCATCAGCAGCAAACAATGAACCTCTTGTCGTTCTAACCGAAATGGTTTCACCTGATTTTGCAACAGTATCTACTAGCCATTTAACAGTAATTGCTTCAGATATACCCAAGTCAAGCTCAAGATCATTAGCATCTATAACAGTATCACCATTAAGATCTGTGCCTGTTAAAGTGAAATCATTACCTGAAATAGCAACTTGTGTACTAGCTTGTGCATTTAAAGCAGTTGCTGTTACATTAGCGGTACCACTAGTTGTGGCAGATAATAATGTTACTTTCAACTCACCGTTTTCATTCGTTTGCGCTAGTGTTGGGGCTATTGTACCAATATCCGTTAATATGTTTACATTAGTAAATGCAATAGGGTTATCTGCTGAATCCTGCAACTTAAACAGATAATCTGTTGGCTTATTAATAGCGATACTCGCAGGTCCTTCTACTGATAATTTTGTACCTACAACCTTAACTAAAATAGTTTTTGTAATAGAACCCACCGTCGCCGTAACAAGCAAATCTCTATTTTGTTTTGAACCTGGTGTTAAATTCGCTGTTTTAACAACACCGGTATTAGACTCAGCTACACTAATAGTTGCACCATTATCAACACTAAAGGTTACAATTTCATCGGTTAACGTATTATTGTTCTTATCTTTAACAACAGCCGATAGAATAATTGACTGGTCTCCCGCAGAGAAAAGCTGACGAGAACTTGCGGTAAAATCTAATGAAGCTGCCTGACTTTGTGTTTGATCAAGCGATTCAACAACAGTCACTTGGAAGGTATCGGCATCTATCACATTACCCGCCGTGTCCTTAATTGTTGCTGTAACTGTTAATACTTCGTTTACTGCTGTCGTCCCTGGTTTAAGCTCTGCCGTATTCAAACCTGTAGGTCTGATTTCAGCATCTTTATCCACTGAGAACTCTACAGGAATACCATTTAATACGTTATTAGTATCATCTTTAGCGGTTGCTGTAACAATAACGGGAGTTGTACCATCTGCAAGAATTTTGTTTGCAGTTGCTGTAAGTGTAATTTGGCTTGCCAGTGTAGGATCTTGCAGTGTACCTTTTGGAACAAGATTTACATATTCAACTGATTTACCACCCTTAGGCGTTATCACTTTAATTTGTAATATACTTGATTGCTTCAATCCTTCATCTTTTACAATGGCTTGAAAAACAGATGGGCTATTCGCATTAGAATTTGGGACACTAAACGTAGACTCTGAAACCAGTGTATGAGGAGACTCTGCATCAGCCGTTCCAAATGATTTAATACTTACTTCTACAGTCGTGCCCGCTGGCATCCTCTGCCCGTTGATATCTGAAATCTCTACATTGAATGATTCTATTTGATCGTTATTAATTTCTACCGTGCCTGGGGCTACAAAAGTAGCCAAAGAACCAGACATAACAATATCAATTTGTTTGCTAATTTTTATCGTTTTAGTATCACTGCAATTTGGATTAGCTATTTGACACAATAAACCATTATATTTGCCATCACCATTTACATCTGTGAAAGTTTCAGTTTCATCCAGCAAACCATTGTCGTTTGTATCATTAAAGGTCTCTTCACCTTGAATAGATGCCGTAATCGTTGAACGACCATCTGAAGGACGCGTACCACCACTTTTCCATTCAGCTTTACAACTACCTTTATCATCAATAAAGCAGCTTGAAGTAATAGAGCCGGCTTCTGTTGTAAAGTAAACTGCTGTACCTTCTGGAACGGGGTTATTGAAATGATCGGCAGCTTGTACATAAATCTCAGAAACCACGCCGTCATAATTAAGTGCTTCTGGGTTAAGAGTCTGTAATGATAGAGAGAAGCTATCATCATCAGCAACACCTGTTGAAATAACCAGACCACGAGACTCTGTTTTAATTACATTGCTATTCGCGCCATCAACACTAGCAAGCACTTTAATAGTCGTTGCCTTTGTGCCTGAGTGAACGCGTGCAATTACCTTGCCGTTTGCGTCCGTTTTAGCTGTCGTATTCGTTAAGAAAGCGCCACCTATATTGTTACTTAAAGAAAAATTAACAACTTTATTGATAACAGGGTTGCCATCAACATCAAGTACTGTAAAACTTACCGCAGACACTTCATTTAAACCCATACCCTTCAAGCCAATGTTTGCGGGTTCTGACTGATCAAATGAAATTGAACCAACAACAGCAGTATCTATCGTTACATCACCAGAAGCGGTAATTGTTTTGCCGTTAACCACCGCTGTTGCTGTAATTGTATCTGTACCATCACAGCCTTGGGCTAGATAATTAACAGTTGCTATTCCTGCGTTAAACTCAACATCAGAAACACTTGCTGTACCGTTAGCAATACAATCAGAGTTAAAACTAATTGTTGTCGATTCAGTAAATAAGTCATTGTTGTTTGTTGTATCCACAAGGAAAACTTTAATTGAGGTTTGCCCTCCAGCTTCAAGACTATTATCTTGAATAGCTAATTCACCTGCTACAAAGGTATCACCACTAGAAGAACCTAATTTGATTTCAGATTCTGCTAATTCCTCTTTTTGAATAACAAGAACATCTAAGTCTTTAGTTTTATTACCTGATTGTGCAGTAATTTGTATTGTTTCGCCTGCTTGAGCACCATCAGAGGTTACCGTTGCACTATTACCACTGACTTCTAACGTTACATTCCCAACAGCTGAAAACTTAACATCTGCAGAAATTGCCACATTTTCACTATTTTTAGCAATCGCGGTAATTACAAGAGGCTTAGAACCATCCGCTAATAGCTGTTTTGAATCATAACGAAGATCAATGGCGTCAACTACTTCGCCGCCTTGTACTTGCTCTTCTTCCTTAATCACTTTAACAGTAATTGTTTTAATAGACTCACCAGATTTAACTGTTATTGTTACTTCCTCGCCCTCCGCGGCGCTGCCTGGAGTCAAAACTGCGGTACTTCCATTTACAATCAGTGTTGCTCCTTTGTCTACCGAAAACTCAACATTAGCATCATTAATAACAATACCGTTTTCGTCTTTTGGATTTACAGTAATCGTAACTGGCTTAGTACCAGATGATAATAGTTGAGTTGAATCTGGTATAACATCAATTGAAGCAACTACAGCCTGTATTGGCCTTTCCCCTTCCGTTGCAGGATCAGTAACTCCACCTCCTGAGCTATCACCACCAAAGCTACTTCCGCCACCACAGGCAGATAGCGCAATAGCGATTGCAAGAGGAGTTACTACTTTAACAAAGCGAGATGGTATATACATGGGTAGGCCCTTTTTTATTAGTTCTTGTTTTATTCGTTTGATAGAAATTTATAATTATTATTATTTTTCAATACGCCTATTCTAATTTTTATACCGCATTTCTGTCAAGAAAAGCCCTCTATCATCAGACTAAAGGTAGTGATAGCAATATATTTACTCTATGTAGAATAAAAAACAGACAAAAAAAGACCGCAATAATTGCGGTCAAAATCACATCGAAGGAATTTTATTGTTAGGAACTTATTCTATTAAGGCTTCCTTTTTATTTAACCTTTAAATAATATTTTTAAGCATATTGGTCATCATCTTGTCCAATATCTTGCATTGCTACATGGTAGCGCTTTACCCCTTTTAAAATAGCCTTTGCTAATTTTTCTTGATAATGCGCTGTTTTTAAGCGTTTCTCTTCTTTTGGATTACTAATAAAAGCGGTTTCTATCAGCATGGATGGTATATCGGGTGATTTCAGTACTACAAATCCAGCACTTTCTACTCTGCGTCTTAATAAACGATTAACTGAACCTAATTCTTTTAATACACCACTAGCTAAATCAAGGCTTTTATCAATAGTGTCCGACAAAGACAAATCCAGTAACATTGACGAAACCACTTTATTGCTACGTTGTAAATGCGCACCTGCTAACCGTTTCTCATACGAGTTTTCGCTATTTGCTAACCAGCGAGCTGCTTCACTTGATGCACCATTTTCAGAAAGAATATAAACAGAAGAACCAGTTAACTTTCGACTAGGATTCGCATCCGCATGAAGAGATATGAATAAATTAGCTTTTTTAGACCGTGCTTTAGAAATGCGTTTGCGTAAGGATACATAGTAGTCACCATCACGAATCATCACTGCTTTCATGCCTGGTTGACGATTAATGTGTGCCGCCAAACGTTTGGCTATTTTTAGTACGACATCTTTTTCTTTTGTGCCCCTGCGCCCGACCGCACCCGGGTCACGTCCACCATGACCAGCATCAATCGCAATCACCATAGGTTTACGTTTTACACGTCGCCCAATTTTTTTCTTTATTACTTTAGTTATTTTTTGAGCAGGCTGTATCGTTTTTTTATTCGTTTTAGGTCTAAGCTCAACCTCTAAAAAATAACCAAACTTACCTTCTTTTAGCTTCGCGCTTGCTTTTATCTTTTGTTTTAAATCAAGCACCACACGTAAATCGGTTTTATTACGTGATGAATGACGAATACCTTTAATAACGTCTTTTCCACCAGTAATCTTTAATGGTGCTTTTGTTTGTGTGTTTTTAAAATCAATTACCACACGCTCAGGAGAATGAAGCGTAAAAATAGAATGCTTGACAGATTTATCCAAGGCGAACTCAAGCAACTGCTGCCCTTCAAGACTCAGGTTTTTATTCGCTTTTTTGAGTGAAACTGACTGAATGTTGGCGTGTGTCGTACGACCTTTTGCAAAGGCAGACGGTGCGATGGCAGTTGTTCCTACAACCCCCAATGCTTGCGCCAGTTTCAGTACAAAGCTTCTACGCTTTTGACTGTTACTGTTCATATTCCCCAATATGTTTTGCTTAACTACTCATCCTTGCGTGTTTAATGCACCAGTAGTTAGCTATTTGGTTTCTTTAAATAATATTAGATTTATTTCGTCTCAATATACAAAAGCCCTTTTGCATACCGACATTACTGCTTTAACCTATAGTAGAACTTACTATTCTAACATTTTCAAGTTGTTTTTATAAGTGTTTTATAAGTCATTGTTTATTATAAAGATACGAGACTTATAATTTACCTTTATTTACACTTATTAAACGAGCCGTTCCCTGATGAGTAATCGTAAGATTTAAATCTGCTTCCGGTAGATAGCTACGCGCTTTTTCTGGCCATTCAATCAGGCACAATGCGTTATTATTCCAATAATCCCGCCCCCCAATATATTCTAATTCTTCAGGGTCACCTAAACGATACAAATCAAAGTGATATATAAGTCGTCCTGCCACCTGATAAGGTTCAACCAGCGTATAAGTTGGACTTTTGACGATGCCTTCAAACCCCAAATGACGCAATAAACCCCTTACTAGCGTTGTTTTACCCGCACCTAAATCACCATTTAGTAGCACAATACCGCCTTCAGGAAATTGATCAGCAATTTTTCCACCCAATTGCATCATGGCTTTTTCATCTGCTATACGTATATTATTCACTAGGATTCACCAAAGCCCTAATGAATGGAAGCAGGTCGCTTGCTATTAAACCTCGCTCGCCTTCTTGTTGTATTGCAAGGTCAGCAGCTTTTCCGTGAATAAAAACGCCTAAACTTACCGCATCGGATAAAGATAAACCCAGCGATGATTCTTTATCGACTGTGTGCTCTTTGCCGGCTGATGGCTCTTTACTGGCTAAAGGCTCTTTACTGACTAAGGGCTCTTTACTGGCTAAGGGCTCATTACTAGCTGATGACTCTTTATTAGCTGATGGCTCATTTTGAGCCAGCAATGCTGCAATAATACCAGTTAATAAATCACCCATTCCACCGCTCGCCATGCCCGGATTTCCTGTTCGACAAACTCGAATTTTTTTACCATCTGCAATCAAGCTCCCCGCACCTTTTAAAACACAAATACCTCCAAATTGATGTTGAAGTAATTCAACACTTTGATATCGATCTTGTTCTATCAAATCAGTTCTAGTTATTAATAAACGCGCCGCTTCTGCAGGGTGTGGCGTTAAAACCCAATTATCATATCTTTGTTCATTATCAAATGGAATGTGCGTAGCAACAGGTGAAAGTTTAGCTTTAGGTGAAGAATTAGCTTTATGCAAAAGATGATGCTCTGCTAATAAATTTAAAGCATCTGCATCCAGCACTTTCAGTTTATCCGACGCCAAGACTAAGGACAACAATTCATGTGCCCATTTTGATTTACCTAAACCCGGTCCAATAACAATCACACTCGCTTTATCAATTAAAGGCAGAACATGTTCAGCCAGCTCAATTCCTCTGACCATTATTTCAGGTCGCTGTAAATTCAAATAATCAGCATGTGCGGGATGAGTAGCAACACTCACCAATCCCGCCCCCGCTCTTAGTGCTGCTTCGGCAGATAAATGAATAGCCCCACTCATTCCCTCTGCGCCACCAATACATAACACATGGCCAAAATGCCCTTTATGGCTACAGCGCGAACGTGGTTTTAATGATTCTTGAATAACATTATCAGCAATTAATTGTTTTTTAGAACCCTGTACCGTCACATGCTTATAAACTTCAAACGGTATATGTAAATCATCAAATTCTAGTTCACCAACGTAATTTCTCGCTTGGCCTGTAAAAAGCCCACATTTCAAACCAATATAAGTCATCGTTTTGTCTGCTCTTACGCTACATCCCAAAACCGTACCTGTATCAGAATGCAAACCAGAGGGAACATCCACCGCCACTATTTTTATTTTATTCTGTGATTTTCGTCTTGATCTGATTCGATTTATCGCCGTAATTGCTTCTGCCCATTCACCTTCTACATTACGTGCAAGCCCCGTACCAAATATCGCATCCACAATAATATCGGCATTAAGACTATTTTTATTCTCAGATGAAAAACGTAAAATTCTTGCACCTGTTTTTAAATAAGCATCCTTTGCTAACAAAGCATCACTTTCAATCGAAGCCTCATCACCCAATTGAATCAAGGATATTTTCAAACCCGCATTCGCCGCCAACATCGCAATCACATAACCATCACCACCGTTATTACCCGTCCCACATATCACACAAATAGATTGTGTTTCGGGATAAGATTTCATTATGCTATCAAACGTTACTTGCCCAGCGCGTTGCATCAAACTAAAGCCAGATAGTGCAAAATCCTCAATGGCAATTTTTTCAAGTTCTCTAACCTGACTAGCAGTATATAAATTACGGGGTAATAGCATCAAAATGTTAAGACTTAGGGGCATCTCTGTTAATTAGGTATTCCTTCTGGCAACGCCAAAAATACAGAATCAAGGCTTGGGCACGCGGAATGTTTATTACCTTTCAAGTGACCATAACGCTGAGTCTGGGTTTTTGGCTAAGCCGCGCCAGCTAATAAAGAAAGGCAAGGCTACAAGCCATCATCTCCGTTGTTGAACTTTTTGTAAAGGAAATAACCATTTTCTGCAAAGTTCGCCTAGGATATGATGGCTTGTAGACTTGCAGAATGAACACCTAATTAACAGAGATACCCCTTAATATGAACAATAATCATATCACGCCTATCCAGACTGAAACACTAGAGCAATGGGCTAAAGAACTCGGTTTCCAGCAATTAGGTATCAGTAATATTGATTTATCAGAAGCCGAAACCAATCTACAAAATTGGTTAGTACAAAAATTTCACGGCGATATGGAATGGATGGAACGCCACGGTACAAAACGTACTCGCCCTGCCGAACTTGAAATTGGTACAGTTAGTATTATTAGCGTGAGGATGAATTACCTTCCTTTGCAAAAACATGATCCTGTTATGATTCTCAACCATCCTGAGCGCGCTTATATTTCACGTTATGCACTGGGGCGTGATTATCACAAAATGATGCGCAAACGATTACAAAAATTAGCAAAACAAATTGAAGCTACATTTACAGGCAATAAACAAAATACTCAAAAAGATGATTTTAATTATCGCGTTTTTGTAGATAGCGCACCAGTGATGGAAAAAGCAATCGCTGCCAAGGCAGGCATTGGCTGGGCCGGAAAACATACTAATATTTTAAATCAAGAAGCAGGCTCGTGGTTTTTCCTTGGCGAGATTTATACCAACCTTCCTTTGCAGGCATCCAAACCCGTTGAAAATCACTGCGGCGATTGCACTGCCTGTATTGATATTTGTCCCACAAAAGCGATTATTAAACCTTATGTGTTAGATGCACGTCGGTGTATTTCTTATTTAACAATCGAACACAAAGGTGCAATCCCCAAAGAATTTCGCGAAGCCATAGGCAATCGTATTTACGGCTGTGATGATTGCCAACTGGTTTGTCCATGGAATCGCTTTGCTCAAACGGCAAAGCAAGCGGACTTTGCAATTCGTAATCAATTAGATTCTGCCTCCTTACTCCGTTTATTTGCTTGGACAGAAGAAGAGTTTCTTAAAAAAATGGAAGGTTCGCCGATTCGGCGTATTGGCTATGAACGCTGGCAAAGAAATATTGCCATAGCCTTGGGAAATGCGCCTTCATCCCCAATAATAGAACAGGCTTTAAACGAGAAATATCCCTCATCAACATTACTGGTACGAGAACATATCAACTGGGCGTTAACTAAAAGCGTGCCAACTAAAAATGCACCCTACCAGTCAGCACCAAAATAAATCCACTGAGCAAAAATTACTCAGTTAAGCTGGATTATGTTAGTTTGATAAGGTAGTTTCCCTTTTCAACAAAATTCAACGAAAGACAAACAGCAGACACATAATTAAATGATCAAACAAATTAAATTACAACGTCAACTTGGCTTACTTTTTTCGGTATTGTTCATAGCACTTTTAGTCTCCAGTGTTACCGCCAACGCAGAAATAAATACTGCCAATATTTATTCGGATGTAGAAAAATCGGTTTACCAAATTCGTGTAATAAACAAACAAACGGGAAAAAAATCCAGCATAGGTTCTGGCTTTGTTATTAATCGTAATGACATTTTAGCCACTAATTATCATGTTGTTAGCGAATATATTAACGACCCAAATGTTTACACACTCGATTATCTTTCAACCAACGGTAAAACGGGTGAATTAGAATTACTTGATTTTGATATTGTGCATGATCTTGCTGTTGTCAAAACAAAAAATCCCATGGGTATACCCTTAGAAATTTCCGATATACCCGAAAAAGGAGCGAGCCTTTATTCGCTCGGCAACCCGATGGATCTAGGTTTTACCATTGTTAAAGGTACTAATAACGGGATTTTAACCAAAGACGAAGACGGCAATATTCTTTTTTCCGGTAGCCTCAACCCCGGCATGAGTGGTGGGCCAACCTTAGATGAAAAAGGTCATGTCATTGGTATTAACGTTGCTACATCAGGCAATGATATTAGTTTTCTTGTACCCGCTAATTATTTACGTATTGTATTAGATCGAGTTAAAGCTAATAAATTTCGCCCCATAGATGATCGCTTTGTGCATAGCTCTGGGCAACTTCGTCACAATTCAACTAAAATTCTTAACAAAATTTTGAAAAACTCGTGGAGTGGCACACGCATCGGTTCATTTGTCGTGCCTGCTGAATTGGATAAGTCTATGCGTTGTTGGGATGCCAGCCGCAAACCTAAAGATGATGATTTATTCCGTTCTTTCTTCACCCGTTGTTCAAACGAAGATAATATATTCCTCTCTTCACGCTTAGATGTGGGCAGTATCAATTATGAGTACGTTTGGTTAGATACAGAAAAACTCAATTCAACCCGTTTTTACAGGCGTTATGAAAAAGTAAACAATAGTATTATCGGTAGTCATGCAGGAAAACGTGATGTAACTAATTTTTCTTGCCATACTGATTTTACAAAAGTTGCATCGCAAGATTTTAAAACAACGATCTGTCGACGCGACTATCTAAAATACAAAGGTTTAAGTGATATGCTCTTTACTACCGCATTAGTGGGGCATAAAGATAAAGGCTTTCTATTTAATCTAGACCTTACAGGCACCGATTCAAAATCAGCACTCGCCTTGTTTAAACGTATGCTGGAGACATTCAAATGGCAAAACTAATTCTCGAAACCACCCATCGCGGCGTACACCATTATCATAAGATTGATTCGCTTCCGGTAACTTTGGGTCGCGCATTTGATAACGATATTATTTTATCGGACATCACAATTTCGCCTCACCATATTGTGATCGACCAAAGTGAAAATGACGAACTAACTGCACATAATTTATCAGAAGAAAATGGTTCTTTCTTAAATGGTAAAAAACTAGACACGCAACCAAAAACGATTTCATTACCTTCAGATTTAAGACTGGGAGATATGAAAGCACGCCTACTTTCGGCGGATATGCCAGTTGAAGAAACTCGCGTTCGTGACTGTTCCGGTCTATTTTGTATATTTAGTAGCCCGATATGGAGTGCTGTACTATTATTCGCGACCGTTGCCCTATTCTTCTTGGAGCGTTATTTAATCACGCCTATCGCAAAAGAACCTTTGTACTATCTAAGCAATGTTCTACCTTCCATTTTAACTATTTTAGGTATCACTATTGTTATTTCAGGTATCAGCCGATTATCGACGCACCGCTGGGAAATCGTGCCGGCGATTAGTATTGCTTCGCTTATTTTCTTAGTTCCACAGTTATTTGAATACGCAGGGCATTTCTTAAATTATCTGTTTACCTCAAATACTCCCGGGGATATCCTCAAAAACATGTCGAGTTTCTTATTAATTCCGGCATTACTTGCACTTTATATGGTGAAAACCAACCACAGTAAATGGTTACCCGCTATTGGCGTTGCAGCCTTGGTAAGTTCGCCTGTTATCGCTTATCAATTCTCTGATTTGGTCGACAAACTCTCATTAACATCTGGGTTTTCAGAAGTACCTGGCTATAACCAAACACTGAGTCCATTAGATACACGACTAAATACAACCATCTCTTTAGATGATTTTATTCAAAAAGCGGATAAAATCACTCACGACCAAGTCAGCGATATGTTGATTGAAGCTGAAAAAGAAAAGGCAAAAAAATCTTAGCCCGATCTATCGTTATAAATCACCCCAACGTAACTGACACGCTGTAATTCCTGCAATTACAGCGGTCTCTGCGCGCAGTATTCTAGGACCAAAACTAACGCCCGTTATGTTGGTATCCTTGCTTGCAAACATTTGATTTTCTTCATCTTGAGTAAAACCACCTTCTGGGCCAATCATCAACGTCACACTTTTTTTATTAGCCCCCTCATTCACTGCTACTTCAATTTGATTTAAACTAGGCGAATCACCCGGCAACATAACAAGATTTAATTCATCAGAACCTACGGTCGATAAAGCATTCAAACAATCATTGAAATTAACCGGCTCACCTATTTGAGGAATAAGCGTTCGCCCCGATTGCTCGCAGGCACTATTAACAACGCCTTGCCAATGAAGCATCTTTTTATCCAAACGATTGGCTTTTAGCTTGATGACACTACGCTGAGAATAAAGTGGCTGAACCTTAGACACGCCCATCTCAACCGCTTTTTGAATCGCAAAATCCATTTTTTCTGGTTTAATCACCGCCAGTATCAAGCTTATTTCTAATGATGACTCTCTATCAACTGGATCAAACAACATAATTAATGCCGTAGAATGACGTTTTTTTACATCGACCAATTTTGCCAAAAATTCACCACCCTCACCATTAAACAGAATCAATGGGGCATCTTTGTTTAATCTTAATACTTGTACCGCATGTCTATGATTTTCTGCAGACAATTCAATTGTTTGATTTATATTAAAACTATCTTTTTGATAAAAACGTGGAATTTTCATTTCGCTATTTAGGGTGCCTCTATTGATTAGGTATATCCTAACGTATTAAACCCAGTATGCTCAATGCAACATTCTACGAAACAGAGTCTATATAGGCATATGTTTAACATATAATGATTTAGTATTTCAGTATATTACTCTTTTCTGTTAGACTCGCGACATGCTCCCCAACTAAGAATACCGCTATTCTTCAGTGACTTGGGTTACACGAAAATTAGATCAAGCCCCCGCTTACATATTCAAATACTTGGTCATCAACTTGAGAGGTTACAAATGGAAACAAAAAAACTTGCGATTATTGCAACTAAAGGTACATTAGACTGGGCTTACCCTCCCTTCATTCTTGCATCAACTGCTGCGGCACTTGGCTATGAAGTTGAAGTATTTTGTACGTTTTACGGTTTGCAATTATTGAAAAAAGACGTAAGTGATTTAAAAGTGAGTCCACTTGGAAACCCTGGCATGCCTATGAAAATGCCATTCGGCCCTACTTGGTTTAAAGACATCAACTGGAATATCCCAAACATCATCCAAGCTAACGTACCTGGTTACGAAGCAATCGCGACAACCTTGATGAAAAAGACTATCGCTAACAACGGT
>Ga0209633_10004057_pt1 | contig 13291 bp, 12 predicted proteins | sample Cruoilmetagenom1_FD_187290 | JGI IMG/M metagenome (GOLD analysis project Ga0209633, IMG submission 187290) | Oil polluted marine microbial communities from Coal Oil Point, Santa Barbara, California, USA - Sample 1 (SPAdes) (version 2) | ecosystem: Environmental > Aquatic > Marine > Oil seeps ... | reverse complement strand
GTATGGAATATGGACTGGATTGGGAACTCATTCATCGCTCAGAACAGGACTTGCTTAATTTATTCAAAGATACCGGTGGTAAGCTGACCATTGAGAAAGAAAGTCTGGATATCAACCTGTTCTGTGTAATCGAAAAAGAGGCGTTAAAGCGGCCAGAGTGATTTTTGCCGTAATTCAATAAAGGAAAGTGGTCGGTGACAAACCTGAATGATTCAGATTTGTCACCGACCTTTTTTATCAAAACAACTCGCCCACCGGTAGATAACGCCACTGCCCCGGCGGCAATTTCTTCATCGACACACGTCCAATACGAATCCGCACCATCGCCACCACCGTTAGCCCGACACTCTGGCACATAAACTCGATTTGCCCTGGTTGCACATTCTTGAGTGCAAAGCGCAGCCGGTTTTCGTTTTGCCAGCTGACCTTGGCTTTTGGGAGTGGCCAGCCGTTACGTTTCATATCGCGATTGAGCTGCGCGAGTCCATCGGGTGCTATTTCACCAGTCACCTCAACGACATACTCCTGCTCGTTCTTCCTGGCGTCTTTAATCAGCCTGTGTTCGACGCGCCCATCCTGGGTAAACACCAGCAGGCCCGTCGCCCCGGCTTCAAGGGGCGCGGTGGGCATGAGTCCGGCAAAGTGGCGTTTGAGGGTGCGAATATCGGTGTTGTCATCCGCCGCACGGGTCTCGGGTGTGATCAGTTGCCGTGGGGCGGTCGGGTTGTCAACATCAAAGGCGACGGGCGAGTGCAGCAGGATCGTCATCGGTGTAATCGGCGCCAGAGTGGCATCGGCATGCAACTCAACCTTTTGTTTGTGCACCATGAACTGCGGCGCATCCACTACCTCATCATCCACCAGCACCCAGCCTCCCTGAATATATTTATCGGCCTCGTTGCGGGAACAGCCGATCAACTCGATCAAACGTTTGGAAAGACGTACCGGCTCACTCATGCCCGTCACGCCATGGCAGCAAGGTAGTCACAGCCAGGGTCGGGCACGTCAAATGACCAACCTCCCTCTGGATCGCCCTGTTTCTTATCGATAAATTCATAATAACCACCATCACTAATGCTTGCGCGATATTTATACTTCCTGCTGCAATTCTTCCATCTCTTCACTTATCGCCAGCCAGTCTTCCTCGACTTTTTCCAATGATTGCGTCACAGTTGTTTGCTGTTCCAACAAGGTTTTTAATTGCTGTTTATAACTTTCATCGTAAAGGCTGTTATCCGCCAGTTTGGCCTCAATCTCGTCTTTCTCATGATTGAGTTTGTCGATCTGTTTTTCCAGTTTTTTTAACTTGTTGCGTAGTGGTTGCAATAATTTACGTTTTCCGGCGGCATCCTGCCGTTGTTGCTTTTTGTTGGATGCACCGTTTGTCTGGCCAGTAGTATCACGGTTGCTCTCTTTTAGCGATTCTTTCACCCATTGCCGGTAATCTTCCAGATCACCATCAAACGGCGTGACATTGCCGGCATCGACCAGCAGCAAGGTATCTGTGACGGTGCGTAATAAATGCCGATCATGGGAAACAATCACCATGGCACCGACATAGTCTTGCAGGGCGACACTCAGGGCATGGCGCATTTCCAGATCGAGGTGGTTGGTCGGTTCGTCAAGCAATAACAGGTTGGGTTTTTGATACACCAATATCGCCAGCACCAGGCGTGCCTTTTCACCGCCGGACATGGGTGCCACGGCTGAGGTTGCCATATCACCGATAAAGGCAAAGCCACCCAGAAAATTGCGTAATGCCTGTTCTGTCGCACGCGGGTCAAGACGTTGCAAATGCAATAAAGGACTTGCCTGGCTATCCAGTTGTTCCAATTGGTGTTGCGCGAAATAACCAATGTTTAAATCTTTGGCATCAATACGCTCACCGTCCTGCAAGGCCAATTCACCGGCCAGCAGTTTGATCAGCGTAGACTTGCCTGTACCGTTATGACCCAACAGACCAATGCGGTCGCCCGCGGTGATGACCAGATCAACATCATTCAGCAGGCGCTTTTCACTATAACCTGCGGCAACATGCTCCAGCTTGAGTAGCATGTCCGGCATTTTTTCCGGTTGCTTGAATTCAAAATCAAACGGTGAATCCACGTGTGCCTGGGCGATCAGCTCCATGCGTTCCAGCGCTTTGACGCGACTCTGCGCCTGCCTGGCCTTGCTTGCCTTGGCTTTAAACCGCCTGACAAAATCTTGCATATGGACAATTTCGCGTTGCTGCTTTTCAAAGGCCGATTGTTGATTCGCCAGCTTTTCGGCACGTCGTACTTCGAACGCCGTATAGTTTCCCGTATAGAGCGTCAGCTCTGTTTGCTCAATATGGGCAATGTGCGTGGCAATTTTGTCCAGAAAATCCCGGTCATGCGAGATAAGCAACAAGGTACCTTGATAACTGCGCAACCAGTCCTCCAGCCAGATAACGGCTTCGAGATCCAGGTGATTGGTCGGTTCATCGAGTAATAACAGGTCTGAACGGCACATCAGGGCTTGCGCAAGATTAAGGCGCATACGCCAACCACCGGAAAAGCTGCGTACCGAATTGGTTTCCTGCGCGGTGGTAAACCCCAAACCATGCATCAGAACCGAGGCTCGACTGCTGGCGCGATAACCATCAATACTTTCCATTTGCATATACAACGTCGCCACACGTTCGCCCGCATCTTGTTGTTCGGCCAGGGCGATTTGCTGCTCCAGGGCGCGCATTTCTATATCACCATCCATGACATACTCAATTGCCGGGGCATCCACGGCAGACACCTCTTGTGCAACATGGGCAATGATAGTTTTAGGCGGTAAGGAAAACTCACCTGAATCGGCGTGCAACTCATTGCGGATGAGTGCAAACAAACTGGATTTGCCGGTACCATTGGCACCGGTTATGCCGACTTTCTGGCCCTGGTGAATCGTGCAATTGACATTGCGCAAAAGCTCACGGGTAGAACGACGCAGGGACAGGTTTTTAAAATTCAGCATGGGCGTAGAAAACTACAGAGGACTACAGGGGCTTGCAACAACACATAAGCCTGATGTTTCAATACCCAATCTGACCTTCTTTTTCTAACGCAGAACACAAGCTCACTATTCATGTTTTGTTATCGATTCGTGACACGGTCCAGACGTTGCTGTCCGGCCACTTGGTGTCGAGGTAAAGCGCCTCAACCTTTTGCCGTGCCCACGGTGTCTTGCGCAGGAATTTGAGACTGGAGGCGATGCTTGGATCGCTGGTGAAGCATTTGATCTTGATTCGACGGCCCAGCTCTTCCCATCCGTATTTTTCCTCCAGCCGGGTAACGATCATTTTCAGCGTTACCCCATGTAGTGGGTCCTGACTGGTTGATTTATTCATCTTATCAGGCGCCACGTCTGCTGCCCGTGTCCTGTTTCGGTTCGGCCTTTTTAACACGGATCTTGTTACCGGCCACATCCTTGCCATTGAGGTTCTTTATCGCCGCCTTGGCATCACCCTGCCTGGGCATCTCAATAAAGCCAAAGCCCTTGGAGCTGCCGGTCTCTTTGTCCAGTACCAGGGTGCAGGACTGCACGGCACCGTGGGCCTCGAACATCGCCCGGAGCTCCGCCTCGGTGGTGGTGCGGGCGAGATTGCGTATCAGTAGTTTCATGGGATCACCGTGTTATGAAATGTCGGTATTATACCGCCTGTGGTGAGTAGCGAGCGGAATTTTCTTGTCTGTCTTCAGACCAGATACAACACGATCGCCAGGTAATGACTGATGCTGCCTGCCAGGACAAACAGGTGCCAAATGCCGTGGCCGTGGGGCAGCTTTTTATCGAAGGCATAAAACAAGATACCGCCTGTATAAAGCACACCGCCGGTGACCAACCAGATGATTCCGCCACTAGGCAGGTTTTGGGTGAGGGGATACATGGCGATGATAATGATCCAGCCCATTAATACATAGAGGATGATTTGTAATGTCCGTTTGCCGCTTTTGTGCAGGCTGTCCAGCACAATGCCGGTTATGGCCAGGCCCCATACTGCACCAAACAGTGACCAACCCCAGGGACCGCGCAGTGTGATCAGGGTAAAGGGGGTGTAGGTTCCTGCTATCAGCAGGTAGATAGCCACGTGATCGAGTTTTTTAAAAAAGGCCTTGGCCGGGCCGGGCCAGCTGTGATAAATGGTGGAGGCTGAATAGAGCAGGAAGAGTGTTGTGCCATAAATACTGAAGCTGACAATTTTCCAGGGGTCGCCTTGTTGGGCGGCAAACACCACCAGCACGGTTAGCCCCACGAGTGCCAGCGCGGCCCCGACCAGGTGGCTAATACTATTAAACCGTTCTCCGTGATACATCCGTAGAGTCTAGCATTAATTATGCTTAAAGTGATCGGCCAGGTGGGGCAAGTGAATACATCGTTGACGTCAGTCGGGTATCAGGCTTGCGTCATGTATCTGATACGGTCTGCTGTCGTTGCGCTTTCCATCTTAGGGCACTTCTAAAAATGCACTTTTTCCGCTTTTTTAGTTGCGGCTTTATAGCAGTGCCAACCGACGCGGATTCATTCGCCCATAAGCAATGTCGAATAAAATATTTCTCAATATACTATTGATTGTCCACAGTGACAGTGTCGTGTTGTCTGTATTAAATCTGTAATCAGGCGACAATGGATATCCTTGTGGTTTTACTGAAAAATTACTGGCCCAGGATATTTCTGTAACAATGCCACATGTATATATGAGTTGAACGCTGCACAAGCAAGAACGTCTTTGAGTTGCCAATAACCAGTATTAAATTTTATGCTCCTGTAAAAATGATTACACTTTATTTGTTGCCTTGTTTGTGAGGCCGTTCACAAATTGTTTGTTGATTGTGTTTTATAAAAAAATATGGATTGAATATTTCAAAGGCAGCAGGAAGACATGCGAATTGAGAAAGAATACTGAGAGACGAGACGAACAAATAACGGTATTTGTTTAAAACAAGACTTGTTTCCTTGTTTTGTATTATTTGCGGCTAGCGAGAATGGTAATCATTTTTGATTGTATTATTAAATTTTACAGGTTGCTAAATCAGTCTGCGTGATTAATATGTGCTGGCAGGAAGGTGATGCAATAATCTATCGTGTTGCAGTGTTCTTGTAGTTTTAAGATTATCAAATATTAGGAACAAGTATTTTTAAGGAAGTGCCACATAATTTCACAGGATTAAAAAATATTTAATATGGTTTTTGGGAAGTGCTTCATATAACTGCAACACTAACCTACCTGAAAGCATGGTTACAATACGTCCTGACCTATGTACGTTAGTTGCAGGCTGGTTTGATGATTTTGTCAGGCTGGCCAAGGGAGACGACAACGGGCATTGGTCATAGTTAACGGATTATATGCCATATGGCACTGTTGCTGTCTGCATAAAGGAAATTGCTAAGGAGAAATTAACCATGAAAACGATAGCAACAAAGAAAAATATATCGCGGTTGTTGTGTCTTGGTACCGCTTTATTGTCTGTACAGGCGTTTGCAGCACCGCCTGGATTCATCACAAATCAAGGCCAGGCCAAATCAGTACGGACCGATAACGCTGGCTATTGGACGCGGGAACGCATGATGCATGCCAAACCCGCTCCCGTGCCGACTATGACAGGTGCACCGGAAGATATGTTGATGCTCAACCAGGATGGTAAGAGCGGACAGGGTGATGGTGAATCGGAGACTGTGGATGGAATGGAAGGTGATTCAGCATCAGTACTGTTGTCCGGTGATGAAGCTGATGCGATGGCGATGGCAGGAGCAATCGACCTTCAGGCGGGTGATATCGAGACCCTGAGCCATGTACCTCCTCATGTTACGGGGTATGTACCACTCTCGTATTATCCGTATCACCCATGGCGCACAATTGGCAAGGTGTTCTTTTCCAGCGGTCCATATAACTATGTCTGTTCCGGGTCATCCGTTGGTGGCCGGGCAGTGTTGACCGCAGGTCATTGTGTCTCAAATGGTGGAGGCGGCTGGTATTCGAACTGGCGGTTTGCTCCCCGCTACATGAATGGGTCTTCGCCTGATGGGATATGGTCGGCATCCTTTCTGTCTACGTTTACCGCATGGCATACAACCGCTAATTTGTGCCGGGACGTTGGTTTTGCAATTACCAACAATCAGGGTGGCCTGAAACTTTCGCAGAAGGTCGGTTATCTCGGTTTTGCCTGGAACTATAGTCAGTACCAGAACTTCAATATGTTCGGTTACCCGGCAGCATATCCCTGGAACGGGCAGTATATGGTTCATACCCAGGCCAGCACAGCACAGCTTGCCAGCCCGAACGGTTGTACACCGTATGTGAAAGGCATAGGCACCACCCAGACTGGTGGTACCAGCGGCGGTCCCTGGTTGTTGAACTATGCGCCATTTACAGTCGGTAATGTCAACCATGCCAATGGTGTCAATAGCTTTATTTATACGGCACATCCAAACGTATTGTATTCACCACACTTCGATACGGCCGTAAATAACCTCCGGACCTGGGCGGTTGCTCAGTAGTTTGTGATGGAGTAACACCTCTGTAAGGTGTTTTGTAATCGGCAATTAGTCTTGCCGGCGAAAGAGGGGGGGTATCCTCCCTCTTTCATCTTTAAAAGCAAATTTTATGTATTTCGTATGGACAGATACGAAACTGATAACGGAATAATATAGCAAGAGGATACAAAAGATGGCTAAATTTAATTCGAACATACTGGTCGGCCTGGTCCTGGTTGTCATAACGACGGTTTCTTCAACCGCTTGTGCAGGATCAAACAAACATGATGTCCTGGCGACGGTTGGTAATAATGAGATTACCGTCAGGGACCTGGAAGAAAGGATCAATAAATTTCCCCCTCAGCAAAAAGTAATGTATGAGTCAGCAGAAAACCGAGGGAATCTGCTTAAAGAAATGATCAGGCTGAAGGTGTTCGCTCGTGAAGCTCGTGCGAATGGCTGGCATGAAGGAACAGCCTTCAAAGCCAGGGTAACCGCGGCAGAAAACGCCCTGTTGGCGATGGACTATATAAAGAAAAATGTCCTGAAGATAGACGTTTCTCAACAAGAGATAGAGAAGTTTTATAAGGAGAATAGTGCAAGCTTTATTGCCCCGGAGAGTATCAGGTTATCCTCAGTCTATATTGATGCTGTTCGCGATGCTTGTCCAAACGACGTGGCGGACAAGAAAGTGGTTGCTAAAAAAATCCAGCAAAGTTTGAAAAAAGGTGGTGATTTTTCCTCTGTAAAAGAGAAGTATGGAAAGCTTGCCAAAGTGGAAGATAATTCAGACTATTTTGCCCGCGGGCGCCTGATTCCAGAGCTTGAACAAGCCGCCTTTTCCCTCAAGGTGGGTGAAGTCAGTCCGTTACTCGAAACAGAAAAGGGCTTTGCAATCTTCAGAATGGAAGACAAAAAATCGGCTCGTCCCCTTTCGTTTGCAGAAGTGGAGGATAAAATCAGGGGGAAACTGAAAGAGTTTAAAGTCAAGGCTAAATACAAGGAGATCGAAACCCGTTTGTTTGCGAAATACAAGGTCAATGTCAAGTCTGAAAGGGACATTACAATAAATACGGCAACTGAGGTTTCCCATTTGCAACAAGGGGGCTTGTAGACGTTCATGAGTGTGCGCTTCAGAAACAATAAAGTATTGTTACTCTTGTTTTCTGGTCTCCTGTATTTATCGGGGATTACTCTTTCCCCGGCGGATGATAAGGAGAGACCGGTGACTGAATCTGATGAAATTCTGCAAGGAATCATTAAGGAGGTGTCACCGGTCGATCCGATTACGGGGACCAAGGGTATGCATGGTTCATTCTTGATCCACAAAAACAATGGAGGACAACAACGACATGTCGTGATCCATGTATTGGCAACAACAAGGATATTTGTTGGCCGGGGAGCAGGCTCAGTTCCCGGGGAATTCAGTACCCTCCATGTGGGTGACAAGGTTAAAGTTACCATAAGCGGTGGCCGTATGATGTTATCTTACCCGCTCCAGGCGACGGCTGTTGAAGTGCTAATAATAAAATCCGGGAAACCATGAAGTCCGGAATACTTTGTGGGCAATGTACTGTAGGAGTTTTTGAAATATTGACATTCGCGATAATGACTAATTAAAGAGGTTGTAAATTATCGCTTGCTGTGAGGGAGATGTTATCAATGGATATCAAATTGACAGTTTTGTGTGAAATTATTGATCAATGTTTGAGTCTGAGAAAGAAGATCGATATTGGGCATGTCTTGAGATTGATAGGCAAGTTAGCTCCTTGTGAGGCCGCAATTTTTTTACAATTTGATATTGAGTCTGGTCTGATTAAATCTATGCCAGAGTTTGTCGGGGAAGGATGTCAGAATGAATGGCTGGCTTTATATCGGCAAGATAGCCATATCATAATTGATCCTGTGGTTTTGCGGGCAATGGAGGAACAACGGGCATTTGAGTGGCATGACGCATTCCAGACGCAACCTTATTGTAAAAAACAGTTATCAATCCAGGCATGTCAGCCAGGGCAGACAAAAGGCGCTGCATATGCCTATCCATTTGCTCAAGAGTCGGGTCGCTTGTCATTCCTTTCGCTGCAAGTGAACCGGGATCTGGACACTCATCAGTACCGGTTAATTCTGGAATGCCTGTTGCCCCACATCCATAATGTCTGCATCAACGATACAGTTGCGACTAAATCATCTGGCCAGATGGGATTGAGTTGCCGGGAACTGGAGGTTCTGAAGTGGGTTGGCCAGGGAAAAAGATCAAAAGAGATCGGTTTCATTCTGGCCATATCTGAAAACACCGTTAAATACCATCTAAGTAATGTTTTTATGAAACTGGATGTAACAAACCGTACCCAGGCTATCACCAAGGCGATCAATCATAAGCTGATTAATGGTTAGCTTCTGTCTAGTATTATTGTGCCGCACGATTAACACAAAAAACAGGGGCCGGGTGATGAATAAATAACTGGCAGTCATGCCTATCCCGATTAACCCCCTTTTGTTATCGCCCCTGTTTATATTCATAGTATTGACCATCGCGATGGTTTCTGTCTCAATATAAACATATACCTGCGTCTTGGGAAGATTCTCGAAACGGTGTAAGCTACAGGTTTTATTGGCGTAACAGCGGGTTACACTTCTTGATAATCACATGTCCTTCGAGCAGATTACCCCGCGAATATTCCCGGAAGTGGCAGGTGTTGGTTTTGGGATCGTAGTTTTCGATCCACAGATTATCCCCTTTCCAGGTGGCAGCGAGGTGGAGTTGGCCTTCGGGGACGCTGATGCTCATAACACCGCCGAAGCGTTTGACGAATATCTGCTCGAAGTGAAAATAGTAGGCAATGGTACCGATGAACAGGATTGCAAGGGCGCCGATCATGGTATTCCTCCATTGCTGCATTTTATAACCGCCGACGTATACGGCTGAGACCATCAAACCGATTACGAGTAGCCAGTAGAAATAGGTAATCATTTGCACACTCCTTTTATAAATTCCAATCCTGTCCTTTTTCCTGCAAAGGGGAGAGGGTTAATTGATAGTTCATGATATGAGGTTTATCCAGGCCATTACAAGTTTTCACATGAGTTCTTCACGCAAATAAAATGATAGGGTTTGATATCGAAAACGAGTACAATCGGCACATGCAGACTCAGACCCTTTACACCATCGGTCACAGCAACCGTTCCATGGATGATTTTCTGGAGTTATTGAAGGTCAATGAGATCGAGATTTTGGTGGATGTGCGGTCACAGCCGATATCGTCACGTTTTCCGCATTTCAATCAGACGGAACTGCGTGAGCCGCTGGAAAAAGTCGATATCACCTATCACTGGGCAGGCAGGCAACTGGGCGGTATGCGTAAGGCACTGGAAGATTCACCCCACAAGGCCCTCAAGGATGATCAGTTACGCAGCTTTGCCGATTATATGTCGACCCATGATTTTCAACGCGCCGCGACACAGATGATTAACCTGACCCGCCATGCCACCAGCGCTATGCTCTGTGCCGAGCAGGACCCGGACTTTTGTCATCGTTCGCTGATTGCCGATTATCTGGTGTTGCAGGGTATCACGGTGCTGCATATCATCGATGCGGAAGTGAAAGAGCATTACCTGCGGTCAGAGGCGCGTAAGGAATCGGCCGAGTTGATCTATGACCATGGGGTTACGACTTCACTGGAGCTGGGCTAAACAGACCTTGCAGGACAGTAACCCACAGGACGGTAATGTCGGTAATATGGGGGATATCCTCAAACACGCGACGCTGGTGCAACTGGTAAAGGTCTTTGCCAATCAAATTCCCGATACAAAATATTATCTCGATAGCCACAGTTATCTTTATCAGTCGCGGCTGGTGAATCCTGCGTGGCAGGAACAGATACAGATGCTGCTAAAGCAATCGGTCTTGTATCAGGATTACATCGATATCGAAATGCCTTATATCGGCAAGGGCGAGTATCTTTGCTCCAGTGGCCTGGTGCACCACTTGATACCCGATGCCCATTTATTGCTGTGTGAGTCCAACAAATCGACCCGTGAATGGTTGTTACAACAGCTGGCCGATAACAAGGTCACCTACCATACCGTAAAAGAGCAACTGGCGAGCTGGGCCTTGCGCAAGTCATTCAAAAAACTGCCCAACCTGTTGATGTTGATCGATCCCTTTGAACTCACCGATGCACTCTGGCTTGCCGCCAACAAGTGCCTGTCAACTATGCTGCACAAGGATGCCTCGGCAATTATGCTGGTGTTTGATTATGCAGAACAGCCGAAACGTCAATGGCCAGATGCACCAAAGGGATGGCTGACACGAGTCGCAAATATATCCATGCAGCCCTATCATCTTGCGGTTTATACATCAGAAGATTTTGTACAGCCGGTACAGGTACACCTGGCAAAGATGGGGTGGTGGGCTGGTAGCAGTTGACAACAATGCGTGTTACAGGCTCGCCTGAAACTGAACAGGCTTGCCTATCCTGAGTAATAAAGTCAGTAAAGTATTAAAGTCAGTAAAGTATTAAAGTCAGTAAAGTATTAAAGAGTGAACAATTGTTAACAATTAAATACCCTTAAAAAATACTGCTAATATATATCTTACCGGCATGAATATATAGACAAGGTGAATGCACTATGCAGTCTGCTCCCCTCCCTGAGAACGAGGAAGAACGTCTAAAAAAGTTATATGAGCTGGAAATTCTCGATACCCTTGAAGAGCAGGAATATGACGACCTGACACATCTGGCAGCGCAGATTTGTGGCGTGCCCATTGCCCTGATCAGCCTGGTTGACCGTGACCGCCAGTTTCTCAAGTCCCACCATGGACTGGATGTCAATGAGGTGTCGCGTGAACTGGGCTTTTGTCCCCATGCGATTCTCGATAATGACCTGACTATCGTTGAAGATGCCTCCAAAGATGCACGCTTTTTTGATAACCCGCTGGTGACCGGTGGGCCGCAAGTCAAATTTTATGCCGGTGCGCCATTAATTTTTTCGGGTGATCTTCGTATAGGCACCATCTGCATTGTTGGTAATAAGCCACAGGCACTGACAACAGATCAAAAAAAGGCCATGCAGGCGCTGGCACGGCAAGTGGTTTCACTACTGGAACTCAGGCAGGCAGTTAAAGAATTGGAAATCTCCAATGCCCAGCGTTCTGTCGTTATGGCCAAATTACAGCGCTCTGAAAAAAGGGAACACGCTCGTGCTGCCATACTGGAAATGTTGGCCAGGGATTCCTCCCTGGGTAGCGTTTTGCAAACCCTCGCACACAGTATCGAGGATGAACTTGAAGGTGCACATTGTTCCATCCTGTTACTCGATGAAGAAGGTAAAAGGCTTCTGCATGGTGCCGCCCCCGGCCTGCCGGATTTTTATAATGAGGCGATACACGGGCTGGAGATTGGTCCGGAAGTGGGCAGCTGTGGCACGGCTGCCTTTACCGGCAAGCGAGTCTTAGTCGAGGATGTTCAAACCCACCCCTGCTGGGCGCCTTTCAAAGAGCTTACCGGTAAGGCCAGGCTGGCAGCATGTTGGTCGGAACCTATTCTCGATAGTGATAACAAGGTGCTGGGCACATTCGCGATCTATTACTCAGAACCTTGTGCACCGGATGATGATGGTGTGGCAACCATTGAATATGCGGCGAACCTTGCCGGCATTGCGATCCAACGCAAGCGAAAAGAGGAGTTATTGATTCAGACCAAGCGAGCGGCCGAGGATGCCAACCGGGCCAAGTCAGAATTTCTTTCAACTATGAGTCATGAATTGCGCACACCGTTGACATCGATTCAGGGGGCGCTTGGTCTGCTACTGGGCAATGTCACCGGGAAGCTACCTACGATGTCCCTGGACATGCTAGACGTTGCCCATCGCAATGGTGAGCGCCTGATGCGTCTGATCAATGATTTGCTGGACATCAGTAAGATCGAAGCAGGTAAACTGGAACTCAAGCTGGAAAACCATAACCTGAAAAGCCTGTTGCAACAGGCAATTGAAGTAAACAAGGCCTATGCCGACAGGCTGGATATAAAACTGTGTTTGAATTTACCGTACGAGGATATTTGTGCCATGGTCGATGTGGATCGCTTTGCCCAGGTGATGGCCAACCTGATATCCAACGCCGCCAAGTTTTCACATAAAAATGGCAATGTTGAAGTCAGCCTGGCCAATCATGATGGTGTTGCCAGGGTGAGTGTAAAAGATTATGGCGCGGGTATCGCGCAAGAGTTTCATCAATACTTGTTTGAAAAATTCACCCAGCAGGATTCAACGGACAGCCGTCAACGAAGCGGGACCGGGCTGGGTCTGGCCATCTCAAAGCAACTTGTCAAAGGCATGAATGGTGAGATCGGTTTTGAGACAGAGATTGGTGTGGGCAGTGAGTTTTATTTTGATTTGCAGTTGTCAGATAACAAAGCGGCCTGATCTGGCCAGGTGACAAGAATCAATTTAACTGCTCGAAATTTTTTTGTTAAAGATATTAAGGACTCTGGCATTTCCCGGGCGGGATGGCCATCATAAAAGGGATAACTAAAACAGCTTTAGCTGTTGTAGTTATCCGGCCCCAGCGTGCAGGCTTATTGTAACGGTGTGTTAGAACGACAAAGTTGCTGTGTCACCATATTGATCAATTCCTGTAGGGTGAGATTGGACGGAACTTCCTGAATGTCAGAGAACCAGACGCTGTCCACCTGACAGTCCACATCTGAAAAATCATCGGTTATCAACGGTCCACCGATAAAAACACCTTGTTTACCATTTTCCAGTTCAACTGTAACCAATTGCAGAGCGACATCTTTCATGCGTGATC
>Ga0209633_10004056_pt1 | contig 13293 bp, 13 predicted proteins | sample Cruoilmetagenom1_FD_187290 | JGI IMG/M metagenome (GOLD analysis project Ga0209633, IMG submission 187290) | Oil polluted marine microbial communities from Coal Oil Point, Santa Barbara, California, USA - Sample 1 (SPAdes) (version 2) | ecosystem: Environmental > Aquatic > Marine > Oil seeps ... | reverse complement strand
TAACACCGGGTATTGCATACAAAGAATCTGTAATTTCTATAATCTTTGATAGCGTTCCTTCATTAAAAATTGTTTGTTCTTCATTACCAACAGTTACAATCAGGACATCAGAACCTCCGAAAATATCTTCCAATTCATTAAGCGCCAGTCGGGCCGGCAAATCTTTTGGCAGCATGTTTTTGACATCATCATCTATACGAATTTTACCTATCCCTGAACCTAGCAGAAGAGTAATTATAAGAGAACAGATGATTACAGTTTTAGGGTATGTGAGTACGTATTTGGCTATTTTTTCGTTCATAACTTTAACTCCGATTATAATAATTTTTTCTTGGTATTCTCTCCACGCTAACCTGAGTAAAAAGGAATTGGTGGAAAAGTTCGAAATGATACCCAGTTGTAATAAAAGAGATAAAAAGGAACACCTCAAACACTACAATTAAACTCATATCCACCTCCAATGTTTTGAATACATTTGCATCCAGTATCCTCTTTATAGAATTTATTATTAGTTTTACTTTGGTCTATTAACAAGGCCATAAAGAATTAAATCTACCAGACTTTCCTCTCGTTCTTTTAGAAATATATCTTCATCGATTAAATCAAGTCCTAGCATGATTTCCATTATAGGTTTTCCTATAAAATAAATCATAGTTATGCCAATAATACTAATGATTGTTTGCTTTGCATCGACATTTCGATAAGCTTTTTTTGAGATACCGTCTTCCAATAAACCTAGTAATTTTTCAGGACGTATAAAATCATGTTCAGCTTTAAGGAGTCTAATTACATATTGTAAATCTGTGGCTTCATTAGCTAGAGCGTTTTTCATAATCCTGGAGTAACTAGGGTTGCTTGAAAAGAACTTAGAAAACGCTCTTATAATTGTTTCAATATTCTTGAGTTGATCTTCTTTTTCAGGTTGGACTTTTTCAAATTCAGTGAACAAGTATGTAAAAATCTCAAAATATATTTTCTTGAGAACTTCGCGGAAGAGATTTTCCTTGCTCGAATGATAATAATAGATTACTGATTTATTAACACCTGCTTTTTCAGCAATCTCTTCCATACGTGCCCCGTGTTTACCTTTTAACGCAAAAATTTCTATGGCTGCTAAAATCGTCTTTTCTTTGGTTTTCATTTTACCTCTTAATGATTGTCTAATTGCACTGAATGTATTCAACTACTTCGTTAGACTATAACGTTTAACTTTTACGTTTGAAATATAGTGCATTTTTTAGTTGATGTCAAGATTTCCCCAAAAAACTACAAAGTAAATTATACTGATGAAAATGGGAGGAACCGAAGTTTTGCGTTCCCAAAGTATGGAACTGTCTTGTCATTCGCTAAGTTCTGGGATTTAGCTGAGTTATTATTGTACAAAGAGAGAATGAACACTCAACAATTAATTGGTGCTGTAATTGCATTTAGTGGTTTGTTAGTCCTTATTAGTAATGGTAATTTGACATCTATAAGTTTTATTTCTAATTATGGCGATTTATTAGTTTTAGGAAGTGCTTTTACTTGGAGTATTTATTCATTTTATGGAAGAAAAGTAACATTAGATTATCCACCTTCATTAACAATTTTATATTTGTTTCTTACAATGTTTGTTCTTCTTTCGCCCGTAACTCTATCTTCAGAATTCTTCAATAGTCTTGTAAAGTTATCTACGATTGATTGGAGTGCATTAATATTTCTTGGAATCTTTTGTTCAGGTGTGGCATATGTTTTATGGGCAGAAGCAATGAGCGAACTGCCTGCAAATCGAGTCGGGGCTTTTCTCTATTTAGAACCTTTTGTAACTGTGTTTACAGCTTGGATACTTTTGAACGAAGAAATCACTTTCCTCATGATGGCTAGTGGGATAGTCATAATTATTGGTGTTATAATGGTTAATAGAAAATAAAAAACCTGAATGGTTTTATGTTAAATTTAATCGATTATTAATCTTGCTTTTATTCCTCGATGATCTGAAATCGCTTCACCTTTATCATCCAGAACATTTTCGACATTTACTGAATTGACTAAAACTTTCTTTAGTTCAATGTTATCAATCTTATCGTATGACAAAACATAATCGTACCTTCTTGCCCTGTCTCTGAATGTATATTCTTTATTAGTTTTGTGGTAATCTTTATGGAGATCCCTTGGATAACCTAATATTTTTTGAAACTGAGTAAACCGATTGTTATCATAAGCATTAGAATTAAAATCACCAGCCAATATAACGACGAGGTTTTGAGGGTTATTCACTAAATTATTATCAATCACATTTTTAATTGCCGTAGAAACAAAATCTTTAATTTGATTCAGTTGATATTCTTTATGTTCTCCAGTGCCCGCGGCTTGAACATGGGCTGTAAATAGGAAAACTTTTATTGAATCGTCAACATCAAAAAGTGATCCCAATACAGATTTATTTGCAAGAAAGTCGTTTGTCTGCGAATATTCTTTTTCTAATATCATATGAATAACGCCATTAGAATTTTTTATATCTTCACCAAAATCAATATCTGAAAGATCAATTCTTGGATAGCGACTCATCATAAATAGACCGGCATCTTGAAATATAAACTCAGGGAAAGAATTGTAATCAACTCTAGAGACAAACGTATTATAAAATTCTGGATCTGATTTTTCGATAATATAATCTCTTGTGCTTTCATCAAACAACTCTTGGAATACAACAAAGTCAAACTTATTATTATTAACAAATGACATTAAACTATAAATCTGGTTTTCTTCTTTCTCGTATATTGCTTTAATGTTATAGGTAACAAGAGACATTTCTTTACTTTCGCTAAAAGCATCATTCCCAGGAATTAAATTTCGATGAAAATAATCTATTGAAGTGCATGATGTTATTGCCCAACCAACTATGAAGTGTAGAGTGATGTAAATTGTATTTGGGTAATTTTTCAATTTGGGCATATTTCAATTTACAAATTTTCTGCTAGTTTTTTAAATCTAGTTAGCGTATTTGCTGGTCCATCGGGAAACCAAGCACTTATCATCCAATTTGGGGCAGGTGTTTCTGGAATCAATATTGCTTCGATGAATATCTCGACTTCCTCACCACTTAATTGAGTAAACATAAAAGTAATATCATTTAATTCGGAACGTACCACATCCTTCTTTTCTATTAAATTTGGTTCTGAAAAACTTGTGAAAATAACTTTACCATTCAAGCTATCAGAAATCATTGTAATTCTAGAAACACAATCAGAATCAGCAATTGGCCAAGGCGGATTATAATAGTAATAAATTATCCATTCACTTTTTGATATGGTTTTAATCTTTTTACTTACTTCAGTATACTCATAAAACTTTTTGTGCATATCCGGATTGTTGAATACTGCTTTACAAATTTCTATGGTCGCCTTTGTTTTGGTAGTGGCATTGTATTCAATGTAAGTTACTTCATCTCCTTCCGCATCAAGAGAATCATAAATATTATATTGAACAGTTATTAAGCTGTCATCAGAAATTTCTGTTCTCCACTTAGAACCCTGTGCATTCTGATTGTTAAAAAACATAAATATTAGAATCAAACTTAATATGATTTTCATACTATATAACCGTCTCACATTTAGGAATAATACTATAAAACTTCTGTACAAAGTTAAAGTAAGTTTAATTTACATTAAATTTAACTTTTGTTAATTCTTCAGAAATATCCCAAAGTTTTTTAGCTATTGATTCATCTTTGGCTAATTTATTCGGTTCAACTTTTATTGGATATCCTCTCCATTCACCAAAAGCATGTGGGCCATAATAATCACCACTTTGTGCTTCTAAGTCTGTTGCAGCTCTAAGTGTTGGTAATGTCCCTTGTGGAATTGACATTGCGAAAAATCCATTCATAAAATCAAAGAATCCAGAATGACGCTGAAGATCTGTAGCTGTCCAGCCAGGATGAGCAGAAGTTACAAGAATATTATTATCATTTCCACTTAATTTTTTAGCAAGTTCACTGGTGAAATATAGGTTAGCAATTTTACTATCTCCATAAGAACTCATAGGTTTATATTTTCTGTTTTCCCAATTAAGATCATCAAAGTTAATGTTTCCAAATTTATGAGCTCCACTGCTTACATTAACAATTCTAGAATTTGGAGTACTTTTAATTAGATCTAATAATTGAAGAGTTAATGCAAAATGTCCAAAATGGTTTGTGCCCATTTGTAATTCAAATCCATCTTTTGTTTTTGAATATGGTGGTATCATAACTCCGGCGTTATTAATAAGTATATCAAGTTTATCATAATTTTTTACAAATTCATTTGCAAATGATTTTACAGATGACAAATCTGATAAGTCAATTTTTATTACTTCTACATCGGCATTTTTATTTTGATTTATAATTTTAGCTTTGGCAACTTCACCTTTTTCCATATTTCTAACAGCTACAATTACTTTTGCCTCTTTGTTTGCAAGCACTCTTGCAGCTTCATATCCAATACCGCTACTTGAACCTGTAACAATTACAACCCTTCCTTTTTGACTAGGGATATTTTCCGCTGTCCATCTTTTGTTTTTATTCATGTCTGATTCCTATTCTTTTATTGCAAATTTATTATTAGTAATTTTTTCCCACCATCTTTCTGTAACTAAATTGTCATCAATGGTAATTGTTTCTCCAACTATTGGCGTTGAAAGTTGTATGCCTAAACTATCAGCTGCTTTTGCAACACGTACCATTGGATCGTACCAAGCATGTAAAGCTAAATCAAAAGTTCCCCAATGAATTGGTTGCATTATTTTTCCTTTTAAATCAATATGAGCCTGAACCGATTCTTCCGGAAACATATGAACATAATGCCATTTTTCATTGTAAGCTCCACATTCTATAAATGTATAGTCAAATGGTCCATACTTATCACCAATTTCCTTGAATCCATTAAAGTAGCCTGAATCGCCGCTAAAATATATTTTGTGGTTTGGTCCTTGAATAACATATGATCCCCAGAGAGTTTCATCTCTATCTAAAATTCCACGTCCAGAGAAATGTTGAGTTGGAGTAAGAGCAACTAAGAAATTATTAAATAGAGTGATTTCTTCCCACCAATCAAGTTCTATAATTTTTTCTCTCGGCACTCCCATTTTTTCAAGCTCTGCTCCAACCATTAATGGAGCTACAAATTGTTTAACCTTGGGATGAATTTTTTCGATCGTGGACGTATTTAGATGGTCATAATGATTATGTGAAATAACAACTAAATCGATTTCGGGTATTTCCTCTGTATTTAGTGGGGCATCACCATTGTATCTTGAAGGTCCCATAAATACTGTCCTGTTATCATAAACGGGATCTGTTAAAACAATTTTTCCATCAATATTTATAATTTGAGACGAGTGACCAACCCAAGTAACTTTTAATTCGTCAGGTTTCGCATTTAATATCTGACTAAAATCAATTGATTGAGTTGGTAATTTAACATCAGGTTTTCTATCATTATCTAAAAAAAGAAAATTCCACATCATTGGTAAGAACTTTATAAAATTCATTTCAGGACTTGGTCTGGAATTTAGGAATTTTTTTTCTTCATAATGATTTGATTTATTTATCTTCTGCATTTTAAGATCCTCTTTATTATATGTTGCGGACGAGCATGATTGTGCAAACAGCATTCCAATTAAAATAATTACTACTAGAAGAATTGAACTAATCTTCATGATTTTTTTTACCTTATTTTTCATAATCTTATTTTATAAATGAATATTCGTTTAATTAAAAAGCAAATTTTTAAAGTTTTATTGCATCCCAAGCTAATGTAAATGATGTTTCTATTACTTCATCATTCAATTTAATAGTTCTGCACGTTTTAGGATTGGATAATATCATTATTGGATAAAAAATAAAACTTGCCAAAACATCAAATGGAACATCCTTAATTACTTTTTGTTCTATTCCATTTTTTAATACATTTATAATTGGCTTAAAATGTTTTTCTAATTCTTTGTTGTTTACAAGATCAGAATAAGGCGAATTTGAAAATTGTTCAGAATATTGATATAAAGCCCTATTTCCTTTAACAAATTCAAAACCGTTAACCCATACTTTTTTAAGAATGTCTCTAAAAGGTTCTGATTCATTAAAGTTTTTTAGAATAGCCAAACTCATTTTTTTCTTTATCTCTACATAAGTAGAAACAAGTAAATCATCTTTGTTTTTGTAATAGATATAAATTGTGGCAGGAGATACATTAGCTTTCTTAGCAATCTTAGAAACGGAACTTGAGACAAATCCAATTTCGTTGACTAAATCTATGGTTGCTTCAATAATTGCTTCCTGTTTATGTATATCTTTAATTCGCATAGTCTAAAATAAACGATCATTCACTTAATGTCAAGCTTAATAACTTTTTATTCAAAATTGAAACTCATGAATAGATGAATAGAAAATATATTAATTTTAACCGAAATTATAAAATTTGGCAGATAATTTTGGTTAAAAAGGAGGAAGTAGCAATGTCTTGAAAATTAAAACTACATCGTATAAAAAAGTCCCGATATAATACGGGACTTCAAAATAAAAATTATTTTAATTGAAATTTACTCAACATCATCAACCGCATCAATACCGGCAGGCATTGGCAAGTAAAATCTAATTTGTTGAACCTTGCCATTTTGTTTAACAAGTTTTTTAACATGTTTCTTAATTAGTACACTATGTTCAATAAAAATATCATCGTCAACCTTTGTTCCAAATAAATAGCTTGTTCCCTTTATAATAACATTTTCCCCAATGCGAAGTGGATGTTCATCACTACCAGTCATATTTACACTTGATTCTACAAATGAACCTTTGCCAATAATTGTGTTACCTTTTATAATATCGCCCCAAAGTATTTCTACATCATCTTCAATTATAAAATTTTGATTTGGAAAACATGAAAGATGAGCGTTCATACCAACAGTAATATTTTCACCAAATTGAACATTACCATTTACATAAACATTTCTGCGAAGTTTAAGATTGTAATTTAGCTTTACCCCTTCACCAATATGAACACCTTTCCCAATTTTAATATCAAGTGGTTGACCTTTCTTGTCTAGCGCAATTATCCTTTTTATTACGTCATCTGCAATAAAGAAATCATCTGGATCGTCAATTCTAATTATGTCTTTTAATTTATCATAGGCTTGAGTTCTTGCAATTACATCCATTTGTTTAAGAACGGATTTATTGTTAAATCCCATTAACACATGTTGCTGCTTAGCACTTGTTGCACCAACAGAAAGACCTTTTTGATTAAACAATGCGATTAAATCTGTTATGTAAATTTCACCTTGAACATTGTCACTTTTAATTTTCTTAATTCGTTCAACTAAATATTTGTACTTGAATGCAAATACGCCTGAGTTGAATTCATTATTATTTATAAGATCTTCTCTGGAGAAGCTATAATTTTTACCATTAAATTTTCTTACATAAGGTTTATGTGGATCAATGTTCAGGATATCTTTGTGTTCAATAATTTCAATTACTTTCCCAAAATCTTTTCCGGATGACATTCCTTTGTCGTCTTTTCTTTTTACTCTAACAATTCTACCATAACTGTTTTTAGAAGGATCTCCATCATAAATTCCAGTTAGAACCATCATGTCATTTTTAGATTTTGTAAATTCTCTTTTGAACATGCTTATGGTTTTGTCATTAATCAAACCCATATCACCTGGCAAAATGTAAACGATACCATTATAAGTTTTGGAAATTTTTTCAAGAGCAATTTGCACAGCGTGACCTGTACCGTGCTGAACTTCTTGAAATGAAAATAGAGTGTTTTCTTTTTTACCAATTACTTGAATAACATCTTCAGCTTTAATTCCGGTTACTATAATTGAGTTTGATTTTGATAGCCCTGTCTTGCAAGCATCGTAAACTCTTTCAACAGTAGGCTTCCCCCAAATTTTGTGTAACATTTTAGATGTCTGGGATTTTATTCTTTTACCATGACCTGCAGCAAGTATAATCGATGTCTCAGAATTTTTATAATTAAATTTTGATGAGTATTGTTTAATTAAAGTATTAACAGTTTTGTTTCTTTCGGTTGGCATTTGCACTCCGTAAATTTTAATATTTAATTATTGAAAGTTTATAATTTTTATAAATGATGTGAACAAATAACAAGAACTTTTGTAATGATTCCAAGTTTATTTTTTGCTTCCCATTGAATGGCTTATTTCAAGAATTTTTTGGTTAAACTTATCTGTTTTTTCTGGTTGGATTTTTAATAATCTATTATAAATATCTAAAGCTTCTTTGTAATTCCCTTGAGTATTATAAATTTCGGCTAAGGTTTCTGTTACAATAATTCCTTCAGTAATATTAGGTTTAGGAGATTCGGTTTGCTTAATCTCATCATTATCCTCTTCAATACTAATATCATCAAAGTCGTAAAAATCATTTTCATTTTCGTCATTAAATGAATCATCTAATACTTTACTTACAGTATCTTCAAAATTGGTATCTAAACCTTCAGCTTCTTTTTTAATTTTTTCAACTAAGTTTGAGTAATACTGAAAGGTTTGTTCTTCGTCAAGTAAATCATTCCCTTGCGTGATCAATTCACCTGCTTTAATATATTCAGCATTGTAAGCCAGAGCAACGGAAAGCAGAAAATAAGCTGTGGGATAATATGGATACTTTTCAATACTTGTGTTTAGAAGTTCAATGGCATTAGTGATATTTCTATCTTCAATTTCTTTTGATGCTTTATAAACTAAAAGAGGAGACTCTTTATTAAACTCATAAACTAAAGCAAATTTATCCATTGTTTGTTTCTCTACCATGGTTATAAGAATGTTTAATTGATAAAGCAGCTACCATGGCAAATCCAGAAAAGAACATTAGTTGAAAAGGCAATGCCGCTAGCTCCATAAAATAAATTGATGCAAAAACTCCGATCAAACAGTATAGTGCTAAAATAATTTCGACTATAACAGTTGAGTCTAGTTTTGTTTTAGATAAATACTTTGTGTTTGAAACAATTGAATCTGATTTTTCAACAATTTTGAATTTTGGTGTTCTAACAAACTCACTTTTTCTATCAAGCAATCCTTCAATAACTGCTTTTGAATTGTTAACTGCAAATCCCATGCTGCCCGCCATAAATATAGGGAAGAGAGCAATTTTTTGTCGCCAATCTTTGTATACATCTTTTTGCGCGTAAAGATAAAATAGAAAAGAACTTATAAAGGCTATAATAAAAACTGACATTAAATTAAAGAAGATTTCATAAGGTCCACTATTTTTAATGAATATCAATGGCACATTTAAAATCCCAACTAACAAAATAAATGGGAAAACAATGTTATTGGTTAAATGAAAAGTAGATTGTAATTTAATTCTTAATGGAACTTTAGAACCCCAAATTTTTGGCAATAATTTTTTTGCAGTTTCAATTGCTCCTTTGGTCCATCTATATTGTTGAGCTTTAAGAGCATTCATTTCCGATGGAAGTTCTGCTGGAGTAGTGTAATCTCTTAAATAAACAAACTTCCAACCTTTAAGCTGTGCACGATAACTTAAATCAAGATCTTCTGTAATTGTATCATCGTGCCAGTTGCCTGCATCTTCAATACATTCCTTTCTCCAAACTCCACCGGTTCCGTTAAAGTTAATAAAAAATCCGGCACGATTTCTAATGGGTTGCTCCATTACAAAATGTCCGTTTAACGCTAGTGCCTGAATCCTCGTAAGTACTGAATAGTCTTCGTTAAGATGTTCCCAACGTGATTGAACCATTCCAATATTTGAATTTGTGAAATAACGTAAAGTCTTTTTTAGAAAGTCTGGAGACGGAACAAAATCAGCATCAAATATTGCTATTAATTCTCCTTTAGCTTTTCCTAATCCTTCCTTTAACGCTCCTGCTTTAAAACCAACTCTATTTACTCTTCGGATTTGTACAATGTCAAATCCTTCGGATTGTTTTTGCTTAACTATGTCAGCAACAATTTGAACAGTTTCATCAGTTGAGTCATCCAAAACTTGAATTTCCAATTTGTCTTTTGGATATTCAATTTTGCAAACTGAATCGATCAATCTTTCTGCAACATACTTTTCATTAAATAGAGGAAGTTGTATTGTAACACTTTGGTCGCTTTGTTCTTTTCCGGAAGTAGGAACATTTTTAATATATTTTTTATGATAGAACAACATAACTAGTCCATGACTTGCAAAAAACAAAAGGACAGTCATTGTTAGAATATATGTAATTAATATTATTTCGTCTAAAGACATTTTGACCTTAAAAAATTGAAAAGAATATTCTCGAATAGATACAATACTTTGTTGTTAGAATTATTAAGAAACAGAATATGAATATACAAAAATGTACAAACTGTTATTAAAAAATTACCAATTTGAGACAACACCTAAAAGTATGTCTTCTGTTATTAAATCTGTTGCAGCTTTAATTGCTGCACTTTTTGCGGAAATGATATCACCAGTATTTTCGTAATCACCATAATTGGAAAAGTTTTTATCAAAAATGGTTTTTTTCTTAACAAAGTCCTTGTAAACAACGTGAGCTTTAATTGTTATTCTACGAGCGGAAACATTTTCTCCACCTTTAATAACGGTAGGTGCATCTGAGATTGAAGTTATTGTGCATGTAAGCAAAGCATCAGCTTCTGATTTATCAGTAACTGCAAGTGAGTTATCACTTATGAAATGATCAATTAAAGTGGTCGTAAAATTATCAGCCATTCCAGATTCACCGGAACCGCTTCTATCTTCACAAAAGGGAATTGAAATTGATTTCAAATGAATTGGAACAGAAGAACCGGTAAACGAATATGAACAACCCAAAACTATAAATGAAGAGATTACAGATACAAGAAATTGTTTTCGAAAAAAGAATAAGTTTGATTCCGGTTTCCGGTTTCCAGTTTTCCTTTTTCTGTTCTTTGGCTTTTGAAATTTATTTGTCATTTGATTTTTGTCTTTTGGAATTTTAATTAAATGTTATATTCTTTGATTTTTCTATATAAAGTTCGTTCACTAATTTTAAGCAAAGCGGCAGCTTTGCGTTTGTTTCGTTTTGTAAATTCAAGTGCATCAGCTATTGCTTGTCTTTCCAAAGTTTCAATTGGAATAACTTCATCAACGTTTAAGGGCTGAATTGAATTGCTTTGTCTATTATTATTGTAAGCAAAATTTTTCAATTCATTCAGATCTTTTTTTATTTCAATTAGAGCTCCAAGAATAATTTCTCTATCTAAAGACTCACTACTTTTATGAAGATGTATTGGAAGATTTCTTCCATCAGAACTTTCAATTCTGTTGATGATTAAATCCTTAAATGAATCAACATCCAGTTCACTTTTCTTATTTAATGCAACCGCAGTTTCGATAGTGTTTTTTAATTCCCGAATATTGCCTGGCCAATAATATTGATTCAAAAGTTCATAAGCTTCGTTTGTTATTTTGGGAAAAGGAATACGATTTTGTTCAGTATAATATTTTAGAAAATAATTTATAAAAATATCTATATCTTCTTTTCTTTCTCTCAATGGTGGAATGAAAAGTGTTACTGCTTTAAGTCTAAAGTAAAGGTCCTTGCGAAATCTTTTTGCTTCAACTTCTGTTTGTAAATCTTTGTTAGTTGCCGCAATAATTCTTACATCTACCTTTTTTGTTATTTCACTACCAAGCGGCATAAATTCGTTGGTTTCTAAAACACGCAACAATTTTACTTGAGTTGTTAAAGGCATTTCCGCAATTTCATCGAGGAACAATGTGCTTCCGTCAGCAATTTCAAAATATCCTTTCCTATCTCCAATAGCTCCAGTGAATGATCCTTTTTTATGACCAAACAATTCGCTTTCTAAAATCCCTTCAGGAATTGCACCGCAATTTAGACTAACTAAATTTTTATTTGAACGATTACTAAATTCGTGAATTGCTTTTGCAAATACATCTTTTCCAACACCACTTTCACCATAAATCAATACAGAAATATTTGATTGAGCAACTTGTTCGGAAATATCGATTAGATCATTAATCTGTTTTGATTTACCAATTATATTGTGGGTTCTCTTTTTTAGTTCTATGCTCATTTATAAGAGTAATTTTTGTTTTAAAATCTTAGTTTGTATGTCATTCTGAATTTATTTCAGAATCTCTAATTTAGCAGGTCTTCAAATATTTAGATGCTGAAACGAGTTCAGCATGACAATTATATTGAGGTTATGCAAATACCTCCTTCTACAAATAAATTGAATTAAAATTCTTTTGTCAAACCATCATCTGCCAAAATTACATCTATATTATATGATTTTTCTAACTCTTTTGCAAAATTTGTCAATAAAATTGTTTTGTCTTCATCAATATGTGTCAAAATAACAGACTTGTATTTTTGACTAATAATTGCATTCTCGATTTCTTCTAAAGTAATATGAGTAGTTTCGGTTATAAATAGATGAACTTTTTCATTTGGAAAAAGATAAAGATCATCTGCGTTACCAACATCAGAAGTATAAAATATATTTTTATTTTCTATGTCAAATAGAAAGCTTGATGATATAAAATGAAAATCATCTATTGCAATATTATGTTTGTTATTTATGTGCGAGTTCTGTTTGGAAATAAAACCAAAATTGTCATTTACATGGAAATTTTCTTCAAAATCAAATCCAATTATCTCAACTTTAAAATCAAATGTGTTAGGGAATAAAAAACTTGAATGTAAAAAATTTTCTAACGCTTTGACCAATCTTTTATTAGTATAGATTTTAAAAGATGACGTTCTTTTTTCAATAATCATTTGAGTTAAAAGGGAAGGTAAACCTGCAAGATGATCAGAATGATAATGAGTTAAAATTAAACTGTCTATATCATTATATGAAATTTTTTGTGTAAGAAGTGCTTTAGAAATTCCATCGCCAGCATCAATTAGAGTATTTTTATTTTCAGTAGAAATTAAAAATGAAGAATGAAATCTTGAAAGTGAAGTTTTACCAGAACCTGTGCCGATGAATTTTAGTTTCATTTTATTGTTTAACTTTTGAACATTCTATGTAAGAAGAATTAGTTTTCAACAAACTTTTTATACTATTTCTTATTTTTGTCATTCCCGAATGTTGTTATTATTGTTGTCCGGTTAAGCGGAAAAAAAAGGAATGCATGTCTGTTTAAAACAAAAAGTTATCCTTAATTTAGAGGTGTTGAGACTCAAAGATAAGGAAACAGACATGCGATATAAAAGTACAATATTTTCAAAATTAATCAAAGCAGTTCCAAGGATAGAATTTGAAAGAATAGTAAAAAAATACTCTGGA
>Ga0209633_10004055_pt1 | contig 13296 bp, 9 predicted proteins | sample Cruoilmetagenom1_FD_187290 | JGI IMG/M metagenome (GOLD analysis project Ga0209633, IMG submission 187290) | Oil polluted marine microbial communities from Coal Oil Point, Santa Barbara, California, USA - Sample 1 (SPAdes) (version 2) | ecosystem: Environmental > Aquatic > Marine > Oil seeps ... | reverse complement strand
AAAAAAACAGCAACCATTTTGTCCACATGAAGAATACTAGCTAAAAAAAACAACCAATTTGTCTATTATACCTAAAAAGATAAATATTTAGCAATTAGCACTGTTTTGATACCCCAAAGGCTTTGCCTTAGGGTTGGTCATTTGTATTCTAAATTATCACAAATTTCCGGCAGTATTTCATAAACTGTGTAAGTTCAAAAAAAATGGGGTTATGAAGTGGAGGGCACTGAAAAAGTCTCAATAATTTGAGAATTTTAACATAAAATTTACTGTTGTGATAATTAGAATGGTAGGGTCATCTAAGATAATTTTTTAATCCCTTAATTGTTTTCATTTGATCTTCTGCTCCAAAAATAAAACTGCCGGCAACTAATACATCACAACCAGCTTCAATAAGTTCTTTTGCATTAGAGCTATCAACACCGCCATCAACTTCAATTAATGCATTTGATTTTGAATCAACAATTAGTTGTTTTAACTCTTTGATTTTATTAAGTGCATTAGGAATAAATTTTTGTCCTCCAAAACCCGGATTAACAGACATGATTAACACTAGATCTAAATCAGCAATAACATCTTTTAATAAATGAACAGGTGTATGTGGATTTAAACTCACACCCGCTTTCATTCCATTTAGTTTGATATTTTGAACGGTACGATGCAAATGTTTGCATGCCTCGTAATGAACAGTTAAAATATCAGCTCCAGCTTTTTTAAAATCTTCAACATACCTGTCCGGATCAACAATCATCAAATGCACATCTAAAGGCTTCTTTGCATGCTTTTTTACAGCTTTTATAACAGGAATTCCATATGATATATTTGGAACAAAGACACCATCCATGATATCTAAATGAAACCAGTCAGCTTCGCTATCATTAACCATTTCAATGTCTCTTTGAAGATTTCCAAAATCAGCTGAGAGTAACGATGGAGAGATTAAATGTTTCATGTTTTGTTTTTTTTCAAAAATAAATAAAAAAAAGGAAACTGATAGTTTCCTTTACATAAGTTCTTTTACCCTAGGTAGGTTTTTAGTATTTTACTTCGAGTAGTATGTTTTAACCTTTTTATTGCTTTTTCTTTTATCTGACGAACCCTTTCTCGAGTTAAACTAAACTCCTCGCCAATTTCTTCAAGAGTATAAGGATGTTTTCCGTTTAAGCCAAAGTACAATCGAATAATGCTTGCTTCTCTTTCTGTTAGCGATGATAATGCTCTTTCAATTTCTTTTCTTAAAGAATCATTTAATAAAGTTCCATCAGGACTAGGATTATCTTTGCTAAGTAGAACTTCGTACATATCTCCATCTTCGCCATCTGTTAATGGAGCATCCATCGATACATGTCGACCAGCACTTTTCATAGCTTCCTTAATGTCGCGAGGGGCAATTTCAATTGCACTTGAGATTTCATCAATTGAAGGTTCTCGCTCGAATTTCTGCTCTAGCTCTGATAATGCTTTATTAATTTTATTAATTGAACCAATTTTATTTAAAGGAAGTCGAACGATTCTCGCTTGTTCTGCCAATGCCTGTAAAATAGATTGTCTAATCCACCAGACGGCGTAAGAAATAAATTTAAAACCACGAGTTTCATCAAATCGTTTCGCCGCTTTAATCAATCCCAGATTTCCTTCGTTAATTAAATCAGGTAAGCTTAATCCTTGATTTTGATATTGTTTAGAAACAGAAACAACAAATCGAAGGTTTGCTTTAATTAATTTCTCTAATGCAAGATTGTCACCATTACGTACTTTTCTTGCTAATTCTACTTCTTGGTCAGCAGTTAATAAATCAACTTTACCTATTTCGTGTAGATATTTATCTAAAGAGGCAGTTTCTCGATTAGTAACCTGTTTAATAATTTTTAACTGTCTCATGATTAATGGTTGGTAATATTATTTAAGGGTAATAAATTATATAATTATACTACTCAAATATGTAAATAAAATTCTTTACAACGAAACTTTTAATGATATTAATTTAAAAAGAATGTGTATTAGTTTTCTTTTTTCGTAAAAAACACATCTTTTTTTTGGTAATTGTATGGAAATCCGTATTATTGCATAGATTTTCCAAATTGGAAAGAAAACTAAACTCCTACAGTAGAAAACAATCAATATTTTACTGTCTTATCAAATGAATAATAACTCAAATAAAATATTTAACTTAAATATTATCTTTAATTAATTTCCATATAATAAAATATGTACGACATTCTTGAATTGAATAAAAAGCTTGTCTCTGACCTTAGAGATATCGCTAAAGAATTGCAGATTAAAAAAGTTGAATCTTTAAAAAAACAAGATTTAATTTACAAGATTCTTGATCAACAAGCTATTAATGCTACAACAGAAGTAAAGCCTGAGAAAAAAGCTCCATTAAGAAAGCGAGTTGAGAAAATCAAACCTAAGAATCAGACACAATCACAATCGAATCCTACCGAAAAAAGAGAGATTGTAAAAAGACCTGAACGAACTAGAGAACGTATTGTTGAAAAAAGAGAACCTGTAAAAAGAGAACCGGTTCAAAATGTAAAAAAAGAGAAAGCTGAACCTGTAAAAGAAACTTTTGCAAAGGAAACTCTTGCAAAAAAACCGGAACAAGTTGTTGAAAATAAAAGACCTTATGAAAATGAAGGTCCAAGAAAAAGACCTGATCAGCGTCCACAAAGAGAGAATCATCCGAAACGACCTTTTGAAAAAAGAAATGATAAATCGTACGAATTTGATGGTATTATCTCAAATAATGGTGTTTTAGAAATTATGCCCGATGGATATGGATTTCTAAGATCATCAGAATATAATTATTTAAATTCTCCAGATGATATTTATGTTTCACAATCTCAGATTAAATTATTTGGATTAAAAACTGGTGATACTGTTGAAGGATCAATTCGTCCACCAAAAGAGGGTGAAAAATATTTTCCTTTAATTAAAGTAGAAAAAATAAACGGTAGAAGTCCAGATTATATAAGAGACAGAGTTCCGTTCGATTATTTAACACCTCTTTTCCCGGAAGAAAAATTTACCTTAAATAATAATCAGAACGATAAGTTGTCTACCCGGGTAATAGATATGTTTTCTCCAATTGGTAAAGGTCAGCGTGGATTAATCGTGGCTCAACCAAAAACTGGTAAAACAGTATTGTTAAAGGATATTGCAAATGCAATTGCTGCAAATCATCCCGAAGTTTACATGATTGTTTTACTAATTGATGAGCGACCTGAGGAAGTAACCGATATGGCAAGAAATGTAAATGCCGAGGTTATATCATCAACTTTTGATGAGCCAGCAGATCGTCATGTTAGAGTTGCTAATATAGTACTTGAAAAAGCAAAGCGTTTAGTTGAATGCGGTCACGATGTGGTTATACTTCTTGATTCAATAACTCGTTTAGCCAGAGCTTACAATACAGTTTCTCCTGCATCGGGTAAAGTTCTATCTGGTGGTGTTGATGCAAATGCATTACACAAACCAAAAAGATTTTTTGGTGCTGCAAGAAATATTGAAGAAGGAGGTTCTTTAACAATTATCTCTACAGCTTTAACTGAAACCGGATCGAAAATGGATGAAGTTATTTTCGAAGAATTTAAAGGAACAGGTAATATGGAATTACAACTCGATCGTAAACTTTCTAACAAAAGAATTTATCCAGCTGTTGATATTACTGCATCAAGTACACGACGTGAAGACCTATTAATAGAGAAAGGAATGCTAAATAAAATATGGGTTTTACGTAATTTCTTAACTGATATGAACTCTGTTGAAGCAATGCAGTTTTTAAGAGATCGTTTAGTAAAAACTAAAACAAACGAAGAGTTCATAATTTCAATGAACGACTAAAATGTTTCACAACACAATATGATTGAAAATGCGGATAATATCCGCATTTTTTTATTTGTTTATTAGGCAGATACGCAACTATTTGTATTTGAAATGAATTAGTTTGAGATTAGGTTATTTTCCAGTGCAAGAATATTATAAATGAGAATTTTATTATAATTTTGTAGTTTAAATTTTTTTTAAGTTAATTATCTTTTTATAAATAAATTAAGGAGTTAAAAATGTCAAAAAACAAAAAGTTTATAACTTGTGATGGTAACTATGCAGCAGCACACGTTGCTTATATGTTTAGTGAAGTTGCAGCGATTTATCCGATTACTCCTTCATCAACTATGGCAGAATATGTTGATGAGTGGGCTTCTCACGGGCGCAAAAATATCTTTGGTGACGAGGTTAAAGTTGTTGAAATGCAATCAGAAGGTGGCGCATCAGGTGCGGTTCACGGTTCTTTACAAGCTGGAGCATTAACTTCTACTTTTACTGCTTCTCAAGGATTATTATTAATGATTCCTAATATGTATAAGATTTCTGGTGAATTATTACCAGGAGTATTTCATGTAAGTGCAAGAAGTTTAGCTGCTCAAGCATTATCAATCTTTGGTGATCATAGCGATGTAATGGCTGCTCGTAATACAGGGTTTGCTATGTTAGCAACTGGCAGTGTTCAAGAAATTATGGATTTAGCTGGTATTGCTCACTTAGTTTCAATCAGATCGAGAATCCCATTTGTACATTTCTTCGATGGCTTTAGAACTTCTCACGAAATTCAAAAAGTTGAGTACTTTGAAAATGAAGACTTAGCTAAATTATTAGATTTTGATGCCGTTCAAAGATTCAGAGATAATGCTTTAAATCCAGAACATCCTGTAACAAGAGGTACAGCTCAGAACCCAGATATCTACTTCCAGTCTCGTGAAGTAGCTAATAAATTTTACGATCCAATTCCTGATATGGTAGAAGAATACATGCAGGAAATTACTAAAATGACTGGTCGTGAGTATCATCCATTTACCTATTATGGTGCTGCTGATGCAGAGAATGTTATTGTTGCAATGGGATCTATCACTTCTACTATAAAAGAGGTAATTGATTATAAAAATGCTCAAGGAGAGAAAGTTGGTTTAATTTCTGTTCATTTATATAGACCATTCTCAGAGAAATATTTCTTGAAAGTTCTTCCTAAATCAGTAAAACGTATTTCTGTATTAGATAGAACCAAAGAGCCAGGTGCTAATGGGGAACCATTATATCTTGATATTAGGGAATTATTTTATGGAAAAGAAAATGCTCCAATAGTTGTTGGTGGACGTTATGGATTAAGTTCTAAAGACACTACTCCATCACATATCATCTCAGTGTATGATAATTTAGCAATGGCAGAACCAAAAAATCATTTTACAGTTGGTATTGTTGATGACGTTAAATTTACATCGCTACCAATTCTACCTGAAATTAGTGTTGTTCCTAAAGGTACATTTGAAGGTAAATTCTATGGTTTAGGTGCTGATGGTACTGTTGGTGCAAATAAAAACTCGATTAAAATTATTGGTGATTCTACTGATAAATATGCACAAGCGTATTTTGCATACGATTCTAAGAAATCTGGTGGTATTACTACATCTCACTTACGTTTTGGAGATTCTCCAATTCGTTCGCCATACTTAGTTGGTACTCCTGATTTTGTGGCTTGTCACGTTTCTTCATATCTTGATAAATATGATATGCTAAGAGGAATAAAAAAAGGTGGTACATTCTTATTAAATAGTATCTGGGATGCAGAAGAAACAAAAAATCATCTTCCAGATGAAATGAAAAAAACTTTAGCTGAAAAAGAAATTAAGGTATATATCATAAATGCTACAAAGATTGCAGAAGAAATTGGTTTAGGAAACAGAACAAATACTATCCTACAATCAGCCTTCTTTAAAATATCTGAAGTAATACCTTACGATCTAGCAGTTGAACAAATGAAGAAAGCTATCGTTAAATCATACGGTAGAAAAGGTGAAGATATTGTAAATATGAATAATTCAGCAGTAGATCGTGGTGGTGCTGTTGAGGAAGTTACAATTCCTGTTGAATGGAAAAATATCGAAATTAAAGCAAAAAATGACGATAGAGATATTCCAGAATTTATTAAGAATGTTGTTGAGCCTATCAATGCTCAACTTGGAGACGATTTGCCTGTAAGTGCATTTTTAGGAAGAGAAGACGGAACATTCCCAGCTGGAACAACTCAATACGAAAAACGTGGTGTTGCTGTTAGTGTACCTGAATGGAATTCAGAAAATTGTATTCAGTGTAACCAGTGCGCTTATGTTTGTCCTCATGCTGCTATTCGTCCATTTTTATTAACTGAAGAAGAAGTTGCAAATGCACCTGAAGGAACAAACGTTCTTCAAGGTACTGGTGGAACAAAAGAATATAAATTCAGAATTCAAGTTAGTCCACTTGATTGTACTGGTTGTGGTAACTGTGCTGATGTTTGTCCTGCAAAAACAAAAGCTTTAGTGATGAAACATCTTGATACTCAATTAGAAGAAGCTCCTCGTTGGGATTATATGCATAATAAAGTTGGTTATAAAGACACCGTTTTACCAAAAGAAAAGAGTGTTAAAAATAGCCAATTTGCTCAGCCATTATTTGAGTTTAGTGGTGCTTGTGCTGGTTGTGGTGAAACTCCGTATATTAAAACAATCACTCAATTATTTGGTGATAGAATGATGGTTGCAAATGCAACAGGCTGTTCATCAATTTATGGTGGATCAGCTCCATCTACTCCATATTGTTCAAATAGCGAAGGTAAAGGTCCAGCTTGGGCTAACTCATTATTCGAAGACAATGCTGAATATGGTTTAGGTATGCATGTTGGTATTGAGAAACTACGTACTCGTATCGGAGAAAAAATGAATTCTGCAATGAATGATGTTGCTGCTGATACTCAGGCTGCATTTAAGGAGTGGATTGAGAAAATGTATGATGCTGAAGGATCAAGAGAACCATCAGCAAAAGTAGTTCAAGCTTGTAAGAAAGAAAATAACCAATTAACTAAAGATATCTTAGCATTAGAACAATATCTAATTAAGAAATCAACCTGGATTTTTGGTGGCGACGGTTGGGCTTATGATATCGGTTATGGTGGATTAGATCACGTACTTGGTTCAGGACAGGATGTAAATGTTCTTGTTGTTGATACTGAAGTTTACTCAAATACTGGTGGACAAGCATCTAAATCAACTCCGGTAGGAGCTGTTGCTAAATTTGCTGCTGCAGGTATGCAAACCAGAAAGAAAGATTTAGGTATGATGGCTATGTCATATGGTTATGTTTACGTTGCTCAGGTTGCAATGGGAGCTAGTCAAAATCAATATTTTAAAGCCCTTAAAGAAGCCGAAGCTTATCCAGGTCCATCATTGATTATTGCTTATGCTCCTTGTATTAATCATGGATTAAGAGCAGGAATGGGTAAATCTCAACAAGAAACTAAATCTGCTGTTGAAGCAGGATACTGGCATACCTATCGTTATAATCCATTATTGGAAGCCGAAGGTAAGAATCCTTTTGTACTTGATTCTAAAGAGCCAGATTGGAGTAAATTCAAAGAATTCTTGAAGAGTGAAGTACGTTATACTTCACTTCAGAAATCATTTCCAGAAAATGCTGAAGCTTTATTTGAAAGAGCAGAAAATGATGCAAAATGGAGATATAATGGTTATAAAAGGTTAGCTAGTTTTTAACTAATAATAACTTCACTTTACTGAAAAGCAGTTCTGATTGTGTCAGAACTGCTTTTTTTGTTTGTAGATTTTGGAATGAGTTTAGCTAACATTTAATAAAAATCATAATATGTTAAACAGTAATTGAACTAAATAACAGTAATGCTTGTTATAAATAATAAAAAAACAAACTAAATCTAAAACCCGAATCGTATGGCAGACTTAAGTATCAACTACATGGGATTAAAACTAAAAAATCCTATTATTGCAGGATCATGTAATCTTGCAATGAAAATAGAAAATGTTAAAGCAATGGAAGATGCTGGGATTGGAGCTATTGTTTATAAATCATTATTTGAAGAACAAGTTAACTTCGAATCTGCAGATTTTGATGAAAGCATGGAAGCATATAACAATAGACATCAAGAATCTTCAAGAATGTATCCTGAAATGCAACATGCTGGACCAAAGGAATTTTTACATCACTTAAAAAAGATAAAAGAAAATACTTCAGTTCCTGTAATAGCTAGCATTAATGCAATTTATCAAGAAACTTGGGTTGAATATGCTAAATTAATTGAAGATACAGGAGTTGATGCTATAGAGATAAACCTGTATAAAACACAAAAAAAATCGGAAGAAAATCCAGAGATTGTTGAAAGAAGAAAGCTAGAAATTATTAAAGCTGTGAAAAAAGCTGTGAAAATTCCTGTAGCAGTAAAAATTAGCCCATTCTATAGTAATCTGTTAAATTTTATAAAAAGTGTTGATGATTTAAAGGTTGATGGGATAGTTCTATTTAATAAATTGTACGAACCAGAAATCGACATAAATCAAGAGAAACATATATTCCCATTTAACTTAAGCCATAAAGGTGATCATAGATTATCTCTCAGGTATGCTGGATTACTTCAAGGAAATATAAATGCTAATATCTCAAGTTCATCAGGAATTTTTGATGGAGATGATGTCATTAAAATGTTATTAGCAGGTGCCGATACAGTTCAAGTAGTTAGTACGCTTTATAAAAATAAAATTGGGCATATTGCTAAAATTGTTAGTCGTTTGGAAGAGTGGATGGATAGCAAAGGATATAAAACAGTAGATGATTTTAAAGGAAAATTATCGCGTAAAAATTGTAATGATCCTTTTGCTTATTTAAGAGCTCAATACGTTGATATTTTATTAAATAGTGCCGATGATTTACTAAGAAAATATCCAGTTGTATAAAACAAAAACTCATAATTATTTTAGGATGTGTCCAAAAACTCCACTATTGTCATTTCCAACTTGATTGGAGATCTCTATGTTTATTGTTAATCAATGTGTTAAGAGATTCCCTTTTTTTTAGGGAACTTTTCTCACGAACAAAGTGAGTAATGACAGATTCTGTAATTTTTGGACACCTTCTTTTCATCATCATTAAGTATATCTTTTTACTCAAGATCACGATTTAAATAATCTGAATAATCTTTTACTTGGGGCTTATAATCATCAGTAAATAATTCTGAAGATATAATAAAATCGGCAGTTGATCTGTTACAAGCCATGGGTACATTATATAAAACTGCAATTCGAAGCAAAGCTTTTACATCAACATCATGCGGTTGTGGTTGCATTGGATCCCAAAGAAAGATAATTAAATCAATATCTCCTGTTGCAATTAAAGCTCCCAACTGCTGATCTCCGCCTAAAGGCCCTGATTTTAGTTTGTTAATTTTTATTGATTGATCCGTTTTACTAGTTAATAATTCTTCAATTAAGGTTCCGGTTGTTCCCGTACAAGTTAAATCTTGTTTTGAAATAATTTCCCAATTGTTATCAACCCAATTTAGTAAGTCCTTTTTCCTATTATCGTGTGCAACAAGTGCTATACTTTTTGTTTTCTCCATTAAATAAATTTATTATTTCAATCGAACAATAACATCACCTTGTGATACTGTATCTCCGTGTTTAAAAAAGATTTCATCAACTTCACCATCAAAATCGGATACAATTTCATCGTACGTGTAACCACTTTCAATGTAACATATTCGTTGTCCCTTCTTAACTTTATTTCCAAGTTCAATAGATTGTTCTTCAATAAAGTAATTTAAATTGTAATATATTTTACCCATGTAAGGAGATGCAATATCTTTCTTATTTGGGTCTGCTTTAATATGTCCAGGATCACCAGCAGGCTGAATTGATTCTTCTTTGATTTTTTTGATTTCAGCATTAAATCGCTCTTTCGCTATTCCCGATTTGTAATCTCTATACTGTCTTTCGTGCATTGCAAATTCGAATAACTCTTCGTCATCTTTACCTGTATCCCAATTGTTATCCACCATTTCTTTTCTGAACTTATCAAGTTCATTTGGGAAATTCTCTTGGGCTACTCCATTGTAGAATTCTTTCCCTTGTTTTTTTGCAATTTCAATAATTTCTGCTGACAAAGTTCCGGGAAGTTTTCCTGCTTTTCCTAGTATCATATCCCATGCATTATTGTCTATCATTGTAAATTTCGGTTTTCCCTGAATCTCTTGCATTACATTCAATAGAGCTATATTCTTAACATACTGACTAAATGGAGTAACCAATGGTGGGTTTCCTAGTTTAGGCCATATATCAATAACTTCATCAAAAAGCATTACTAGTAAATCATCTTCAGTAAGTTTTCCTTTTCCTTGTGATTCAAGTGTTTGATTTAATCCTTGATGAACTCCTTTTAAATCAGCCATTAAACTACCCATCATTCCACCAGGAAGTCCAGCTTGCACTAATAAAGAAGACATATATCTATTCTTTGGATTAATAAAATAACCCAAGAAATCATCTATGAATTTTTGATTTAATGCTCTAGCTTTCATGTAAGCTTTCATATTAATTTCAGGAACCTTAAAGCCAGCATCTTTAAGCATGGCTTGTATTGTAATTACATCAGGATGAACCATACCCCATGAAAGAGGTTCCATTGCAACATCAATATAATCGACACCTGCTTTTGCAACTTCTAACGTTGTTGCTACAGAGAACCCTGGTCCTGAATGACCATGATATTGTACAATAATATGAGGATATTTTGTTTTTATTTCTCTTACTAATTTTCCTAAAGTTACAGGACGCCCAATTCCAGCCATGTCTTTCAAGCAAATTTCATCTGTACCATATTCCACAGCTTTATCAACTATCTCCATGAAATATTCAATAGTATGAATTTCAGAATGTGTAATGCTTAAGGTTGCTTGAGAAATCATTCCTGCTTCTTTGGCATATTTTATCGATAGTTCAAGATTTCGATGATCATTTAATCCGCAAAATGAACGGGCTATATCAACACCTTGAGCTTTTTTTACTTTATACATTAGTTTACGAACATCGGCAGGCACAGGAAACATTCTTATGCCATTTAAAGCACGCTCAAGCATGTGTGTCTGTATTCCGGCTTCGTTAAATGGTTTTGTCCATTCGCGAACTGCTGTATTAGGATTTTCTCCATAAAGTAAATTCACTTGCTCAAATGCTCCTCCGTTAGTTTCTATTCTTGAGAAACAACCCATATCTATAATAACTGGTGCAATTTCTTTTAATTGATCAATTCGTGGAACATATTTTCCCGACGATTGCCACATATCTCTGTAAACTAAACTGAATTTAATCTCTTTACTCATATTTGATATCTTCCTTTATAAAAAAATAATTAAACGGGTTAATTAGAGTAGTTTTGCCAAACAAAAGAAATAAATTTATTACTGTTTAAATATGTTATAAAGCCTATGCTTACAGTTAGTCTATGGAACAATCAGTTAAACAGTATATTAAACATCTATGTTATAAATCATAAAACAACAAGTTAGGAATAATTAAAGAGATTTGAAATAGCTGATAAAGAATACGTTCGCTGTTTGTTAAGTTAACTTAAACGAATTGTTCTATTTATATTTATTCTACATAATTTTTTTACCTTTGTAGCCTATTAAACTTAAACGAATTGGGACGAATTTTAGCAATTGATTATGGAAGGAAAAGAGTTGGGATAGCTGTTACCGATCCTTTGCAGATGATAGCAAACTCTTTAACTACAATTGAGACTAAAAATATTTGGGATTTTATTTCTGATTATTTAAGTAAGGAAACGGTAGATTGTATTGTAGTAGGTTATCCGAAGCAAATGAACAATCAGGCATCCGATTCGGTTAGGTACATTAATCCGTTTTTAGGAAGATTAAGAAAGTTATATCCAAAAATGGAAGTAAAATTAGTTGATGAAAGGTTTACATCTAAAATTGCTTTTCAAACAATGATAGATGCAGGTTTGGGGAAAAAAGCCAGGCAGAATAAAGCTTTGGTTGATACAATAAGTGCAACAATTATATTACAATCATATTTAGAACAACGAACAAAATATTAAAAAATGATTTACCCAATAGTTATTTATGGAACTCCGGTTTTAAGGAAGGTAGCAGTTGAAATAGATAAAGATTATCCTAAGTTAGATAAGTTTATTGAAGATATGTGGGAAACAATGTATATTTCAGATGGAGTTGGTTTGGCTGCTCCACAAGTAGGAAAATCTATACGTTTGTTTGTTATTGATGGATCACCTTTTGCAGAAGATGAACCTAGTTTAATGGATTTTAAAAAGTTATTTATAAACGCAAAGATAACGGATACCTGTGAAGAAGAAATTGGAATGAACGAAGGTTGTTTGAGTATACCTTTACTACGTGAAGATGTAAATCGTCCCACGAAAGTACGTATAGAATATTACGATGGTAATTTTGAATTTCACGATGAGTGGTTCGAAGGAATGGCAGCAAGAGTTATTCAGCACGAATATGACCATCTTGAAGGTATAATGTTTACCGATAAAGTTGCTCCCCTAAAGAAGAGATTGATAAAAGGTAAATTGCACGCAATTTCGAAAGGTAAATTTAGTGTAGATTATAAAGTTCGATTACCAAAATAAAAAAAGGTCCTTATTAGGACCTTTTTTTATGCAATTAATTAAACTTTTCACTTTAATCTTTGTCTAAATTTTGCATAATTTAAATATTCAGAGAATAAATAAGCCTTTATAATTTACTAAATCAAAATCACATGAGAATTTTAAAAATGAAAAATAAACTGAGGAAGCAAAGTTTACTAGCTTTTTTAGTAATGGTTACATTTATTTTTTCATCAACCAGCCTTTTAGCAAAAAAAGAAGAACCTAAAAAGAAAGAAGACCCTATTAACTCAGGAATTCTTTCAGGATTAAAGTTTAGAAGTATTGGACCAGCATATGCATCAGGGCGTATAGCCGATTTTGCTGTTAATCCAACTAATTTTTCTGAATTCTACGTTGGAGTTGCATCAGGAAATCTTTGGAAAACAGAAAATAATGGTACTACATTTAAACCAATATTTGATAATTATGGTTCTTATTCAATTGGAAGTCTTGCTATTGATCCATCAAATCAAAATGTTATTTGGGTAGGAACTGGAGAAAATAATCACCAGCGAGCATTAGCTTATGGTGATGGTATATATAAATCTGTTGATGGTGGAGCTTCATGGACAAATATGGGCTTGAAAGAATCACGTCATATAGGAATGATTGCTATTGATCCAATAAATACAAATGTTGTTTATGTTGCAGCAGAAGGTTCTGCTTGGGGACCAGGAGGAGAAAGAGGATTGTATAAAACAATAGATGGTGGTAAAATTTGGGTTAAGGTGTTGAATATTAGTGAGAATACAGGAGTAAATAATG
>Ga0209633_10004053_pt1 | contig 13301 bp, 16 predicted proteins | sample Cruoilmetagenom1_FD_187290 | JGI IMG/M metagenome (GOLD analysis project Ga0209633, IMG submission 187290) | Oil polluted marine microbial communities from Coal Oil Point, Santa Barbara, California, USA - Sample 1 (SPAdes) (version 2) | ecosystem: Environmental > Aquatic > Marine > Oil seeps ... | reverse complement strand
ATAGTATTTGCCATTCTCTACGCCGAAATATGCAAGAGTTAGAAAGATGACAAAGAGAATGGCAAATACTATTCCTACAACTCTGTACTGTCTCTTCAGGTACGCCATCGCACCTTCCCTGACGTACAATGCAATTTCCTTCATTCGATCGGTTCCCTCGGATTTTTTCATCATATTTTTGAAAAAACCATAGGCAAACATCAGGGCAAGAACGGAACTGACGGGGATTAACCAAAAAAGGGGGTATTGCACAAAAAACTCCTGCTGAATCAACTATAAGAGGTATTTACTTTAGTGGCTTGATGCAAAAAAATCAGATTTACATTAAGTCTGATTAACACTAAGTATCTAAAAAATACAATACATTACTGTAGTCCTCGATTAAAACTGCAGTCAATAGTCATTTTAAAAGAAATAGCCTCTTCATTTGTCTTTAGCTGAAGTATTATCCCAAAGCAACATCCAGGGTCATCATAACAACAAATCCTACAATGGCACCCATGGTGGCGATATCGATATTTTTATGTTCATGAGCTTCGGGTATCAGTTCTTCAATAACGACATAAATCATGGCACCGGCAGCAAAGGCCAGAGCGTAGGGTAGAATCGGACGCATCAACACAACAAGCAGAGCACCAAGTACACCGAAAACCGGTTCTACCAAGCCGGAGAACTGGCCGTACATGAAGCATTTCCATCTGGAGAGTCCTTCTCTTCTCAGAGGAACGGACACCGCTAGACCCTCTGGGAAATTCTGAATTCCGATACCGATAGCCAGAGCGATAGCTGCCGCCAGAGATGCTCCGGGATATCCAACAGCTACTGCACCGAAAGCGACACCGACAGCCAGCCCCTCGGGGATATTGTGGAGTGTGATGGCCATAACCAGAAGAATACTTCTCTGCCAGCTGGTTTTCGGTCCTTCGGCATCAGCCATAGGCATACCCAGATGGAGGTGGGGGATAAACCTGTCTGCTAACCGGAGGAAAATGGCTCCCAGTAAGAAACCGGCGGCCGCAGGGAACCAGGTAGGGACACCTCCCATCTCCTCGGATAGGGCAATGGCCGGGGCCAGGAGCGACCAATAACTGGCGGCTATCATTACACCGGCAGCAAATCCCAGCATTGTATCCAGAACTCTTCGGTTAATTTCTTTAAAAAGGAATACTGTTGCTGCACCCAGGGCGGTAACACCCCATGTGAAAATTGTACCAATCAAAGCTTGAACTACTGCAGGTTGATTTCTGAACCATTCAATAAGCATAATTATCTCCAATTATCATCAGTTTAAGCATGAACTCTGATAATTGCAATAGTAGTTTATGCTAATATAAATAGTTATTGCTAATTACGTTTTGATTCCAGGGGCAATCCATAAGAGTTTATTTTATTCAGCAGAGTTTTCCGGGTTATTCCCAGTTCCCGGGCCGTTCTCTCTCGATGTCCCTCGTTCCGGAGTAGGGCTTCCTGAATCATTCGAATTTCCATCTGCTTGAGGGTTCCTGAGGGCTGTGCCGGTATCTGGGAATGATCAGCAGGAAGGGTGAAATCCCGGGGCTGGAGAACTGTGGATTCCGCCAGAATAACGGCTCGTTCAATCATATTTTCCAATTCACGGACATTACCCGGAAATTTATACGATGCAAGAACATCAAGAGCCGAATCTGAGAATTCGTTTACCCGGGTTCGTCCGTTCTCAGCCAGACGGTGGAGAAACAGATTTGACAGGTAGAGGATATCGGCTGGTCGTTTCCTCAGGGGAAGCATATTGGCGTTAATCACATTAATGCGGTAGAAGAGGTCTTCCCTGAACGAACCTTCAGCAACGGCCTTTTCCAGATTACGGTTTGTTGCAGCAATGATGCGGACATTAACCGGAATAATTCCTGTACCCCCCAAACGCTGTATTTTCTTCTCCTGTAACGAACGGAGCAGTTTAACCTGGAGTGCAGAGGGAAGTTCGCCGATTTCATCCAGGAACAGCGTTCCATCGCTGGCAGCTTCAAAATAGCCGATCTTCCGGCTGTCGGCACCGGTAAAGGCTCCTTTTTCGTATCCGAAGAGCTCACTTTCTATTAATCCTTCAGGAAGTCCTCCCAGGTTGACTGCAATAAAAGGGCCTCGTGAACGTTCTGAGTTCGTGTGTATATATCGGGCGGCTACTTCCTTTCCAGTGCCGCTTTCTCCGGTAATCAGTATGGTGGCATCGCTGGGAGCGGCCTTTTTCAACAGGTTGATAACCGGCTTCATGGCAGCATCACGTGAAATGGGGGCTGATTCCGATGCTTCGGTGGTTTCTGCACCTGGCCGATGTTTGACAGTCTGGGCCGTTCTGGCCGCTTTCTTAAGCCGGATGATGAGCTCTTCAGGATCGAAAGGTTTTACCAGATAGTCGGAAGCTCCTGCTTTCATGGCCCTTACAGCATCTCCAACATCTCCGTATGCACTCATCATTACAACAGGCAGAGATGGACCTTCGCCTGTTAACCATTCAAGGAGTTCAAGGCCGTCCATACCCGGCATACGAAGGTCCAGTGCCATGGCATTAAAAGCTTGTTCTTCCAGTTTCTTCTTTGCCGAGAGGCCGTTAGATGCCTCGGTAACATTCCATCCTTCTAACGAAAGATACTGGGCAAGGGTTTTCCGGAGGTTGTCCTCATCATCAACAATCAATACATGCATCAGGCTTTCTCCCTGGGAAGGTCTACTGTTACCCGGACACCGGCCCGAATACCGCCGTTAATTCTGTTTTCAATTTTCAAAGACCCGCCGGCTGCTTCGATAAACTGACGGGAGAGGGCCAGGCCGACCCCGCTTCCTTTAATTTTGGTGGTGAAGAAGGGGTTGAAGAGATTTTCAGGGTTACCATCTGGCAGGCCTTTACCGTGGTCCTGAACAACTATTCTGATTAATTTACCATGGAGGTTCAATGTTACATCCGGTGTCGGGGTATCAGGAATATTCTCCTGACTTTCAACCGCATTTCTAACAATATTCACCAAAGCGGAGGAAAAGAGAGCCGGGTCCATTTTAATCTTCGGTCCCGGTTGCAATAGGTTTGTTTTTACCTTCCAGGGCTGACGTTCCAGTACGCTTTGCAGTTTTGCAGAAACATCAAAAATCACTGGAATCCCCGCAGGGTCGGCCAGCCATTCTCTTACCTTGTCGGTTAGAGCGCTCAGGCGGTCAACTTCTTCACCTATAATTGTCAGGTTCACAGCTTGATCCGGAGGTAGGATTTTTTTTAAAAGGGCTTGTTGGGCCTTCAGTACACCGAGGGGGTTTCTTATTTCATGGGTAAGGGTGCGGGCTGCCAGGCCGAGCTGCACCAGTTTGCGCTGCTTTATCATCTTCCTGGTTGATGCCTGCTGCATTATCAGCAAGGATACGGCCAGCAGTGTTAGGCCTGCCGCACCGGTGATTCGCCACAAACCGGATTTCCCGGAAACGTGAAGGTCCCAGTCAATTAGAATCAACCGGCGCATTCCATTACCCCGCCCCCGGGATTTACCGGGCTCACCATCGGGAATAGTGGTACCGGTAAAGGCCAGAGTTCTAATTGTCCTCAATCGATTATTTGACATTTTTTCGGAGATAACTCTTTCTGAGGGGGTAGGCTGCAGGACATTCGGAGCTGTACCCCAGGAGGTAACAGGTGTTCCTTCTGGAGTGTATATCCCCCATCCGATTACGGCTTCTGTAAGTTTTCTCACAGGTAGGTCTGTACCGATATCTTCGGTGATTGAGGTTACGGCTTCCAGGGATCCCAACCGGGCGATGTCCACATCCCTCAGACGGCCTTCTCTGAGGAGGGCCGCTGAAAAAACAAGGATGAGAATAACGATCAGAACGGCAGGCCATAAAGCCCCAACTGTTTGAACCCTGAAGCTTCTAATCATAGTATAAGGATATCCGGACTATGCCCCGGAGTCGACCATCTCCTGGACCGCAGATTTTATTTCCGACATGGGGATTTCTGTCTCATCTGCCCAGTCTTTCATATCATCAGCTTTGGAACCCATGGGTTTACCGAATTCTTCCAACCACATCTCTTCAGTTACTCCCCAGTCTTGTAAATCTCCGAATGTCGTCAGTCCACGGACCATGCGGTCGGGAACTTCATGATCTTCAGTCACATCTGTAAGCTCTTCTCCTGCAGCTGCATTTGGAAGTTTTACCGCGCTTATACGCAGCTGGACCGCTTTTTGTGCATCAATCTTATTGTATGTTTCCAGTATCTCAACCGCCGCTTCAGGGAGAACCGTTGTTTCTTCCATATCATAAGGAATCCCTGTCCAGAGAGCTGTGAAGAGCCGGACCGCATCAGTACCGATTTCCACTCCGCCTTCAAGCTCACCCCAAGTGGTTTCCAGGCTTTTTGCTTGCAGCGCCCCGGGATTATCTCCCTTCAGTCCGAAGGCAGCAGCCATCATCTGGGGAGGTACGCCGAAAGCTGCATCAATATCATCAAAACTGTAAGAACCCCGGATATCTCCTGGATCGTTTTCGCCGGCAAACTCTCCCTTCTGAATCTTTATCGGGTTTTTACTGCCTTTGGTTTTCCAGTATCCTGTGGCTTTTGAAACACCGTAACCGGCGGCCAGGGACAGTACCAGTACAGCGGCGACAAGGGCGGCTTTATTACGCATCTTTTAACTCCTTGTAAGGGATTACCTTGAGTTCGACAGTGCCAGATACAGGGCAGGCAGCATCAGAGGTGCAGAGTAGACAGCTTATACAGCTTGGATCACGGATAATGGTTTTATTCGATACTTCGATACCCATGGGACAGGCCTTATCGCATTTGGTGCAGGAAATACATGTGGAGGCTTTACGCCGGATAGGCATGAATCGGAACAGGTTGGTCAGGCCAAGAAATGCACCGTAGGGACAGGCATAGCGGCAGAAGGGTCTTTCAACGAAGAGAGACATAATTAACACTATTCCTAAAGCGACGAATCCGGTAATGGCCACTTCTCCTGTCCAGAACTGAAAAAGAGCGTAGTAGGGATCGTAGTCGCTGAAAATAAGCTTACCGCTGATGGCTGTCATTACAACAACCCAGATGAGAACGGCGTAGCGCAGATATTTGAGAACCCTGTCAAGTTTTTTCGGTATCAGTTTCCCAAAGCGTTTACCCAGGAGTTTCCTCCCCAGTTTGGATACGAACTCCTGAAATGTTCCGAAGGGACAGATCCAGCCGCAGAAAGCCGGCCCTACCAGAAAGGCTGTAACCAGAACGGCGATACCGAGAACCAGGCTTGATTCGTGTATCTTCTGGACAAATCCGCCTTCGGTAACAAGTTTGTGTATGGTAACAACTCCGCCGAAGGGGCATACGGCATGCAGTGATGCATCGGCAAGGAATGGAATGGGAATAGAAGCTCCACTTTCCGATAGGGTGTGGTTAACGGCAATTAATGCTATCAGTACAAAGAATACAATTTGAATTGATCTTCGCCAGCGTTCAGTTTTCATATCTTTCTCTCCTGTTTTAAAGTGGGTGCTTCTTTATAAAATAACCGGCAAACCCCTACTTTTAAAAGGTTTGCCGGTATTCATTTTAAGAATCAGTTATTATTCCAACGGTTGCCCTGGCGATTATTGCTCTGACTGAAGTTACCGCCCTGGCCGGATTGTCCTTTACCGGAATTATCGCGTCCGGAGTTACCCTGTCTGGCATTAACAGGTCCTGATCCGTCACGGTTGTTGTATCCCTGACTCATGCCACGGTTGTTTGAACCCCTGTTGTTGGAAAAGTTGAGCTCCTCACCGTTTACATTTGCTGTTGCTACGAAAATATGCCCCTGGGCATCAATATCGCAATCGGCAAGAGCTTCTGTTTCATTGCCCTGAACTTCGATAGTTTCTCCATAAGGTACTTCGATTCCAGCCCGGTAAAATCCGGGTGCACTCAAGGAGTAGATACCATCGGCGGTTCTCAGTACTACCTGCCCGTCCATTTCTTCAACAGTTCCGCTTACGCTGACGCTCTCACCGCTAACCATGCCCTGGCGGCTGCCGTTGGCATTCTCGTTGTTTCCCCGGGCGAAGGCTGCACCGCCGACCAGAGCTATTACCATCATAACTGTGATAATTCGTTTCATTGTTTTTTTCCTCCAGGAAAATATTATGCCTACTGAACAGCAGGATTCGTGCCAAGTTTTCCTTACGTTATGCAGCCTACAGGATGGATTGCCGGGTAATAATTACCCACAATTGTTTTTTCGGGTAGTAATAACTCTATTAGTATATGCTGGCAGGCATGAAAAGACTGAAAGTCACTTTCCCCGGGAAATATCAATTATTTCGGTACGAGGGGTATCGAGGACCGCTTCAATTTACCTCTTATTTTGAGGGCTGGTATCTCAGACATGTCAGCTCCGATAAGTCCCGTTCTCTTGCGGTTATTGCCGGATTATCCCTGGCTCCCGATCCCCATGCTTTTATACAGCTTCTTTACGGGCTGGAGGGCCGTGTAGTGAAAGTTCGTTATCCCCTGGAAGACCTGACAGTCCTGCGGGATCGATTTGAGCTCAGTCTGGGAAATAATCATTTCTCTTCCAGGGGAATGAAACTGGATATTGAAAATGGAAGAGAAAAAATCTACGGCAGCCTTGAATATCATAATATCAGCCCTTATCCATCTACTGTAATATCCCCGGGTATTATGGGTCCGTTCTCGTGGCTTCCCTTTATGGGATGTATTCATGGCCTTATCTCCATGGATGGGGGGGTATTTTAACGGGCATCTGGGTTTTTTACGGTATAAAGGCTCTTTATACAAATTTGGTACTTATACCGGGAGCAGGGTAAGCGGCAGCTGGACAGATGGTTGTCTTGAAGTACAAATCAGGAATAAACAACGGACTCTGTTGTTAAAACTCGACTTTAAGGGTAGTGGCGGCAGCCTTGATGCACCTATTCATGGCGCTATGAACCGTGAAATTGTTGAGTTGCCTCACTCCAGTCTTACAGCATCCTTAAGAGCAGGGGGAAAAGTGCTCTGGGAGGGTCGTTCGGAGCCGGCATCAGCTGAAATAGTCGGAGATTTATCGGAACTCTTCTGAACTTACTGTTGCTGCTGCAGATAAATCCCTTTTTATTACACATATTTAGGATCTTGTACTAGGATTAAGAGTAAGCTGCGCTTTGTATTATTAATCGCAGCATTTCTGGAGGCAATCATTGGTAAATATTGAAACAAAATTTCTCGGGTTGAATCTATCCAGCCCTATCATTGTCGGTTCGAGTGGATTAACAGGGAAAACAGGGTCTATTGGTAAACTAGAAGAATCCGGTGCAGGTGCTGTTGTCTTAAAATCTCTGTTTGAAGAACAGATACTAGCGGGTATTGCTCGGGAAACCCGAAAAGGGGGAGTTGTTTACGGACAGACAGATATTGACGATTATATCGCTTTCTACGAACGTAAACATTCAATTAATGATTATATGGATCTTATCCGTGATGCAAAAAAGGCTGTTTCCATACCTGTTCTTGCCAGTATCAATGCGACAAGTGATAAGGAATGGCAGGCAATCTGTGCCGATCTGGATAAAGCCGGAGCCGATGCTCTGCAGCTGAACCTGTTTGTCAGCCCCTTTGATATGAGGGTTGCCGGGGAGGGGATTGAAGAAACCTATGTATCGATTGTCCGAAAAGTGAAGGCCTTAACCTCTTTGCCCCTTTCTGTAAAAATCGGGCCGTATTTCACAAACATCGGTAACCTTGTTTCCCGGCTTTCTCAGGCCGGTGCTGAAGCTGTCGTTCTTTTTAACCGCTATGCATCGCCGGATATGGATGTTCAGAAAATGAGCATTAAATCTGCATCTGCAAGAAGTGATGAAACTGAGTATCGTTCTTCCCTCAGATGGACGGCTCTGCTTTCCCCTTTTGTAAAAACCGACTTTGCCGGGGCTACCGGGATTCATGATGCCATTACGGCGGTAAAGTTCCTTCTTGCAGGTGCGAAAGTTGTGGAAATTGTGAGTACTGTGTATAAAAACGGGGAAAAAAGAATAGGTGAAATGAACGATGGTATCTCAATGTGGATGAAAGAGAATTCCTTTACATCCATTAATGATTTCCTTGGAAAACTGTCAGCCGATAATATTGCTGATACTGCAGGTCTTGAGAGGGTGCAGTACATGAAAAAGTTTGGAGATATCGGATAATCTTAAATCAATAATAATTAACTAATTAGGCATATCCTTCTTCTGGGTGTGTCTTTTTTTTGAGATTAATTTGTATTCGCTATTTACATATAGGGAGGCTGGGATTAATATGCGCATGAAAAAAGAAATATATATCGATTATTAAATATCTTATTAAATGAATCATATAAGGGGTTCTAGATGAGGAAATGGAAAGGAACTTTCGCATTACTGTTTCTGCTGGCTGTTTCATGGTTGCTGATTGTTTCGTCAGTTGCTTTTGTAGAGCTGATTGCAGGAGCTGTTGCGATTGTCGTTATCGTACTTCTGACACATCGGAGCCGGGATTTATTCGGAGGGTTGAGGCTATCGCTGAAAGCGCTGCTTTTCACACCGATTTACCTCATGGTGTTTCTCTGGCAGCTGATTCGATCGAACTTGGATATCGCCCGGCGGGTACTCTCTCCGTCCCTGCCGATCAACCCGGGAATTGTAAAAGTGCAAACTCAGCTTCAGTCATCGTTGGGCAAGCTGATTCTGGCCAATTCCATCACTCTTACACCTGGAACTCTTACCCTGGATGTAGAAGGTAGCTCTTTATATGTCCACTGGGTAGATGTAAAGGGAACGGATGCAGATGCAGCTACACAGTCTATTGTTGCAGGATTTGAACGGACATTAATGGAGGTGGTTGAATGACTCCTATAATAATAGTATCCCTTGTTCTCATCGGATTATCGGCTCTGTTAACGGTAATCAGACTTCTGGCCGGGCCTACTCCTTTTGACCGCCTGATGGCTTCGGATACCCTGACGGTAATTGCAACGGCATTTCTGGTACTCTTCAGTGTTATCAGCGGTGGTACCGATCTTTACATCGATGTAGCCATTGTCTATGCGGTAATCGGGTTTATCGGAGTGGTTACAATCGCCCGCTTCCTCAAAGGGGGTAAGTAATGGTGATACTCGGTAATATCCTTATTTTTATCGGCAGTCTCTTTCTCGCTTTAGGTGGTTTGGGGCTTATTCGTATGCCGGATGTCTATAATCGGCTTCAGGCAGGAACGAAAGCAACAACCCTGGGTGCGATGGGCGTTATTCTGGGAAGTGCGTTTCTGGCTCCGGAGATGTTAACCAAGGCCGTTCTTCTGATTGTATTTATTGCCATGGCCAACCCCGTCTCATCAAGTACCATCGGGCGCAGTGCTTATAAGGGTGGTGTGCCTCTGGCTTCCCGGAGTGTCCGGGATGACTGGGAAAAAGAGGAGGCGGCCGAATGACCTATATCGTATTAATACTCTGCGTATTTCTTGTCGGGATGGCTCTTGCCGCCGTCCTGGTAAAAGACTTACGGTCTGCCATTATTCTTCTTTCGGCTCTGAGTCTTTTTGCATCCCTTGCTTTCCTGATTGTGGCGGCTCCTGATGTCGCCATCACTGAAGCAGCTATCGGATCGGCTCTGACGACTGTAATTTTTGTTATCGCTCTTTTCAGAACCCGGAAATCGACTGAAGGCAATACTTCCGCTACGGTGCGCCGGGTGGATGAGAGTGCCCGGGCGGTACGGCAAAAGGAGACTGATAATGCGTAAACTGATCGGTATTCTTCTAATCGGAGGATTTGCCTTTTATCTGGTTACTGTCGGTATGGGCCTTTTCAGTGCTGAATCCCGCTCCGAACTGGATTCGGTGGGATCTGAAATACTCGCGACTTCCCCAGATTTAAGCGGGGCAGCCAATACCGTTACAGCTGTAGTGGTCCAGTACCGTGGTTTTGATACCCTCGGTGAGGTAACAGTGCTCTTTGTCAGTGCCCTTGGTGTGGGTATGCTGGCCATGGCAATCAAAGATGGGCTTTTAAAAAATCTGTTTGATGATAACGGCGGCTTTGTTCTTCAGGCCGGCAGCCTGGCTCTTCTTCCTTTTATTGTTCTTGTGGGTTTGTACATCACACTTCATGGACATCTCTCGCCTGGTGGAGGATTCCCCGGAGGTGTAATAATCGCTACGGCTGTGTTTGTTGTGATTTTAACCAGCAAAACCCTCAGTATTCCCAGGGGATTGATTAATGTTATGGAAACTCTGGCCGGACTTGGATTTCTGGCCATCGGCTTTGTCGGGCTTTACAGTCCAGCTCAGTCTTTTCTGGCCAACATCCTTCCCAAGGGTGAATTCGGATCTCTCTTAAGTGCCGGTTTTATACCGGTTATATATGCGATTGTTGCCATCAAGGTAGCCAGTGAGCTTATCAATATTATTTCAAAACTGACGGCTGCAGATTCAGATTCCAAGGAGGCCGCCGAATGACAGTTCCCCAAATACTTTATGTGTCGGCCTTTCTGCTGATACTGATCGGCCTTTACAGCTTGCTGACACAGAGGAATATGATAAGGATGATTATCGGTTTGAATATCGCCGATCTGGGTGTAAACCTGTTTCTTGTTACTATCGGTTTTGTTGACAAGGGCAGTGCGCCGATTTTCCGAGCTCAGGCTGCTGCCGGTCCTATGGTGGACCCGGTGCCCCAGGCCCTTGTTCTTACCTCCATTGTTATCGGCTTCGGCGTTACGGCTCTTGCCCTTACACTGGTGATGAGGCTTTTTGTTTCCCATGGCTCTATTGATACTGCAAGAATAAGGGGGCTCAAATGGTAAGTCCAATACTGTTTATCGTTGTACCCCTGGCTGCAGCGTTTCTGACGGTTTTAGTGAATCGGAATGCCGGGGCCAGAATACTGGCCCTGCTTACTGCTCTGACCCTCAGTGCTCTGGCATGGTTCTGGTTCCGGGCTGATCTTTCAACCCCTGTATCGGTAGTGATTGCAGGAATTGCTCCTCCCATGGGGATACAGCTTTCCATGGATCGGCTTTCTGCAGCTCTGGCTTTGCTTATCTCGGTAAGTGGACTTCTGGTTATCCTCTACAGTCAGTCCTATCTGAAATCCGAAGAAGCTCAGAGCAAGCATTATGCAGTATTGCTTCTGCTTATGGCCGCATCCTTCGGTATTCTGCTTACAAGAGATCTGTTCAACCTGTTTGTGTTTTATGAAATCCTGTGTATCTCCTCCTATATTCTGGTGGCCAGTGAAGAGACTAAAGCTTCTTTTGAAGCCTCTTTGAAATATCTGCTTCTGGGTTCGGTAGGGTCCCTGTTCATGCTGGTGGCTATCGGTTTGGCTTACAGGGTAAGCGGCAGTCTGGCTATGAGCGATATAGCCCGGGCCCTGGGTAAGGCTGATTCGTCTTATGCAATGCTCACTGCAGCACTCTTTGTGCTGGGTATGGGTATTGAAGCCGCCATATTCCCTGTAAATACATGGCTTCCTGATGCCCATTCCAGTGCGCCGAGTTCCATCAGTGCCGTGCTCTCCGGATTTGTTATTGAGCTGGCACTTGTTGTCTTACTTCGCATCTCAATGACGGTGTTTTCTTCGGTGAATCTTATGCTGCCTCTGCGCTATATGGCTCTGGCAGGAATCCTCATCGGTGAATTGGCAGCCTTCGGGCAGACTGAGCTGAAAAGAACTCTGGCGTATTCCAGCATGGGACAGGTAGGGTTAATGCTCTTTGCCCTGACTCTTGGTACAGAAGCCGGCCGGCAGGCCGGAATGGCCCATCTTGTTATGCACACCGGTGCCAAATCGGTACTCTTTCTGATTGCCGGGTACTTCATCGTGAGGACCGGCAAACGGGAGATAAAGAGTTACAGCGGTCTTGGACGGCGAATGCCTTTAACCGGTGTTCTCTTCGTAATTGCCGCCCTGTCTCTGGTGGGTGTTCCACCGTTATTCGGTTTTTTCACCAAATTCAAGATTCTATCCGCCGCTGCGGCTTCCGGTGCGACCGGTGCATGGCTGGGTATTGCGGTGATACTTCTGGGTACAGTTCTGGAAGCCTCCTATCTATTCCGGGTGGCCCGGACACTATACAGCGATCCTGAAGGTGAGAATGTGAAGGCTGTTAAGGGCCGCATGGAGATGGATGTTCCGGCTCTTGTTGCGGTATTCGGTTTCACTCTATTGGTGATATTCGGTTCGTTTCTGCTCCCGTTGATCCCTTCGGGACTGGCCCTATAGGAAGGATGTGAGATGAATACATTGTTGTTATTGATATTTCCCCTGGCTGGATTCCTGATTGCCGCATTGTTCTCGGCGTTTTCCAAAAAGGGTCTGGTTGTTGGAAAAACTTTTGCCTTTTTAGGTTTTTCCGCCATTGCCCTTGCGGCAATTATGGCCAAAGGCGAGATTGGTTCGATTATCTACGGACCTATGATGTTCGGCTGGCAGCTGCAGTTTGGTCTTACTGCGATTTCATGGTACTTCGCACTTATGATAAGCGGGATAAGCTGGCTGACGGTGGTTTTCTCCCTGGGAGCTCTCAGGGAAGGCGAAACCTACCCCATGTATTACGCCTGGCTCTTTGCCAAAAATCTGGGCATGCTGGGTGTGATACTTTCCAGAGACATTCTTGCCTTCTTCATCATGTGGGAGTTCATGAGCTGGACCACCTACTTCCTGCTTCAGCAGGGTACAAAAAAAGCCCGTTCGACGGCTATGGGCTTTCTGATTTACGCAACGGCTGCCAGTATGATTTTCTTTGCCGGGATTGTATTTCTCCATCAGGCTTCGGGAAGTTTCGGTTTCTCCCAAATCGCCTCCACGGTTGCCGGATTTGATGTGGGAACTCTGATACTTACCGCTGTACTTCTGCTGGCTCCCATGCTGATCGAATCTGCGGCTTACCCTTTACATCGGTGGATGGCTCCGGCTTATTCTTCCGCAGAAACCGGTATTACCGCCTTTTTATCTGCTATCTCCACGAGAATCGGACTTTACGGAGTAGCTATCTTCCTCTTCACTGTGTTGGGTTTTACGGCAATGAAGAAGCTGAGTGCTGGGCATTATTTCAACCTTCAGGTTGTGATTATGACCATCGGTGCTTTCACAATGGTGGTTCCCACCTTCACTGCACTGTTTCAGCACGATGCCAAAAAACTCATGGCCTGGCATTCGGTGGGACAGGGCGGTTACATGCTGGTAGGCCTTGCTACGGCATCCAGCCTTGGTGTTGCCGGTGGCTTGTTTCATATCTTTACTTACTTGACATATGTAACACTCATACTCTTTTGCATTGCAGCGGTTGAGTACCGG
>Ga0209633_10004052_pt1 | contig 13307 bp, 12 predicted proteins | sample Cruoilmetagenom1_FD_187290 | JGI IMG/M metagenome (GOLD analysis project Ga0209633, IMG submission 187290) | Oil polluted marine microbial communities from Coal Oil Point, Santa Barbara, California, USA - Sample 1 (SPAdes) (version 2) | ecosystem: Environmental > Aquatic > Marine > Oil seeps ... | reverse complement strand
TATGCATCAGACGTCCTCTATGGGCCCGAATAACGGGTATTCGGGCCGCGTTTTTGCGAGGACGCCGGATAATGCTGTTGTTCTACGATACAAAAAACGTCGCAGGGCGGCACAGTTTGGCCGCCGCCCCTTCGGTGCGGGCCATATGGCCGGTTAACCAATTCAGACTTCGCGGCGAGCTCGTCAGCGTTCATGAGGCTGTGTCGATCATCGAACCATGGCGGGCCTTGTGCGACGATCTTGCCGAAGAAAACCCGTTTTTCGAACCATGGGCGCTGGCGCCCGTCCTCACGCAATTCGCAGATGAAAAAGTCCAGCTCGCCTGCATCTGGCGCGGCGCCGGCCGTGAACAGCTTGTCGGGTTTGCGCCGGTGCGCTTGATGCGCGGCTACGCCAGATTGCCGATCAGCTATTGGGCGACCTGGATGCACCCCCATTGTTTTTATGCGGCGCCGCTCATAAAGCGCGGCCACGAGAAAGCAGCGCTCGGCGCGCTTTTTGAGTTGTTGTGCGACGGTCCCCATGGACAGGCCATGCTGCGGCTCGCCCATATTGCGAGCGAAGGCCCGATAGCGGCGGCGGCGACCGGCGCCGCTTATGAAGAGGACCGCCATCATTACGCCGTCGGAGCTTTTTCGCGCGCAGCGCTGTTTGCTGGCGGGGACGGCGCGCCAAACCCGGACGCAAGCCTGAGCAAGAAGAAACAAAAAGAACTCCGAAGGCAGCGGAGCCGCCTCGAAGAGCGCGGTAAAGTTTCAGTTCGTATACTAACAGATGAATCTGAATGCGCGCGTTGGACGCAAGAGTTTCTGGCGCTAGAGAGCAAAGGCTGGAAGGGCCAGCGCGGCACCTCGCTCAATTCCTTCCCGCAACATGCGGACTGGTTTCGCGCCGTCATCAAGGGCGCCTTCAGGGCAGGCAAGCTGAAATTCATCCGCCTTGATCTTGATGCACGCCCTGTCGCGATGCTTGTCAGTTGCGGCGCGCGCACCAGTTTTTCTCTCAAGACCTGTTATGATCCGGAATTTGCCCGTTATTCGCCGGGCGTCCTGCTTGAGCTTGAAAACACAAAAGGGCTGCTGAGCGATCCTGCGTTTGAATGGATGGATTCCTGTGCTTCGAGCGACCATCCTATGATCAACGGTCTTTGGAAAGACCGCCGGACGATTACCGGCGTCAATGTCAGCAGCACGGCGCCAGCGAAAAAGGCGCTTGTCTGTCTGTGTCATTCACTTGAAAAAATGCGGGCGTTGCTGCCGGCCGGATTGCCGGCGCCAGCGCCGGGGGGAGGACGGCGGCATGATCTTTGACGGAGGGGCGAGCGAGGCTTTTTGGAGTAACTACCCGGACAGGCCCGCGCGGTTGCGGCACCGGCTCGGCGAGCACCCGGCTCTGTCGCTGGAAAGCCTGATCGAGCTGACGCAAATTCTCGACCCGGTGGCCATTGAGTATAACGCCGGCGATCTGCCGGTTGATCAGGACCCGGCAAAAACGCCGATGAACGGGCTCAGCGCGAGCGAGACCGTGCGCCGCATCAAGGAGTGCAATTCCTGGATTGTTCTGAAAAATATTGAGAGCGAACCCGCCTACCGCGATCTTTTGGAAACCTGCCTGAGCAATGTCGCCGATCTGCCGCACATAAACCTGCCGGCAATGTTCAAGAAGCAAGGGTTCATCTTCATCTCCTCGCCGGGCGCGGTCACGCCGTTTCATATGGACCCGGAGCATAATATTTTGATGCAGGTGCGCGGAACCAAAACAATGAGCGTTCTACCGCACACAAAGGGCGGCATTGTCTCGCCCGCACAGCACGAAGCGTTTCACAGTGCGGGAGGCCATCGCAACCTTCGCTATCGCAAGGCGCATGACATGCTTGTGACGCCCTTCGAGCTTTGTCCGGGCGACGCGCTTTATGTGCCGGTGAAAGCGCCTCACTGGGTCAAGGTCGGGGCTGAGGTTTCCATATCGCTTTCGATAACCTGGCGCTCGCGCGCGGCGGACAATGAAGCGCGCCTCCACAAGTCAAACGCCTGGTTGCGCGCCCGGGGCGCGGCGCCGCCTGCCGCGGGGACGGCGCCCCTACGCGACCGCCTCAAAATCCTCGCCCACCGCGCTGCGACGCGAATGGCGTCCGGCTAGCGGTCAGGGTCCGGCGCCGCTGGCGCTGGCGGTATAAAAGGGTGTATGCAGGCAGACCGCCCAGTGAAGGCGGCGCTGAAGGACCAAGAGAATGACCCTACCGCCCCCCGTTGACGCCCCCGCAAGCGACCTCGTTGCATGTGAAACGCCCGATGAAGCGCTTGACCGCCTCGTTGCGCTTTATGGCGACGCCCATGACGAGCTGGAAGAACGGTTCAGCCGCTATGTTGCGGGGGAATTGACGCCCGAGCCGGGCGATGCGCCGACCTATCCTTATTTGTGTGCGCTCGTGCCGGCGGAAGCTGCGCCGCAGACCTCGAAGCTGGCGCTTGGCCGGATCGCCGCAACCAGCGTTCATGGCGCCACGATCACGCATCCCACGCTCTTTGCTGACTATCTGAAAGGCCAGCTTGAAAGGATCATGGGCCGGTTTTCGGCGAAGATCTTTGTCGGCCGCTCTTTCGCGCCGATCCCGCTTTCTTTTGCGCTTGAAAAGGCGACCGTCGCTCTTACGCAAGACCAACGAAATGCGCTGCAATATCATTTTCATACGCCCAACCTCGTCGCCACCAATGACGATATTGTCGACGGGCAGTTTGTGTTAAAGCGCTCGGGCACGCTGCCGCTGTCATTGTTCAGCGCCGAGCGGATTGATTACTCCCTTCACCGTATTCAGCATTATACTGCGACAAGGCCGGAACATTTCCAGGATTTTATTCTGTTTACAAACTATCAGCGCTATGTCGATGAGTTTGTCGAATTCGGCAAAAAGGAAGTGGCTGAGGGGCGCGCAGAGGCGCTGATCGAGCCCGGCGAACGGATCACGCGCAACGGCGAGCCGGCGCCGGCCGCAGGCGGAAAATTGCCGCAAATGCCGGCCTATCATTTGAAGCAGAACGACAAGCTTGGCATTACGCTCGTTAATATCGGCGTTGGGCCGTCAAACGCGAAAACAATTACCGATCACCTCGCCGTGTTGCGGCCGCAGGCCTGGTTGATGATCGGCCATTGCGGCGGGCTCAGACGCACCCAGCGCCTCGGCGACTATGTCCTTGCTCACGCCTATCTACGTGAGGACAATGTCCTCGATGACGTCTTGCCGCCCTCCGTGCCGCTGCCGACGCTGGCGGAAGTCCAATTGGCGCTGACGCAAGCCGTCTCGGAAGTAAGCGGCATCGCCCAAACCCAGTTAAAAGAGCATTTGCGCACGGGCACGGTCGTGACCACCGACGATCGCAACTGGGAGCTGCGTTTTGAGCGCAACGCGGTGCGCCTCAATCAGGCCCGGGCGATCGCTATTGATATGGAATCGGCGACCATAGCGGCGAACGGCTATCGTTACCGTGTGCCCTATGGAACGCTTTTATGCGTCTCCGACCGGCCGCTCCATGGAGAGATCAAGCTTCCGGGCATGGCGGACGCCTTTTATCAGGAGCGCGTCAGCCAGCATCTGGAGATCGGCATCCGCGCCATCGCGCTTCTTCGCGAGGAGCTGAAAGCCGGCACGCTGCATTCAAGAAAGTTGAGAAGTTTCGACGAGCCGTTCTTGAGGTAAGTCTGCACGTTCGAAACCGGTGTGGGAAAGCAGCATGTCGGCGATTAGAATTCAACGGCATAGCCGCCAAGCATTCTTGAAAATGATTGTAGTGATAAGGTGTACAGCGAGACATCCGCAAACTGGGTTCATAAGGCGTGCGGTGAGGTCGACCGCATAGAGGCCTTTTTTTCAGGCGCCGCGTTCGCGCCGCATCGCCACGACACTTACGCAATCGGGATAACCCTTCAGGGTGTTCAGAGTTTTGATTACATGGGCACGGCGCGCTACTCGCTACCGGGCGGCGTGGTTGTGCTCCATCCTGATGAACTCCATGATGGGCGCGCCGGGAGCGATGCCGGATTCCGATATCGTACAATCTATATTGAGCCTTGCTTGATCCAGTCCGTGTTGGGCGGGAAGCATCTGCCGTTTATCGAAGGTGGAACTTCCTCCGACCCAAGACTTTTTGATGCGGTTTTCCCTTTGCTGAAAGAGTATGATCAACCATTTGAGAGTCTCGAATATCAAGACGCCCTATATGACCTTGCTATCGTTCTGGACGAACTTTCCGGCAGCGAGAAGTCTGTAAACCGCTGCAACTATGAAGCCGCGGAGCTTGCGCGCCAATACATCCATGAGTGTCTGGAGTGCGGAATATCCCTGGATGATCTGGAAATAATCAGCGGCGTCGATCGGTGGCGACTTTCCCGAGATTTCAGGGCAATGTTCGGCACCAGCCCATACCGATATCTAATCATGAGGAGACTTGATAAGGCCCGGAGTATGATCCTTGCCGGCGCGTCCATTGCCGACGCCGCCGCCGCCAGCGCATTTTCCGACCAGAGTCATTTGACGCGCCATTTCAAAAAAGCATTTGGCGTCACGCCACGAGTGTGGCTCGGGGCGCTCATCAATAATGCCGGCATTTCCCGCACAATCGTTCTATAAGCCGGTTCAGCATATCGGTTACGCCAATGGGCATTATGTCCAGTATCCAAAATGCTTCTCGGCGAACCGCCCTCATAGACCTTGTCGTTTTTGTCGCCTTTGCGCTGATTTCTAAAAAATTATTGGACCCCATAATCTGGCGCTATGCGGGGCCCGTAACGCTTGTGACAACGCTTGTGTTGCTGACCGCCTATATGCGGGTGCGCGGTGAGAGTTGGGCGTCTATGGGGTTGGGCGCGCTTCCGGGCGTAAGAGCCAAACTCCTGCTCATTCCCCAGACGATGTTGACGTTTGCCGCGTTCGCCGGCGTCGTTGCCGCCGTTTTATTTGGGTCGCAAGCGCTCGGCCTCGAATTCATGTCGGAAATGCCCGAGGGCGTTGAGGAACGCTGGGGTGACATAAGGGGAAATTTGCAGCTTTATCTCGTGTGGATGCTGATCGTTTGGACGGCGGCGGCCTTCGGTGAAGAAATGTTTTTCAGGGGATTTCTCATCACACGCTTGATGACTGTTTTCGAGGGCGTCAAATTCGCACCCGTTTTTGCCGTAGTCCTGCCTGCGCTTCTGTTTGGGTATGGCCACATGTATTACCAGGGCTTGCGCGGGTTTGTTATGACCGGCGCGATTGCGCTGGCCTTCGGCACAATGTTTTTGCTTTTTAAACGAAACCTCTACCCGGTTATATTAGTCCACGGCATCGTTGACTCGATCGGCTTTACAGCGCGCTTTATGGATTGGGACGTATGAGGGCGCGCGCATAGAGTTGTCGTGAGACCGGGAAGTTCCCGCACGATTGCCTCTCTGCAGCCTAAAGCGTCTTCTCGTAAATCCGATACGTCTTATAAACCTTCGCGCCCATATCGGTCAGCATGGTGAGCATCGATTCATTGTTTTCCAAAATCCAGGAAAGCTCCGAATGAGTGACGCCATGGTCCATATTGGCGGCGTTGACCATATCGATGATCTTATAGGCGAAGGCCGCGCCCACTGGCCTTTTGTGGAGCTTCTTGCGTACGCCCATCAGCGGCATGCGCGACTGGTCTATTCCTTTGACCTTGAGCCGCCAGAGAAGCTTCGCCCAGTTGAACGGCAATAACTTACCGTCAAAATCACGGATTGCGCGGTTGATATTGGGTAGCACGAGCCCAAAAGCGACTGGCTCGTCGTCAAGATAGCACAGGACGACATTGTGCTTTTGGATGATCGGCTTCAGCTCGTCCGCCATGTGGCGAATATGTTCTTCCGAGAACGGAATAAATCCCCAATTGTCAGACCAGGCGTCATCGAAGATGTCGACAATCATCCGGATGTCGCCAAGGACGTCTTTTGTGTTGAGCGTGCGAATAGAAATGTTTGGTTTATTAAGCGCTTTTTCGATGAACCGCATGCGCTTTTCGGGAATGAACTGGCGCACCGGGTAATATTCAAGCGCGTACATGTCCATGGCCTTGGCAAACCCCAGACGTTCCAGATGGCCAGCATAAAAGGGCCGGCCGTGCGGCATCATCACATAGGGCGGCGTGTCAAATCCGTCGACGAGAAGCCCACATTCTTCGTTGACGGAGAAATTATAGGGGCCGGCGATTTTATGCACGCCATGCTCGCGCAGCCAGTCGGACGCCGTCGTGAGCAATGCGTCAAAGATTGCCGGATCGTCCTCGCCCTCGATAAAACCGAAATGCCCTGTCGCGTCCTTGTGTCGATCAAGGTGGGCCTGGTTGACGATCGCGGCAATCCGGCCGACCGCCTCGCCGTCCCGATAGGCGATCCACAATTCATGGGGGGAATCCTTGAGTGACGGGTTTTTCGCAGCGTTAAGACGCGCACCGAGCTCGAATTCGAGCGGTACGACGTAATTTGGATCGCCCCTGTAAAGGCGGTTGGCGAGGCGGATGAAGGCCTTGTGCTCGGCGGAGGTCCTCGCCGGGCGGATTTCGATTGAAGGTGAGGACATCGGGCGGCTCGCAATTTGTTCTGTTATCGGCGCCGCCAAGTTCTGTTTGAAGCGCGGCCCTAAACGCCTAGCCCTAGTTCAGCTTAATTTCCACCTCTGCGCCGGTCTCGGTGACCTCAAACAGCGCTTTATCGACAGGCGGCGCGCTAAAGCGAACCTTCGGATTGTTGGAAATGCCCCAGGGTTCAGCCGGCAGCCCGAGGGCGCCTTTGTCAAAATCATTATTGGCGTTTTTATCGTGATAGACAGCGATGGCGAACACGCCCGTGTCTGGCGCCTTGATGCAAAAGCTTGTCGACGGCGCCTTCGCGGCGAACTTTACCTGGGTAAGGCGCCCGCGGCTTTTTAAAAACCCGTCTTCCTTGTTTGGATAAAGGTCCGCCGTAATACGCCCGGCGGCCTGTTTCACGCCGGTAACGACCAGGCGGATTTCGTTCTCCGCGCCGCTGCAGCTGACATGCTCAAAATGGAATTTCGCAGGATCTTCTCTCTTTTTTGCTGACGCGGAGCCTGCAAAGGCGGCGATCGCCAGGCTGGCAATCAGGAAATATCGAACTGAACTAAACACACCACACACCCTTCGTTTTCCAACAGAGTTAACCCCAACTTGCCCCCGGCAAACGACCAGTCAGAGGCCGAAATGAGGAAATTTTGTGCCTGACAGGAATGTGAGGCCGCATGATCGACCCCTTACGCCGCCTGGTTTGACAAAGTTTCCGACAAGGCTGTGTAGGCGCCGATAATGGCATCGAGATCCTCGCTGGTATGCGCCGCAGAAACGCTGAGACGCAGGATCGACGTTGCATTGGGCGTGCCAGGCGGGATTGCGAGATTAACGTAAACGCCATTTTCCATGAGGAAGTTCCAGGCCGCAAACGCCTGTTCCCGGCCTTCGAGCTTGACCGCAATAACCGGGCTCATTGGCGCGCATAGATCAAAACCAAGCTGCGTGAACGCGGCGTGGACCCGTTTTGCATTTTCCCAGAGCGTGATGCGCATGGATTGGTCGTCTTTGAGCCTTGCCAGCGCGGCGGAGGCTGCCGCGACATTCGCCGGCGAGGGCGAGGCGGTGAACATGTAAGGCCGGCTAGAAAATCTCAAATATTCAAGTTCCGGATGGTTCGAGGCCACAAATCCGCCAATCGAGGCGAGGCTTTTGGAAAAAGTGCCGGTGTAAAAATCGACCTCATCCAATACGCCTTCAGCCTCGCAGACGCCGCGGCCATTGTCGCCGAAAACACCAAAGGAATGGGCCTCGTCGAGCAGCGCATAGGCGCCATGTTTATGGGCGACTTCGATAATTTCCTTGACCGGCGCGACATCGCCGAACATCGAATACATGCCTTCGAAACACACTAGTTTGCCGTTAACATTGTCGCCAAGGCGCGCGAGCCGCTTGTCGAGACTCTCCGGGTCATTATGACGGAAGCGGATGATTTCCGCACCGCTGAGTTGTGCGCCATCGTAGATGCAGGCGTGGCAGTCGGCGTCGAGCAGGATGACATCGTCCGGCGGCTCTGCGAGAGCCGAAATCGCGCCGAGATTAGCCTGATACCCGGTTGAAAACACCATGCAATGCTTAAATCCGAGAAACGCCGCGAGATCGATCTCAAGCTGGCGGTGCGCCGCATAGGTGCCGTTCGCAAAGCGCGAGCCTGTCGTGCCGGTGCCGGACTGATCAATCGCCTCCTTCGCAGCCGCGACGGCGTGCTCATCATAGGTGAGGCCAAGATAGTTATTCGTTCCTGCAAGGACGGTTTCCTTGCCCTTCACCATCGCGCGCGTCGGCCCTTTCATTTCGTCCATGGAAACGCCAAAGGGATCGCGCCCAATTCCGTCCAGCAACGCTTGATATTGTGTGGCGGTGTTCTGAAATTTGTCGAAAAGACTCATAAACTTACGATTGCTCTTTTTTGATGGCGTGAATGGCGTCCACCAGTTCGCCGATGGTTTTGATTTCCGAGATCGTATTGACCGGGATTGAGATGTCGTAATTGTCCTCAATATCCATAACGACGTCGAGAACGGCGACTGAGTCGATTTCAAGATCGGCGATCAGGTCCGTTTCCCGCGTCAGCTTCACGCCCTTTTCGTTCAGCGGCTCAATCAGGGAGCATATTTTCCGGAATACGAGATCATCGTCTTCCTGAATGCTGGGCATGGTCTTTCTCCTCGGTGCGCCATTCTGGCGAAGGCGCTTATAGCAAACCGTTTTTCTGATACCAAAGGGCGGTTTTTGTAAACCCTTCTTTCAGAGAGGTTTTAGGCCGCCAGGCGGTCGCTTCGCTCAAAAGGTCCTGACGGGCGACCCAATCGGGGTGAAAAAACTCGTTTATCTGGCCCTCGCGTACGCTGGGGCTGCGTCCCAGAGCACCCTCGACGGTGCGGACGATCTGATGATAGGCGGCGATAACCGGGCGCGGAACGCGAATATGGAGGGGCCGTTTTCCGAGCGCCTCGCCCAAGATCGCGCCGATTTCCGACCAGGCGTGGCCGCCGGGGCGCTCGTCGCCGACCTCGTAAACGCCGCCCGCGGGTGCGGTTTTTGCGGCTTCGATGATCGCGATCGCGGCGTCTTCAACATAGAGGATGGAGGCGCGGGCGGGCGTCGGCGTTCGTGGTTCAAGCGCAAGGCCGGATTTGACCAGTTTGAAATAGGGCAGCGTGACAAAATCGCCGGGTCCGTAGATCGCCGGCAGGCGCAAGGCGAGCCATGGGTTGTCGCCGGATGCGGCCGCGATGGCGCTCTCGCTCTCGTGCTTGCTGCTTGCATAAGGTGAGATATCCGGCGCGCGCGCCGACATCGATGAAATATGGGTGAACCGCGCCCCTGTAGCGGCGGCGGCCTGCGCCGCACGCACGGCGCCTTCGACATTGGCTTTTCGATACTCGCCGGCGCCTCGCGCATGGGTGACTCCGGCGAGGTTAAAGAAAAAATCGGCGCCTGCCGCCAAGTCTGCGAGGGCTGATTCATTCTCAAGACTGCCCGGAACAATGCGCACGCTTTCGGGCGCGTTGAAGCTTTCGGGCTTTCTTGCAAGCGCGGAAATCTCAAAGCCTTCATCGGCTAAACGGGTGATCAGCGCGGCGCCGACAAAACCGGTCCCGCCGGTGATTGCTACGCGCAAGGCGAGCCTCTAGGCCCGAACGTCGGCGACAGCTTGCGGCTTGCCGACATCAGCGCTGCGGTCTTCGGCGAACGCGCCTTCGAGATATTTCTGTTTCACTTTGGCGCGGGATAATTTGCCGGACGACGTCATCACCATCGAATGAGGCCGGGCGAGAACAACATCCGCCGGCGCCCCTGCGGCATTCTGGATGACCGTTGCGATTTCGCGCTTCAACGCAGCGAGCGCCTCGTCATTCATGCCGCGGCGTTCAGCCACAACGACTATACGTTCGCCGCGCCCGTCATCTACGGAGAAGGCTGCGACGCCGCCGCCCCTGACGCCGTCAACTTTTTCAACCGCCCACTCAATGTCCTGCGGCCAAATATTGCGCCCATTGATGATGATGAGGTCTTTGGCGCGCCCGGTAATGACGATCTGTTCGTCGAGGAAGTAACCCATATCGCCGGTATTGAGCCATTCGCCGTCATACATCGCCGCGGAACTTTCCGGATCGGAATAATAGCCGGGCGTCAGGCTGGGGCCTTTGATGAAAATCCGCCCGACATCGCGCTCGTTGAGCGGCGCTCCATTATCGTCACGCACCTCGATCGCATGATCCGGCAGCGCCCGCCCGCAAAGGACAAACCCGCGCCTGTGTTCCGGCGATGTCACGGCGGAGGCCGGCTGAGCGATGCCGGAGCGCGTGTAATGGCGCATATCGACTTCATCGATCTTTATGGGCGCGCCCATTTCCGGAAAAGAAATAGCGAGCGTCGCTTCGGCCATGCCATAGCTCGGCGTGAAAGCGTTGCGGCTAAAACCGGCGGGCTCAAACGCGTCTGCAAACGCTTCCAGCGCTTCCGGTCTCACCATATCGCCGCCAATACCGGCGACACGCAGATTTTCAAGATTGATCGAGCCCGGTTCCGCACGCGCAGAGCGTTTGGCGGCGAGGTCGTAGCCGAAGGACGGGCTATAGGTAAGCGTCGATTTTTGCTCCGTCATCAGACGAAGCCATAAAAGCGGGCGTCGAACGAAGTCCGACGTCGCCAGATAATCGACCGACATCTGCGCAACCATCGGCGCCAGCAAAAACCCAATGAGGCCCATATCATGATAAAGCGGCAGCCAGCTGAGGCCGCGATCCCCGCCGTCGGCGTTGAGGCCGTGCCGGGTGATGGCGGTGAGGTTGCTGCTGACGGAGCGTTGCGTGCCGATAACGCCTTTGGGCGCGCTCGTTGAACCGGACGAGTACTGAATATAACAATACTCGTCAGCATTGAACGGTTCGGCCGCGACGCCGTTTCCTTGAAGGGCGAAAAGTTCGTCGAAATCGAAGATCGCGGCGCCGGCGGTTTCTGCAGCGGCTTCGCTCAGAAAATCCTTGAGCTGGGTCGGCCCAATTACAGCCGACGCGGACGATCCGGTAATCATCTGGCGGATCTGCAGAATATAGCCGTCCTTGCCGCCCAGGTTGACCGGCATCGGCATTGGCGCGGGAACGAGGCCTGCATACTGGCAGGCGAAAAACGTGATGACGAATTCCGGACTGGTTTCCGCAATGATCGCCATCCTGGCGCCGCGCTCGAAGCGCGCGGCCAGGCGGTTGGCGAGATCGCGCGCTCGCGCACGCAGATCAGTATAGGAAAGCCGTGCAGCGACTTCCCCGCGGAGATTGAAAAAATTATAGCCGGTCTCGCCTTGCGCTGCGTAATCCAGCGCCTCAGCGATAGTGTCAAAGCCGCCCACGCGGCATTGCAAACCCTTGTTCAAGGTTGGAGTCGGCATACTCGGCCCAGGGATCACGGTCATTAACGCCCCCGTACTGCGCCAGCCCGCTGCTGGCTCAAAACGATGCGCCGGGCCATCCCCCTGGCCAGGCGCTGTTATAGTTATGTCGGACGCGCTACCGCAAAGCCTTTAGCCAGCCCAATGCCCTCACGGGTGCGCACGACGCAATCTTGAGCGAATACAGGCACTAAGGTCAACCGGCAAGGCCCGGGCTTTTTGCAATGCATCAAGATTTGCGCATGGATGTTACAGTGGCCGCACCCAGGATGTTTGCGCCGATGCGTCGCGGTTGAAGTCCAGTGGCGGGAAGCCTAATTTCGCGCCTGCAATGTTTTACCATACCGGTGAACTTGCCAGTCTACTTAGATGAAGGATCGTCAATGATGCGGATATTTGTCGGCTACAAGGCTTGGAAAGAGGAGGAATACCTCCTTAACCGCATGACTTTTAACGACCTTCTGCGCGCCTATGTGACTTATCCGGCGATCCAGGTCTATGCGCTCATTCTTCTGGCGGGGCTGGCTGTCGGCCTTGCGACAATGAGCTCGTTTTTGATGTTCATTGTTTCTTTTGGCGTCGGCGCGCTTATTTTCCCCGCCGCCTGGTACGTCACCCATCGGTTCATTCTGCATGGCAGCTGGATGTATAAATCCCCTTATCTCGCCAAGCTCTGGAAGCGGATACATTACGATCACCATCGTTTTCCGAACGACCTGTCTGTGTTGTTTGGCGGGCTCCACACGACTTTGCCAACGATCCTAATCGTTGCGGGACCGATAGGATGGTTTATACACGGGGTTTCTGGGGCGGCGGGCGCTATCGCCGGCACTGTCGTGATGACCTGCGTCACCGAATTTCTTCACGCCGGCGAGCATCTCGCCTTTGAACCGAAATCGCAGCTCTGGAAAGATATGAAAAAACGCCATGTCGCCCACCATTTCCATGATGAGACCGGAAATTTCGGGATTGCGGAGTTTTTCTGGGACCGGGTATTCGGTACGTTTTACGCCGAACCGGAAGATCGCCCGCGCAGCGCGACGGCCCGCAATCTTGGTTACACAGACGAAATGGCCGAGAAGTACCCTTGGGTTAAGGCGGCCACAGACGCTGAACCTGACACCAAAAGGGCGATGCGCTCCCGCGCCGCCTAGCCCGGAAACCCCAATTTGCGGTTTTTGCCGCCCGGACGGTCAGGCGCAACTTTCTGTTGATTTTAACCGGCGGCTTTGCCAGTTTCCGCGCCGACATTAATCGGGGGCTGATTGAAGCGCGCGCGTGGTTCCACGTCGCTGCGGCCATATCAGCAATCAAGCCACGATCGCTGAAAAAATTCCCAGGAGAGAAAAAACATGAGCATGTCGCTTTGGTTGGTCATATTGGCCGGCTTGGCCGCCATAGGATATGGCGCCTTCACCGTTAATTCTGTTTTGTCGATGCCCACGGGCAACGACCGTATGAGAGAAATCGCCGCCGCTATTCAGGAAGGCGCGACGGCTTACCTAAACCGTCAGTACACAACGATCGCCATTGCCGGCGGCGCGGTGTTCCTAGTCTTGCTCGTCGCCTTCGGTCTCGACTGGATCCCGGCGATCGGCTTTGCGATCGGCGCGATCCTGTCCGGCGCCGCCGGGTTCATCGGCATGCTGGTCTCGGTTCGTGCAAATGTCCGTACGACCCAGGCCGCGAGCGAAAGTCTCGGCAAGGGTTTGTCCGTAGCGTTCCGCTCCGGCGCCGTCACGGGCATGCTCGTCGCCGGTCTCGCGCTGATCGGTCTTGCGGGCTACTACGCAATCCTGACTTCGGGCGTCGGCAATGCGCCGGAAAGCCGT
>Ga0209633_10004051_pt1 | contig 13308 bp, 8 predicted proteins | sample Cruoilmetagenom1_FD_187290 | JGI IMG/M metagenome (GOLD analysis project Ga0209633, IMG submission 187290) | Oil polluted marine microbial communities from Coal Oil Point, Santa Barbara, California, USA - Sample 1 (SPAdes) (version 2) | ecosystem: Environmental > Aquatic > Marine > Oil seeps ... | reverse complement strand
CGCTTTCCGAGCCGCTCAATTCGGTGACCAAGACAGTGCCCTCCAACTCGACCGTGCCCGGTCCGGTGCGATCAAGGGTCACATCGTGCGGCCGAATCCCCAATGTGTAGTGGCCGTCCGGCAATCCCGTGCGCGCGCCTTTCGCGTCCCAACCGACCCGGTCGTTGAAGATGAACCTGGCGCCCTCCTTGGTCACGCTGGCCGTATTTATGGGCGGATCGGAGAACACCCTCGCGGTGCGCAGACTGGCGGGCCGGCGATAGATCTCCGCCGTCGGTCCGAACTGCGTGATCCGGCCCTCATGCATGGTGGCCGTATGACCGCCAAGCAGCAAAGCCTCGGTCGGTTCGGTGGTCGCATAGACCACCGTGCAGCCGCGGTCCTTGAACAGCAGCGGAAGTTCGTCCCTGAGCTCTTCGCGCAGCTTGTAATCGAGGTTCGCGAGCGGCTCGTCCAGCAGGATGAGGTCCGAGTCCTTAACCAACGCGCGGGCCAGCGCGGTTCTTTGCTGCTGGCCTCCGGAAAGCTCATTGGGTTTGCGATCCAGCATGCCGGAAAGCCTCAGAATCTCCGCCACATGTCCGACGCGGCGCTTGATCTCGGCGCGCGGCAGGCGGGCGACGCGGAGCGGCGAGGCGATGTTGTCGAACACGGAAAAGTTCGGATAGTTGATGAACTGCTGGTGAACCAAGGAGACGTTGCGCTTCTGGACCGACACGCCGGTGACGTTGCGGCCGTCCAACCAAATCTCGCCCGAGGTCGGCCGCTCCAAGCCGGCCATCAACTGCATCAAAGAGGTTTTGCCCGCCAGAGTGGTGCCCAGCAGAATGTTGAAGCCGTCACTCCCGAACACGACGCTGGTCTCGTGAATGTGAACCTCGGCGCCGACGCGCTTGACGACGTGTCTGAGCTCGATCGTCATGCAGGTGCTCCCCCGGCCGCGGGTATGTTGCCCAAGGTCGGTATTAAACCGGAATGGCGGCAAGGATCGCCGGAGGCGGGACTTAACGTCGCCGCCACTGACACACCGCCTCGAAACCCGGGAGGTGCTACGCACCTCCCGGGGTATTACGAGACTTAAGCAGTCAAGCTGACGTCAGCTCTTCCACCGTTTGACGAGTTCGTCGTAGTCGATGGTCTCGCCCTGCGGCTTTTCGTTGACCTTGGCTTTTGGAGAGCCGGCTTTGCTGAGCCAGACCGAAGGATCCTGCTCCGGGTTCAAGCGCGGACCACAGCCGCCATAGACGCCGGCATTCTCGTCCGCTGTCTGCATGCGGGCCATCACCTGATCCATCTCGCTGGCGAGCCGGTCCATCGCCTGCTGCGGCGTGAAGACGCCGGAGTTGACGTCGCCGATCTGCTGCCACCAGATTTGTGCCAGCTTGGGATAGTCCGGCACGTTGACGCCGGTCGGCGACCAACGGACGCGGTCCGGTGAGCGATAGAACTCGACGAGCCCACCCAGGTTTGGCGCCCGCTCAGTGAACGACTTATGACGAATGTCGCTGTCGCGGATCGGCGTCAGGCCGACATGGGTCTTCTTGAGCGACACGGTCTTGGAAACCGCGAACTGGGCAAAGAGCCAAGCCGCCTTGCGGCGGTCGACGGGCGTGGACTTGAACAGCGTCCAGGAGCCGGCATCCTGATAGCCGAGTTTCTGGCCATCCACCCAATAGGGCCCGTGCGGCGAGGGTGCCATGCGCCAGAGCGGCTTGCCCGCGTCGTCGACCGTGTTGTTGCCCGCCGACTTCGGCGCGACCATCGAAGACGTGAACGCCGTGTACCAGAAAATCTGCTGGGCGACGTTGCCCGTCGAGAGGGCCGGTAGCGACTGGTAGAAGTCGTAGCTGGCCGCACCCGGGGGCGCGTACTTCCGCAGCCATTCGTCCCACTTGCGAATCGCGTAGACAGCGGCCGGCGCATTGGCCGCGCCACCGCGGGATACGGAAGCCCCGACCGGATTGCAGGTCCCGGCCTCCATGCGGATGCCCCACTCGTCGACGGGAATGCCGTTGGGAAGCCCCTTGCTGCCGGCGCCGGCCATGGACAGCCAGGCGTCGGTCATCCGCCAGCCCAGGTCCGGCGCGCGCTTGCCATAATCCATGTGGCCGTAGACGCGGACACCGTCGATCTCTTTCACGTCTTCGCTGAAGAAGGCGGCGATGTCCTCATAGGCTGACCAGTTGACCGGCACGCCCAGCTCGTAGCCGTACTTCTCGCGGAACTTGGCCTTGAGATCGGGGCGCTGGAACCAGTCGTAGCGGAACCAATAGAGGTTCGCGAACTGCTGGTCGGGAAGCTGGTAGAGCTTGCCGTCCGGGCCGGTCGTGAACGACTTGCCCATGAAGTCGTCGATGTCGAGCATCGGATTGGTGACGTCCTTGCCCTCGCCCGCCATCCAGTCGGTCAGGTTGACCGCGAGCTGCAGCCGCGAGTGCGTCCCGATCAAGTCGGAATCGTTGATATAGGCGTCGTACAGATTGCGCCCCGTCTGCATCTGGGTCTGGACCGCCTGCACGACCTCGCCTTCGCCAAGGAGCTGGTGGTTGACCTTGATTCCGGTAATTTCCTCAAAGGCCTTGGTCAGGGTCTTGGATTCATATTCATGCGTCGGGATGGTTTCCGACAGCACGTTGATTTCCATTCCCTTGAAAGGCGCGGCGGCATCGATGAACCACTGCATCTCCTTCATCTGATCGGCCGCGGAGAGGGTCGACGGCTGGAATTCATCGTTGACCCATTTTTTCGCCTCATCTATGCCGGCGAGGCTCGCGCTCGCGTAGAGCGCCACCGCAGCGGCTGTGGCCGCCGCCGTGACTATCTTCCGTTTCATTGATCCGTTCTCCCTGTTATCGACTCTTGCACAATCTACAGTGCTCCTGTTTTCCCACAATTGGCAATCGGGGGGGAAATGTACCCGAACTGTCAACCTGTCGATGGCGTAGTAAAAACCGGCCATCATTTCCCAAGCACCGGCTCATTGTTGAACCGCCTTTTTCTCGGCGCCATGGTGACCGGCCAGCCACTCGGCCAGGCGCCCCTTGGCGGCGTCGTCCAAATGCAGGCCGAGCTTGGAGCGGCGCCAGAGAATATCTTCAGCGGTTTCCGCCCATTCCTCGCGGCGGAGGTACGCGACCTCGGCCTCGTACAGGCCACCGCCGAAGTTCTCGCCCAGGTCCGCCAAGCTCTTTGCCGCGCCCACGACGTGCTCGGCGTTGGTTCCGTAGGCGCGGGCATAGCGGTGGGCGAGTGCCTCCGGCAGCCAGGGCCGGGCGGCCCGGAACGCACTCAGGAAGCCGGCAAAATCGGCATTGGGGATATCGCCGCCAGGCACCGCCGCTGACTCTGTCCAAGCCGGCGCCTTGTTGCCGAGCAAAGGCTGCAATTTGTTGAGGGCATGCTCCGCCAGCTTGCGGTACGTGGTGATCTTGCCGCCGAAGATGGACAATAGGGGGGCCCGGTTGCCGTTCGCGTTGTCGCCGCCCACATCCAGATCGAAGACATAGTCGCGGGTAACCGCCGAGACATTCTCGCTGGCGTCGTCATAAAGCGGCCGTACGCCTGAGTAAGTCCAGACAACGTGTTCCGGTGCGACCGAGGTGGCGAAATAGCGGTTTACGGCGGCGCATAGATATTCGGTCTCGTCGGCGGTGATGTGCACATTCCCCGGATCACCGGTGAACGGCAAATCGGTGGTGCCGATGAGCGAAAAATCGCGCTCGTAGGGAATGACGAAGACAATCCGCCGGTCGTCGTTTTGCAGGATGTAGGCATGTTCGCCCGCGCTAATGCGCGGCACTACGATATGGCTGCCTTTCACCAGACGCAGGCGGCCTTGCCGGTTGGACCCGGCGACCTTGGTCAAGACGTCGCTCACCCAGGGGCCGGCCGCGTTCACCAGGGCGCGCGCCGAAAGCCGCTGTGCCGGGCCGCCGGCGCTTGGCTCAAGGACCGCTTCCCACAGCCCGTTGACCCGCCGCGCGCCGGTGCAGCGGGTGCGTGGCAGGATCTCGGCGCCACGAGCACGCGCATCCACGGCGTTGAGCGCCACCAGGCGGGCGTCTTCCACCCAACAATCGGAATAGCAGAAGGCTTTGCTGAACGTTCTCTTTAAGGGCGCGCCCGCCGCATGCCGGTGCAAATCGATGCCATAGGAGCCCGGCAACAGCTTGCGTCCACCCAGATGGTCGTAAAGGAACAGGCCGATGCGGACCATCCAGGCCGGGCGCAAGCCGGTATTGTGCGGCAATACGAACGTTAGCGGCCAGATGATGTGCGGCGCGGCGCGCAGCAGCACCTCGCGCTCGATCAGCGCCTCGCGGACCAGGCGAAACTCGTAGGTTTCCAGATAGCGTAGGCCACCATGGATGAGCTTGGTGCTCGCCGAGGATGTGGCGCTGGCCAGATCGTTTTGTTCGCAGAGGACGACTGAAAGACCGCGGCCGGCCGCATCGCGGGCGATGCCGACACCATTGATTCCACCGCCGATAACCAGCAGATCGACCGGCTTACTGCCCGCCACGGATACGTCCTCCCTCGACGTGATCTTTAGCCCCCGACGCCCATCTTTGTTGCTCGCGATCAGCGAGCAATGACGAGCATGACCACGTGTTCACCACAAAACCTACTATAGGTCGGGAGAATTCACACCTGAAAATTTAACCTGCATGAATGTTGGAAAATGAAAAAAATGAACACAGGTGATCATGACCGACCCGCCGGGGCTATTCCGCTGTGTCTACTCCGCCGCGGCCGCGGCACCGACCTCGGGCACAAAAACCGCCAGTTCAGCCGCCGCCAGAACCTCACGCATCTCCGCCGGTGGCGGCCGATCGGTGAACAACGCATCGATCTGTGACAGATGCGCCATGCGGACCAAGGCGTCGCGACCGAACTTGCTGTGGTCGGCGGCGAGAAGGACCTGATTTGAATTGTCCATGATCGCACGCGCCACGCGCACCTCACGGTAGTCGAAATCGAGCAGGGTGCCGTCGTGATCGATGCCGCTGATGCCGATGATGCCGAAATCCACTTTGAACTGGCCAATCAAGTCGACGGTCGCCTCGCCCACGATACCGCGGTCGCGGGCGCGGACGACGCCACCGGCAACGATCACCTCGAAGTCCGGATTGCTGCTCATAATGCTGGCGACGTTAAGATTGTTGGTAATCACGCGTAGGCCCTGATGCTTCATCAAGGCCTTGGCGACCTCTTCCGTTGTCGTGCCGATGTTGATGAAGAGCGAGGCCCGGTCGGGGATATGACTAGCCAAGGTGTGGGCGATGCGGCGCTTTTCCTCCAAACACAGGACCTGGCGGGTCGTGTAGGCCAAATTCTCGACGCTGGAGGGTAGGCCGGCGCCACCATGGTAGCGGTGCAGCAACGTCTGCCGGCACAGCTGATTGATGTCGCGGCGGACGGTCTGGGTGGTCACCGAAAACCGCTGAGACAGGCTTTCGATGGAGACGAAGCCATGGCGCCGGGCCAGCTCCAGGATCTGCCGTTGGCGATCATTCGCGGCGGTCACGATTGCAGTCTCCCCATTCACTCTCCAGCGTGTTTGTGAGCCTGCAGATTTGCGACACCGGCCGCCGCCCTGCTGGCCTGCTCTTTGGGACAGTCTAACCGGGAGATGCGCGAAATTGAACATGCCCGTTAATAGGGTCGGCCGAGAGCTTTTTCGGCGCCGCAGCAAGGAATTCCTCAACTTTATCGGCGATACTGGGGTGCAGCTTCAAATAAGCCGAACTTGCCCAGCGGGTTCGCTTTCGTTAAGCTGCATCGCAACAATTTTATTGCGCTGCAATATCAACGATTTGACGGCGCTGCCGGGGAAAGGAAGTCGAGATGCTGGAAAAACACGGGTATTACCTGGAAGACCTCTCGGTGGGGATGACCAAGATCTACGCCAAGACGGTGACCGAGGCCGATATCGTCATGTTTGCCGGCATTTCCGGCGATACCAATCCGGTCCATCTGGACGCCCACTTTGCCGACCAGACAGCTTTCAAGGGCCGTATCGCCCACGGCATGCTCTCGGCCAGCTTCATTTCCACGGTTCTGGGCACGCGACTTCCCGGTCCGGGCTGCATTTATCTGAGCCAGACCCTCAAGTTCCGCGCCCCGGTGAAGGCCGGCGAAACGGTAACCGCCCGGGTGACCGTTAAGAGCGTGGATCAGCAGTCGAAGCGCGTCATCTTGGAGACGACCTGCTCGGTCGACGAGACGGTGGTCATCGATGGCGAGGCGATCCTTATGGTCAGCCGCCGCGCCGAGATCGCGGCCAAGTCCGGCAAGACGTCCCCGAACGGCCAGGGCAAACAAGCGCCGCGTTCGCAGATCAGCGCCGCCGAGTAAACGGCCCGGCTACACCGGCCTACCCAGGACGGCGATGGCAGGGTAACGTCCACCGCGAGTTCGATTGAGTAGCGCGCGGACCTCAATTTACTATGGCGATCTATCGGCATATCTCAGGGCTGCCAAATACGGCGCGCGGCGCGGTCGTCGCTATTGGCAATTTCGACGGCGTGCACCGCGGCCATCAGCAGGTTATCGGCGAAATCGAACGCCTGGCCGCGACATTGCAGACAAGTACCGCCGTGCTCACTTTCAGCCCGCATCCGCGCCGCTTTTTCCAGCCTGAAGCCCCCTCGTTCCAATTGACGCCGTTTCGCCTGAAGGCGCGGCTGATCGAGGCGCTGGGCGTCGATAACCTGTTCCTACTGACGTTTAACCGCGCCCTGTCACAGCTCAGCGCCGAGGAATTTGTGCGGAATTTCCTGGTGCGCGACCTTGGCGTCCGGCATGTGGTGGTCGGCGACAATTTTCATTTCGGCCACCGGCGCCAGGGGGACGGCGCCTACCTGGCGAAGATGGGGAGCGATCTGGGTTTTGGCGTTAGCGTTCTGGAACGGATCACCGGACCCAATCAGGAAGCCTTTTCCTCAACGGCGATCCGCAACTACCTCACCGCCGGCAACCCGACACGCGCCGCCCTGTTGCTCGGCCGCTATTGGGAGATCGAGGGCCGGGTCCAACCCGGTGCCAAGCTCGGCCACGGGTTGGGCTTCCCCACCGCCAACATTGCGCTCAGCGACATTCTGGAGCCGGCGCGCGGTGTTTACGCGGTGCGCGCCGGCATAGATCGGGGCGAGGACATCCAGTGGGAAGCGGGGGTCGCCAGCCTTGGTGTGCGCCCCACGGTAGGCGGCGGCGATGTCTTGCTGGAGGTTCACCTTTTCGATTTTGACGGTGATCTCTACGGCCAGCACATGCGCGTCGCCCTGGTCGACTATCTGCGCCCGGAATGGCATTTCGAGTCGCTCGAGGTGATGCGGACCCAGATGCTGGAGGATGCGCGGCGCGCCCGGGTGATCCTGGCCGGGGAACGCTGGGAGGCGAGCTGGCCGGCCAGCTCCTTCCAGCCAGCCCCCGCGGATGGCCAGGAGGGAGGCGAGGAGGGGGGCTCGGAGTAAGCCCAAGCGGCAGCTTGGCAGTCATGCCGGAAGCCGATTCGCCCCAAATCTTCGATTTGTTTGGCGAATCGAGCTATCCGGTATCCAGCTCGACGCCACTGCAGCAGCGGATGGATGGGTCCCGGATCGCAAGGCTCGCGTGCCGAATACCTGCGGTTTTCGGGCTCACCTAACGTCCGGGACGACCGCGGCTGGTCACTGCCGATTGACCCTAGATGGGCGTGATGCCGCTGGGCGCTCTTGCTTGACGCTCCACCGGCTGCTCCCTAACATCCGCCAGCTTTTCGCCACCGCCCGCTGCCGGGCCGATACGATAGCCCTCAAACCCATGAGTCCTCCCGTTTATGAGTGTTGATTACAAGGCCACCGTGTTTTTGCCACGCACGGATTTCCCCATGCGCGCCGGGTTGCCCGAGCGGGAGCCGCAGATCCTCGACCGCTGGGCCGAGATGGACCTCTACAAGCGCCTGCGCGCCGACGCTAAGGGGCGGGAGAAGTTCACCCTGCATGACGGGCCGCCCTATGCGAACGGCGATCTGCACATGGGCCACGCCATGAACAAGATCCTCAAGGACGTGGTCAACCGCTCGCAGCAGATGCTGGGCTTCGATGCCAACTACGTGCCAGGCTGGGACTGTCACGGCCTGCCGATCGAGTGGAAGGTGGAGGAAAGCTACCGCGCCCGCGGTCAGGACAAGGATGCGGTGCCGGTCAGCGAGTTTCGCCGCGAATGCCGTACCTTTGCCAAGCATTGGATTGGCGTGCAGAAAGAGGGTTTCGTCCGTCTGGGGATCGAGGGCGACTGGGACAATCCCTATACCACCATGGATTTTGCGGCCGAGGGGCAGATCGTGCGCGAGATCGGCAAGTTCTTGCTCAACGGTGGCCTCTACCGTGGCGCCAAGCCAGTTCTTTGGTCGGTGGTCGAGAAAACGGCCTTGGCCGATGCCGAGGTCGAATACCACGATCACACCTCGACCACGATCTGGGTGCGTTTTCCCATCGTCCGGCCATCGGTGCCCGAACTGGCCGACACCGATGTGATCATCTGGACCACCACGCCCTGGACCATCCCGGGCAACCGTGCCATCGCCTTCGGCGCCGAAAATGACTATGTCGCGGTTGTGGTGCGGCAAGCGGCGGAAAACAGCCGGACCAAAGCCGGCGATCGCCTGCTCGTTGCCGCCGATCTCTACGAAAGCTTCGCCGAGACCGCCGGCATCACCGATAGCGAAGTCGTTTGGAAAGGCAAGGGTCAGGCGCTGGCGGGGACGGTTACCGCGCATCCCTTGCGTGGGCGTGGTTACGATTTCGACGTGCCCCTGTACGAAGGCGATTTTGTGACTCTGGATCAGGGCACGGGCTTCGTCCACATCGCCCCCGGACATGGCACCGATGACTATGAGTTGGGCCTCAAACACGGCCTGGCCATGCCGATGACGGTTGACGGCGACGGGCACTTCACCGACGAGGCGCCGCTGTTCGCCGGCAAGACGATCTACACGGCAAAAGGCAAGGAAGGTGACGCCAACGCCGCGGTCATTGCCGTATTGGAGGATGTCGGCGCTCTCGTGGCCCGCGCCAAGCTGACCCATTCCTATCCGCATTCCTGGCGCTCCAAGGCGCCGCTTATCTTCCGCAACACGCCGCAGTGGTTCATCTCCATGGACAAGAACGACTTGCGGCAAAAGGCGCTCAAGGCCATCGAGGCGACCCGCTTTGTCCCCGCCGCCGGGCGCGATCGCCTTTACGCCATGATCGAGACCCGACCGGATTGGTGCGTCTCGCGGCAACGGGTGTGGGGCGTGCCATTACCGATTTTTGTCGAGAAGAAGACCGGCGAACCCTTGCGCGATGCGGCGGTCATCGAGCGGGTGGCCGAGGTCTTCGCGGCGGAGGGCGCCGATGCCTGGTTTGCCGGGGACGCGCAGCGGTTTCTCGGTGACGATTATCGGGCCGAAGATTTCGAGCAAGTGCGGGATATTGTCGAGGTGTGGTTCGATTCCGGCTGCTCGCACAGCTATGTCCTCGAGGCGCGGGAAGATTTGGCCTGGCCGGCTTCGCTCTATTTGGAAGGCTCTGACCAGCATAGGGGTTGGTTTCATTCCTCGTTGCTCGAGTCAGCGGGCACACGCGGCCGGGCGCCCTATAACGCCGTGCTCACCCATGGCTTCGCCCTCGACGAGGAGGGCATCAAGATGTCCAAATCGCGCGGCGGCGGCACCGCCCCGCTGGATGTGATCAAGCAAAGCGGCGCCGATATCCTGCGTCTGTGGGTGGTTGCGACCAACTACACCGAGGATGTGCGCATCGGGCCCGAAATCCTGCGCTATCAGATCGATGCCTACCGCCGCCTGCGTAATACGCTGCGCTTCATGCTCGGCAATCTGGCGGAGTTCGACGATGGCGAGCGGCTGCCGATCACCGAGATGCCGGAGCTTGAGCGCTGGGTGCTGCATCGCTTGTTCGAGCTGGACCGGCGCGTCCGCCAGGCCTGCGCGGATTTCGACTTTCATGATATCTACCAGGCCCTCTACACCTTTTGCGCCGTCGATCTGTCCGCCTTCTATTTCGATGTGCGCAAGGATTCGCTTTATTGTGACGGGCGCGACACGAGTTCCCGGCGCGCCTGCCGCACGGTTCTCGATCAAGTCTTCAACAGCCTAACCGCTTGGCTGGCGCCCATCCTGTGCTTTACCGCCGAGGAGGCTTGGTGGGCGCGCGGGGGCAAGGACAGTGTGCATTTACGCCTTTTTCCCGACATCCCCGCCGAATGGGAGAATCAGGCGGTGGCCGAGAAGTGGGCACGCGTGCGCGAGGTGCGCCGCGTCGTAACCGGTGCCCTGGAGTTGGCGCGGGCGGATAAGCGCATTGGCTCCAGCCTGCTGGGCCGTCCCGTGGTGCACGTGGACCGGCCCGAGTTCCGCGCCGCTATTGCTGACTTGGACATGGCGGAGATCGCCATCACCTCGGACTTGACCGTCGTGGCGGGCCCGGCGCCCACTGGCGCTTTCACGCTTGAGGACGTGCCCGGCGTTGCCGTGACCATCGAGCTTGCCGCCGGCGACAAGTGTCAGCGCTGCTGGAAGGTGCTGCCCGAGGTTGGCGACAACGCGGCGGCACCGGATCTTTGCAACCGCTGCGCCGATGTGGTGCAGAGCCTAGGTGTTCCAGCGCAGTGAGCGGCACAGATATCAAAGGGACCGTAGGCCAAGGAAGCGTCGGGGCGGCGCTGCGCTTGGCGTTACCGATACTGGCCGCCGTGGCTATTGCCGATCAGGCCAGCAAATGGGCCGTCCTCGATGCTCTGGCGCAGCCGCCACGGATGATTGAGGTGACAGGGTTCTTCAATCTGGTGCTCACCCTCAATACCGGCGTCAGCTTTGGCCTTTTCGGCGGCGGGAGCGCTTGGAAGCCATGGCTCTTGTCCGCCGTGGCGATAGCCGTCGTGACGGCCCTGTTCGTTTGGTTGAAGCGTCAGCCGGAGCCGCTGCTTGCGGTCGCCGTTGGCTTGGTCGCGGGCGGCGCCATCGGCAATACGGTTGACCGGCTACGTTTCGGGGGTGTTGTGGATTTCCTCGATTTCCATCTCGGTGGCTGGCATTGGTATGCGTTCAATCTCGCGGACACCGCGGTGGTGGTGGGGGTCGGGCTACTTCTCTTGGATAGCTTGTTCCAAGGCCATCGTGGTAGTAAAACCTAGTCTTGGAGAGAAATACGGGGATCAGAGGGAGGCAAAGACCATGACCTGGCGAATGGTCTTAAGATTAAGCGTCACTGCCGCCTTGGCCGCTACGTTGGTGGGGTGTGAGGGTGTGCGGAAACAATTTGGCCTGACCAAGCAATCGCCGGACGAATTCCGCGTGGTCGCGCGAGCGCCTTTGACACTACCGCCGGATTTCACCCTGCGCCCACCCGAGCCGGGCGTGGCACGGCCGCAAGAGGGCACGACGACCCAGCAAGCGCGCAAGGCGATCTTCCGGGCGGACGAGCCGAAGGTCGCGGCCTTGGAGGTGTCGACGGCGGCGGGCGGCCAGTCCGTGGGCGAGCAATCGCTGCTGCGCTCCGCCGGGGTCGAGAATGCGGATCCCGACATCCGCTTCGTCGTCGATCGGGAAACTCTCCGTCTCAATGCCGAAAGCGAGGGTTTTATCGATACCTTGGTTTTCTGGCGTGACAAAGAGGTGCCGGGTGTCGTCGTTGATGCACAATCCGAGGCGCAGCGCCTGCGCGAGAACGCGGCGCTGGGCAAGGAGGCGACCAGTGGCCAGACGCCGACCATCGAGCGTCGCGGCAAGGCGCTTTTTGAGGGCATATTCTAGGTAGGCTAGCTCGTTAGCGGCCGCCCGGTTTTCAGCCTGACAATGGGTGCGCCGCGGTTGCAGCGGCGCCGCAAGACGCCATATAAGAGCGATGCGCGCCCGGGGCCGTAAGGCCGCCGGCGCTTGGTGTCGGGGGCTGTCGTGTCCCCGGCGGACCGATTTTCGTGATATTCCCAGTCTGGATACCCATATGCGCCGATCGCCGTCTGCCTCCGCCCCCATCTCCACCCCCATGCTCGGACTCGCCCGACTAGCGGGTGCCGCCTTCTTCAGCCTCATATTCGTTGCCGCCGGGCTTGCCTCGCTGGCTCAGGCCCGGGTCTTTGACCCGGAAACCTTCACCCTAGCCAACGGCCTGCAAGTGGTGGTCATCGAGAACCGCCGGGCCCCGATCGTTACCCACATGGTCTGGTACAAGGTCGGCGCTGCCGACGAATCGGCGGGCGAATCGGGGAATGCCCACTTCCTCGAGCATCTGATGTTCAAGGGGACGAATACCCTGGGACCGGGCGAATTCTCGGAAATCATCGCCCAGAACGGCGGCCAGGAGAATGCCTTCACCAGCTACGACTACACCGCCTATTATCAAACGGTGGCCAACGATCGACTGGAGATCGTCATGCGGCACGAGGCCGATCGCATGGCCAATCTGGTCCTCACCGACGCGCTGGTCCTGCCCGAGCGTGACGTGATCCTGGAGGAGCGGCGCAGCCGGGTGGACAACGAGCCCGGCTCGCAGTTGCGCGAAACCATGCAGGCTGGGCTCTACCTCAACCATCCGTACCGGGTACCCGTGATCGGCTGGGAGCACGAGATTCGCAGCCTCAGTACTGAGACCGCTCTGGCGTTCTACCGGCGCTGGTACGCGCCCAACAACGCTGTCCTGGTGGTCGCCGGTGACGTGGACGCGGACGAGGTGCGACGCCTGGCCGAAAAGTATTACGGCAAAGTGCCGGCCGGTGAGGTGCTCGAGCGTGTACGACCAACCGAACCGCCGCAGTACGCGGCGCGCCGGGTGACACTGGAGAACGCCAGGGTCCGGCAACCGTCGCTTTCGATCAGCTATCTGGCACCCGGACACAACAGCCCGGGCGGCGAACACGCCTATGCCCTGCAAGTTCTCGATCAAATTCTCGGTGGTGGGGCGACCAGCCGGCTTTATCGCTCGTTGGTGGTGGAGCAGGGTTTGGCTGCCAGCGCGGGCAGCGGCTACGACGCGACGGCTTACGATCTGAGCAGCTTCGACTTCTACGCATCGCCGCGGCCGGGTGTTGCCATGGACAAGCTGGAAGAGGCGGTGCGCGCCGAGGTCGGCCGCGTCATTCGAGACGGCGTGACCGAGGACGAGGTCGCCCTGGCCAAGCGGCAACTTCAGGCGCAAGCGGTTTTTGCGCGGGATTCTCTTAACACCGCCCCGAACATCTTTGGCCGTGCGCTCGCCTCTGGGCGCAGCGTCGAGGACGTGGAATCCTGGCCGGAGCGCATCGGTACCGTATCCGTCGAGCAGGTCA
>Ga0209633_10004050_pt1 | contig 13308 bp, 10 predicted proteins | sample Cruoilmetagenom1_FD_187290 | JGI IMG/M metagenome (GOLD analysis project Ga0209633, IMG submission 187290) | Oil polluted marine microbial communities from Coal Oil Point, Santa Barbara, California, USA - Sample 1 (SPAdes) (version 2) | ecosystem: Environmental > Aquatic > Marine > Oil seeps ... | reverse complement strand
AGCCGATTCAATAATCTGCTCCATCAGACGTTTGGCGGGGTTGAACGAGGCGGCGGCGGATTGCGACACATAGGTCACTTCCTTGCCGCGTAGTTTGCGAAAACCGCTTGCACCGCCCTTTAGAATATCGCGCCCGTTCAGCCAGACTTCACCACTTAGTTGGATGCTGCCGCGACCGTATCCCATCGAGGCCAGCCCAATGGTGGATTTCCCCGCACCCGATTCACCGATCAGGCCCAGCACTTTGCCTTTGTCCAGCGTTAGCGAGATATCCTCGACAATCACCAGGTTTTGCGGTGGCTCGCCCGGCGGGTATATCATCGCCTCGATCCGCAGGTTTTTTATGTCGAGAAAACTGTCTGCCATGTCCTTAGCCACCGCGGCCCCCTTTCAGGTCTGATGTGCGGTTCAGCACCCAGTCCGCCACCAGATTCACCGAAATCGCCAGAACCGAGATCGCGGCCGCAGGGTAGAGTGCAGCTCCGATGCCAAACACGATGCCTTCTTTGTTTTCCTTCACCATGCCGCCCCAATCGGACGCGGGCGGTTGTACACCCAATCCAAGGAACGATAATGTTGACAGGAACAGCACCGCAAAGATAAAGCGCAGGCCCAGTTCGGCCACTAGGGGCGACAGGGCGTTTGGCAGGATTTCGCGAAAGATCACCCACATCCGCCCTTCGCCGCGCAACTTGGCCGATTCAACAAAATCCATCACATTGATATCCACCGCCACGGCCCGCGACAGCCGGTAAACGCGGGTGGAATCCAGCAGACCCATAACCAAAATCAACACTGGCAATGTCACCGGCATCACCGACAGCACCACCAGTGCGAAAATCAGCGTGGGGATCGACATCAGCAAGTCCACCAAACGTGACATCACCTGATCAACCCAGCCGCCAATGACGGCGGCGGTAAATCCCAGAAATGAGCCAAGCGTGAACGACAAGATGGTCGCAAAGGTGGCAATGACAATCGTTGTGCGCCCGCCATAAATCATCCGCGTAAACAGATCGCGACCAATATTGTCGGTGCCCAGCAGATGTTCGGCACTGCGCGGCTCCCACACGGCGCCCACAACCTCGGCCATGCCGTATGGTGCAATCCACGGCGCAAAAATCGCGATCAAGAAAAAGCTGGCCGTCATGAACAGGCCGATTAGGGCTGAAATCGGTATTCTCATTTCGGATGCCTCAGCCTTGGGTTGCTGACAATCGCAACGACATCGGCAATCAGGTTCAGTCCGACATAAACGGCAGCAAAGATCAGCCCACAGGCTTGCACCACGGGCACATCGCGTTTGGCCACATGATCGACCAGATACTGACCCATACCCGGATAAACAAAGATCACCTCGACCACCACAACCCCAACCACCAGATAGGCCAGATTGATCATCACCACGTTAACGATCGGCGATATTGCATTGGGAAAGGCGTGTCGGAAAATCACGTCAAAGGCGGATAACCCCTTGAGTTCCGCCGTTTCGATATAGGCTGATTGCATCACATTCAGGATCGCAGCGCGCGTCATCCGCATCATATGCGCCAAAACCACCAGCGTCAGCACCGTGACGGGCAAGGCAATGGCATTCAGCTTCTCAAGCAGGCTCATGCTGTCGTAAACCGTGGCGACAGACGGGAACCAGCGCAGCTTCACCGCAAAGAAAAAGATCAACACATAGCCAATGAAAAACTCAGGCAATGAAATCGATGCCAACGTCATACCCGAGATCAGCTTGTCCGGCCAGCGATTGCGATATCTAACCGCCATCAGGCCCAGCAAAATCGCCAACGGCACCGCCACCACAGCCGCCCAAAACGCAAGGAACAGGGTATTGCCCAACCGCTTGCCTATTTGTTCGGAAATGTTCTGGCCGTTTGATAGTGCCGTGCCCAGGTCGCCCTGTAGTACACCACCAAGCCAGCTCAGATAGCGCACATACGCCGGATCGTTCAGCCCCAACTCTTCACGCAGATTGGCAAGCGCTACGGGCGTGGCCGATTGGCCCAGAATGCTTTGGGCTACATCACCCGGCAGAATTTGCGTTCCCACAAAGATCAACACTGATACAGCCAGCAACAACAGCAGGCCCAGCGCAATGCGCTGAGCCAATAGTATCCAGATTGAATTCATGACTAATCTTACGCCATCACCCAACATTTGGAGAGCGCTTTGTCATTCATCATACCGCCATTGGAATCGACACTCCAACCACCAACTTTATCGCCTGTAGCGTCAATAAAGTTGTTGAACATCGGCAAGATAAGACCACCTTCGTCACGCACCATAACAGCGGCCGCGCGATAGAGCTCTTTGCGTTTAGCAGCGTCCAGTTCGGCACGCGCCTCGACGATAATTTTGTCAAAATCCTCGCGGAAGAACTTGGTATCGTTCCAGTCAGCGGTTGACAGATAGGCCGTCGAATACATCTGATCCTGAACCGGACGCCCGCTCCAATAGGACGCACAGAACGGCTGTTTGTTCCAGACCTCTGACCAGTAACCGTCACCCGGCTCGCGCTTGATTTCCAGCGGGATACCAGCCGCAGCAGCACTTTGTTCAAACAACTGGGACGCATCCACTGCGCCTGGGAAGGCAACATCGGATGTGCGTAACAGAACCTTTCCGTCATGACCGGATTTCTTAAAATGGAACGCGGCCTTGTCAGGATCATAAACGCGCTGTTCAATATCGTCCGAGAACAGGGGATAAGATCCGTTGATCGGGAAGTCATTGCCGACCGAACCGTAGCCCTGCAGAATTTTATCAACCATTTCCTGACGGTTAATCGCGTATTTCAATGCCAAACGCAGGTCATTATTGTCAAATGGCGCTGTGTTTGTGTGCATAATGAACACATAGTGACCGCGACCAGCTACGCTTTGCACTTCGACGCCGGGTATGCGTTTTACCAGTTCCACCACCTTTGGTTCGATCCGGTTGATCATATGCACCTGACCGGATTGTAGTGCGGCAAGGCGGGCGGTGGCATCGTTGATTACAACGATTTCAACGGTGTCCGCATGGGCGCGGTTGGCTAGGTCCCAATAGTTGGCAAATTTTTCACCGACGTGGCGCACACCAGGCTGATTTTCGACAATCTTGTAGGGGCCAGTACCGATACCGGCGTCTGGCGCATCCTTGCCGCCATCGGGCTGAATCATCAGGTGATAATCCGCCATCAGGAACGGAAGGTCGGCGTTAGCTGCACTCAGAGTCAAAACCACGTTTTGCCCGTCAACCGCCATGCTCTCGATGCCTTGAACAATACCCAAAGCACCGGATTTGGAATCCTCGTCCGAGTGGCGCTCAAGAGTTGCAACGACATCGGCAGGGGTCAGAGTTTTACCATTGTGGAATTCTATACCCTCGCGGATTTTGAAGTTCCATGTTTTCGCATCAGCCGAGGCTTCAACACTTTCAGCCAAACGAAAGTCGATCTCGCCTTCCGGGCTCACTTCAACCAGAGTATCACCAAACATACGACCATAAGATACCGGTACATCCGATGCCCAAGTCGCCGGATCCAGACTGTTAGTGCTTTCGCCACCTTGCATCCCGGCCTTCAAAGTGCCGCCTTTGACTGGGCTGGCATGTGCATCTGCGTGTGCCATAATTCCGGTTGCCATTGATGCGGAAACCCCCAATGCTGCGGCGCGCCCCATAAATGCGCGTCGATCCATTAGCCCTCGTGCAACTTTCTTGCTGAAATACTCTAGTTCCTTAGACATCTCATTCTTCTCCCAAATTTGCGCGTCGGCATCCCGACCCTCAGAATTTCACGGCCATCCGGTGGATTAAGAATCATCTGTCCCACCGCTTTTCCGCTTCTTTTGTTTAGGGGGGAACCTTGAATATCAGGGCTTTCAGGCCTCGTTATTTTATGTTTTATTTCAATGCACTAACCGCATTTCAGCGACACATATCCACATATTCAATCCAAGTATGAACACCTGTGGTGCCCAACATCCCCCCAATAGATTCTCTGCCCCTAGGGTTTGATATTATTCCTGATCCGTCAATCAATAAAAATTCTAACGCCAGTTTTTACCTCTCATTTCCCGTGGCGAGACGCCGAATTCTTCGCCAAATGCGCGGGTCATCGCGCTGGAATCCTGATACCCGCAGCGAATGGCAATCTCGACAATTGACAGGCCCGTTTGCTCGACAAAACGGCGCGCCGCCAGCAGCCTCATGCGGCGATACACCTTTTGCGGCCCCGCCCCCAGTTCGCCTCTAAACAGCCGCTCCAGTTTGCGCTGGCTCATCTCCAGCCCTTGCGCAATCTGGCCCATCCGTAATGGCTCTTCAATATTCTCGCGCATTATCGCCATCGCGGCTGTGACCTGCCCCGTCACCTGCCCGACCCCACTCTGACGCGCAGCGCTCTCGGCTCCACCTTGCATAAACATGGCTGCCACCTCCATGCGCAGGGCTTCGCCGTGGGTGTCACCAAGCATCCGCAGCACCATCTCGAACGCCGTCATCGCCCCACCGCATGACCAACGATCCCGATCCATAACCACCCGCGCCCGCACCGCCGCCACATCCGGAAACGCCTCCTGAAAATTCTCAATCTCGTCCCAGTGAACCGTTGCCTGATACCCTTCCAACAACCCCGCCGCCGCCATCAGCCAACCGCCCATATCAAAGCCCGCCAACACCTCATAGCGCCCCGACGCCCCACGCAGCGCTCGCAAAACGGGCTGGGTGACAAATTCCTGATGGTCATAGCTCGGGATCAAAAACAGCGCATCCCCGCCCGCCGATTGCGACAGCGCCATTTCAGCCGCCACCGGCAACCCGCTGGACGAACGCACAGATGCGCCATCATGGCTCATAAAGGACCATTCATAGGCCTTGCGCCCCAGCAACATATTGGCTGCACGCAGCGGCTCGACTGCATTGGCAAGACAATGGTTGGAAAACCGCTCGAACAGTAAAACACCTATTCTTTGCGGCTTCGCTTCTGGTTTTTGCCAACTTCGCATGATTTGCATGCAACACTGCATGATTAAAAAAATCAACTCCCCTAACGTTTTAGAAAAACATAGCTTGCGAGTTGTCCAATGCCCCTGCAAATGAACCACAATGTTTTTATCACCTGCGCGATAACCGGATCTGGCAGCACCCAGGACCGTAGCCCACATGTGCCGCGCTCGCCCCAGCAGATCGCTGACAGTGCCATTGCCGCGGCAAAAGCTGGTGCCGCCGTTGTGCATTGCCATGTGCGCGACCCTGATACCGGAACACCCTCTCGCGACCCAAAACTATACCGCGAAGTAACTGATCTAATCCGCGCCTCCGATGTGGATATGGTGTTGAACCTGACTGCTGGTATGGGGGGGGATATGGTGTTTGGCAAACCTGACGCCCCGCTACCGCTGATTGAGGGCACCGATATGGTAAGTGCCGCCGAGCGTGTCGCCCACATCGACGAATGCCGCCCCGAGATTTGCACACTGGATTGTGGCACAATGAATTTCGCCGAGGCAGATTACGTGATGACCAACACGCCCGGCATGTTGGCCGAAATGGGCCGGATGATGACCAGTTACGGCGTCAAACCTGAAATCGAGGCCTTCGATACCGGCCATCTGTGGCTCGCTAAACAACTGATCGCCGATGGGGTGCTGGACTCCCCCGCCTTGGTGCAACTGTGCATGGGCGTTCCGTGGGGGGCACCCGATGATCTGAACACCTTTATGGCAATGGTTAACAACGTGCCGTCCGACTGGAACTGGTCGGCCTTCTCCATTGGGCGCAATGAAATGGCATATGTCGCGGCGGCTGTTCTGGCAGGCGGAAATGTGCGTGTTGGCCTAGAGGATAATCTGTGGCTGGCCAAAGGCGAATTGGCCACCAATGAAGCGCTAGTTGCCCGTGCCCGCATCATCATCGAGGCGATGGGTGCCCGCGTGATTGGCCCTGAGGAGGTGCGCGAGAAGCTGGGGCTGACCAAACAGGCACCACAGGGATAGCGCATGCAGTTTGGCCTGACGGACGAACAAGAAATGATCGTTTCCACCGTGCGCAGTCTCGTTGAAAACGAAATTTACCCGCATGAAGACGCGGTCGAGCGCAGCGGTGAAGTGCCGCCGGGTGTCGCCGCCGCCATCAAACAAAAAACCATTGATCTCGGCTTTTACGCCTGCAACTTCCCCGAAAACGTTGGCGGGGCGGGCCTGTCCCACCTTGAATTCGCGCTTGTGGAACGCGAGCTTGGCCGTGGTTCAATGGCGCTGACCCACTTCTTTGGACGTCCACAAAACATCCTGATGGCTTGCCAAGGTGAGCAGATTGATCGCTACCTGCTGCCCGCTGTGCGTGGCGAGCGGATGGACGCACTGGCGATGACCGAACCGGCTGCCGGATCAGATGTGCGCGGGATGAAATGTTCCGCTGTGCGCGATGGCGGCGACTGGGTGCTAAACGGTACCAAACATTTTATATCAGGCGCGGATCACGCCGACTTCATCATTGTCTTTGTGGCCACCGGCGAGGATGACACCCCGCGCGGCCCCAAAAAACGCATCACCACCTTTCTGGTGGATCGCGGCACGCCCGGATTCACCATCCGCGATGGCTATAAATCGGTCAGCCACCGTGGTTACAAAAACATGATCCTCGAATTTGACGGTTGCCGCTTGCCCGACGCCCAAGTGCTGGGCGAGGTCGATGGCGGTTTTGCCGTGATGAACGAATGGCTCTACGCCACCCGCATCACCGTCGCCACCATGGCCGTGGGCCGCGCGCGCCGTTGCTTTGATCTAGCCCTGAATTTCGCCGCCGAACGCGAACAATTCGGCCAACCCATCGGCAAATTCCAAGGTATCAGCTTCCAGATCGCCGATATGATTACCGAAATTGATGCCGCCGACTGGTTGACCCTTGCCGCAGCATGGCGCTTGGACCAAGGGCTGCCCGCCAACCGTGAAATAGCCAGTGCGAAACTCTACGCCAGCGAAATGCTGGCTCGCGTCACCGACACTAGCTTGCAAATTTTCGGCGGTATGGGGCTGATGGATGATTTCCCGATTGAACGTTTTTGGCGCGACGCGCGGGTGGAACGGATCTGGGACGGCACATCCGAAATCCAGCGCCACATCATCAGCCGCGATCTGTTACGGCCACTGGGAGCATAAGAGTGTCTATACCTGCGGTGCGGATATTTAAGAACAGAAGAAGGAAGGCTAAGCGCCCTGCCCCAATAAATGGAGCAGAGCACCTTCTCCTGTTACGGCCATCGGCGTCCCCGCCTGTACCGCTTCTCCAGATACAAACATTTTTATTAAAATTTGGTTTCTTCTGTTCAAAAATATCCCCGCCGGAGGCATCCGCCCTCGTCCCATCCGCCGGAGCCGGACATTGAAGCGCGATCTGGATAGGCTTCTGAAACCAAAATCCGTTGCGGTGGTTGGTGGCGGCGCATGGTGCAAAAACGTCATTCTCCAAGCGCGCAAATTCGGGTTTTCAGGCCCGATCTTGCCGGTACATCCAACCAAGCAAAATATTGCTAGCGAGCCCGCGTATAAATCCGTCAGAGACCTTCCGATCGCCCCTGACGCGGCTTTCATCGGCATCAATCGCTATGCCACAGTTGAAGCGGTCAAAGAACTTGCGCAACTTGGCGCGGGAGGGGCGGTTTGTTTTGCCAGCGGTTTTCAAGAAGCGATTGACGAGATCAGCGACGGGGCAGTTCTTCAGGACCAATTGCTGAAGGCAGCGGGCGACGTGCCGATCATTGGCCCCAACTGTTATGGCTATATCAATGCGCTTGATGGCGTTCTTTTGTGGCCAGACCAACATGGCGCAACCCAAACCAGTTGTGGCGTCGCCATCATCACACAATCATCAAACATTGCGATCAACATCACCATGCAGCGCCGCGCCTTGCCGCTTGCATATATGGTCACTGCAGGCAATCAGGCTCAAATTGGTCTGGCCGAAATCGGCTCTGCATTGTTGAATGATCCACGGGTCACAGCGCTGGGTCTGCATATCGAAGGGGCTGGCGACATCCGCGCTCTTGAAAACCTGACGCAACTGGCGACGAGACTGGGTAAACCCATCATCGCGCTAAAGGTTGGCCAATCCGATCAAGCCCGCGCCGCCACCGTTTCCCATACAGCATCGCTTGCGGGCAGCGATACCGGCGCGGGCGCCCTGCTGCAGCGCCTTGGTATACCACGCGTTGAAACCTTGCCTGAATTTATCGAGTGCCTGAAACTGCTGCATATCGTTGGCCCGCTTGGCTCCAACAAAATTGCGTCTATGTCCTGTTCCGGTGGCGAGGCAAGCCTGATGGCTGATCTGGCTCTCGGAGTTGGTATCAATTATCCACCGCTAAGTGATCAACAACAACAAAACCTGCGGCACGCTTTGGGACCGAAGGTCAAACTCGCCAATCCCCTAGATTACCATACCTATATCTGGGCAGACTCCAATGCGATGGCAGACACCTTCAGCGCAATGATGGATCCGGCGCTCGCCCTTGGCGTCCTTGTTTCGGACTTTCCGCGCGCAGACAGATGCGATACCTTGGATTGGGAAACGGTATTAACCGCTGTCACGCTAACACAACAACGCACAGGCCAACCTATGGCTATTGCAGCTTCACTACCGGAAAACATGCCAGAAGACATCGCAGAGCGATTGGTGGTTGCCGGCATCGTACCGCTTTGTGGTTTGCAAGAGGCACTGTCGGCCGTTCGTGTCGGAGCAGAATGCGGGCGTGACCTCGGCAAACTTACGCCGATCTTGCTGCCCCGATGCCCGCGCCAAACGAAAACCCTCAGCGAGGCACAATCCAAAGCGGCGCTGGCAAACTCTGGTCTACCCATTCCGCGTTCTTTGCAAGCTACTGCACCTGAAATCGTCAAAATCGCCGACGCGATCGGTTTTCCCTTGGTCCTAAAGGGAGAAAACATCGCTCACAAAACCGAGGCAGGTGCTGTAGTTTTGGGCTTGATGGATGCCGATCAGGTCGTGAAAGCCGCCACCGCGATGCCCTGCGACAGTTTCCTGTTGGAAGAAATGATCACCGACGCAGTGTGCGAATTACTCATCGGTGTGGTGTTGGATGAGGCACATGGGTATGTGTTGACCCTTGGCGCCGGTGGCACATTGGCAGAACTACTACAAGACAGCGTGTCATTGCTGATTCCGGCATCTCGTGCCGAAATCAAGGCCAGTCTGGAACGGCTACGGGTGTCTGCTCTGCTTAAAGGCTATCGCGGCGCACCAGCCGCTGATGTAGACGCAATCATTGATGCAACCCTTTGCGTGCAAGACTATGTAATCCAAAACCACGGGGCTGTATTTGAAGTTGAGGTAAACCCGCTGCTATGCTTGCCCAATCGCGCTATCGCAGCCGATGCGCTTATTCAGATAGGAATTCATGATGACTGAAACCCCAATCAAAACCCGAACCATTGGAAAAGTGCTGCAAATTACACTGGATCGGCCAAAGGCGAATGCGATTGATCTGGCGACCAGTCGCATTATGGGTGAAGTTTTCGCCAGTTTTCGCGATGATCCTGATTTGCGCGTCGCGATCCTGACGGGTGCAGGTGAAAAATTCTTTTGCCCGGGTTGGGATCTGAAAGCAGCAGCCGATGGTGACGCCGTAGATGGCGATTATGGCATCGGTGGGTTTGGCGGGCTGCAAGAATTGCCCAATATGAACAAGATTGTTATTGCCGCCGTAAATGGCATTGCCTGCGGTGGCGGATTGGAGCTGGCGCTATCCTGCGACCTGATACTCGCGGCAGAGCATGCCAGTTTTGCCCTACCAGAAATTCGCTCGGGAACCATTGCCGATGCTGCCTCGTTAAAGCTTCCAAAGCGTATACCCTACCACGTAGCCATGGACATGTTGCTGACCGGCCGTTGGCTGAACGCCGAGGAAGCACTCAAATGGGGATTCGTAAACCACATTTATTCCGCCGATTCACTCATGGAAAAAACACTTGATTTGGCAACCGAACTGGCGTCAGGGCCCCCGTTGGTTCAGGCCGCGATCAAAGAAGTCGTTCGCGAGGCAGAAAACATGAAGTTTCAAGACGCAATGGACAAAATAACCGGAAGCAAATTCCCCACAATTAAAGCGCTCTATACCTCTGATGACCAATTAGAAGGCGCCCGCGCTTTTGCCGAAAAGCGTGATCCCGTTTGGAATGGAAAGTAGGGTTTCATAGGGTTCAGCACCCGATACTGACGCGAGTTTGACAATCCATGGATCCAGCTTCCGTACTTGACGTCTATTAAGGGATGCCAAAAAATCCCCTTATAAAAGATAGCCCGGGGTATCCTGAGTGAATTCTTGCACAGCACGCTCTGGCCGATTGTGGGTAGACCTTGGCCCCTTTCCAATTGCATAAATGGGAAAATCGACGAGGTTCCTATGAAAATCCAAAACCGCATTATTTCGCCCGACGCCCCACCGCTGGTTATTGCAGAAATCGGCATCAACCATGGTGGCAGTCTGGATGTGGCCAAAGAAATGGCACGACTGGCCGCAGCTGCCGGTTGCGAGATGGTCAAGCACCAGACCCATATTGTCGAAGACGAAATGACCGATGAAGCCAAATCCATCTTCCCCCCCAACGCCGATGTGTCAATCTGGGAGGTCATGGAACGATGCGCCCTGTCCAAAGATGATGAAATCGCGCTGAAGGATTACGTCGAATCCTTTGGCATGATCTATATCTCGACCCCGTTTTCCCGCGCCGCGGCCGATTTCCTAAACGACATCAATGTCCCCGCCTTCAAGATCGGTTCGGGCGAGGCCGACAACCTGCCCCTGATCCGCCACATCGCCGCCTTTGGCAAGCCAGTTATCATGTCAACAGGGATGCAGACGATTGATAGCGTGCGTGCCTCGGTGCAGATTCTGGAAGACGCACGCGTGGAATATGCCCTGCTGGAATGTACCAACCTATATCCATCACCACCAGAGATCGTATCCCTGAAAGGGGTGACCGAGTTGCAAAAGGCGTTCCCGAACGCAGTGGTAGGCTTTTCCGACCATTCCATCGGGCCGGAAATGGCGCTGGCGTCGGTGGCGTTGGGGGCATGCATCCTTGAGCGCCACTATACTGACAGCCGTTACCGCATCGGGCCAGACATCATCTGTTCAATGGACCCCGCCGAATTGCGCCTGCTGATTGACCGTTCCCGCGAAATCCACATAGCTCTACACAACGACAAACAACGCACTGGTCCGGAAGAGGACGTCTACCGCTTTGCGCGCGCATCCGTCGTCGCAGATCGTGATTTGCCCGCAGGCCATGTGATAACCGAGGCCGACATCTGGGCGCGCCGCCCCGGATCGGGCGAAATTGCGGGCTATGATTTTGACAAGGTGGTGGGCAAACGGCTCAGGCAGGGAGTAACGCGCAATACACAATTGAAATGGACCGATTTCGAAGCATGATACAGTTTTGGAAACTGCGTCGAGAGCTTGCTCGTTTGGGACAGCAATTGAGAGCTATCCCAGAAACCCTCTGGAAACCAGCTGCGCAGCGCAAGCACGACCGCGCTTTTGATGCTGGATTTCCAGTGCATGATGGGGCGCAACCGCTCGGCAAAAAGATTGCAATCCTACTGATCTACCAACCACATGGTATACAAGAAAGCATTCTAGAAATCTGCACACATTTGCTTGCGCAGGGGTTCATCCCGTTTATTCTTACGAACACGCCATTGTCCCCACACGATCTAGAACGCCTGATACCCCGCGTCTGGCGGATAATCGAACGACCAAATTTCGGCTATGACTTTGGTGGGTACCGCGACGGAATCAAAGCCCTGTGGCAATGGAAAATCACGCCCGGTTCTCTCCTAGTGTTGAACGACAGCATATAGTTTCCGATCCTACCGCAACAATCGCTGTTACAACATCTAGAGCAGGCGCAAGCAGATGTCGCCGGGGCGATCCCGCGACAGCGAGGAGATGTCTTTTTTCTGGAGTCATACTGCTATCTTATTAACCAGAGCACGTTTTGTTCCCTAGAGTTTCGCAGCTTTTGGGAACAGTTCCAGTTAACATCAAACAAATACAAAGTGATCCGGAGAGGCGAGCGCGGCCACAGCAAATCCATGATCAATGCTGGTCGTATCTTGAAGGGCCTGTATCCACCTCAAAAATTCAAATCTGCACTTGAGCAGCAAGACAACTCTTTCCTATACAAAACAGTTCTTTACGGGACCCACTCCGACCATAAAATCGAAACAAACCGTCTGCGGCTTTTGGAACAAGACAAAGCCGAACCAGATTGGCGACGTAATGTACTGGCCTATGTGGACGCGGCTCTGGAGCATGGGCAAAGCTACAGCAGCTTTCCCTATGCCATGATAAACATGTTCCAATATCCTATTCTAAAGAAAAGCAACGATCATGTCGCTAAACTCTGGCGCGCAGCCTATCTTCGAGCGATAGACGATGGCGACATTCCCGCGCCATCAACATCAATCTTGGCCGAAATTCGCCGCAAGGCAAAAACAGACATGGTATGATGCAGGGTATGGCGCTGCGGCTAGGTTTTCTATAAATAGTGTCTGCAAAACACACCTATGAACACTTGGAAAATACAAATGGGCCTGTATATCACCACACTTTACAAGGCACGAGGTCTGAGACCTGTGTTGCATTTCAGAGGCTTAAAAGTCCCTGTGACCGGCCCACACATTAGCCGCTCTGTTTGGAAACATCTTTGGAAAGGCGGGTATGAAGCTCCCGAAATATTTGCGCTCCAAAAACTATTGAAATATGGCGACAAAGTTCTTGAACTGGGAACTGGAATGGGGGTTATCTCGTCCTTTGCAGCCAAGCTGCATCCAGATATTGAAGTTGAGGCTTACGAGGCCAATCCCGCCTTGATCGAGCCGATCCGTAAGTTGCACAAGATGAACGGGATTGCGAACGTGAATATCAACAACGCAATCCTGCTGCCAACGGAAAGCGAGACATTTCGAAAATTCAACCTGCACAAAAACTTTACAGAAAGCTCGATCAAGGATGAAATTTCCAGTACCAATAGCGTTGACGTTCCCGTGCAAGATTTTCGGGCAGTTCTGAACAAGATACGTCCCGATGTCTTTGTGTGCGACATCGAGGGCGGCGAAGAAGAGCTGTTTGTTGGTGTGGATTTGACTGGCATTCGCGCCGTTGTTTTGGAACTTCATCCTGAGATCGTATCCCGTCCTGCTATCAAAATGATATTTGACGTTTGCGCGCATGCCGGGCTTTATCCTCGCATTGAATATTCATCGGAACGGGTTGTTGCTTTTGAGAAAGTG
>Ga0209633_10004048_pt1 | contig 13325 bp, 12 predicted proteins | sample Cruoilmetagenom1_FD_187290 | JGI IMG/M metagenome (GOLD analysis project Ga0209633, IMG submission 187290) | Oil polluted marine microbial communities from Coal Oil Point, Santa Barbara, California, USA - Sample 1 (SPAdes) (version 2) | ecosystem: Environmental > Aquatic > Marine > Oil seeps ... | reverse complement strand
AAGTTGAATATTCGATATTTGCGTGAACGAAAACATGGCCGCAACAGCGACAGCAACGACCGCGATGGATAGTTTTTGGTTCATGTGCTGGCGTGTCCATTTCCACGTTAAATAGCGTTTGGTGCATCATCCCTAATCCGTCATTGTGACAGATTAGGGATTTTGGTCAAATGGGAACGGGGATATCTTATCGTCCCCCACTTAAGGTTGCGCTATCGCATCGGCGATTGCCACTGTGCGGCGCGCCTGTTTACTGACCAAAAAATCTATTTTTGGTCTCGCGCCAGCCCGCTCCCCCAACCCAACCACCCAGGATCGTACGCCTTATGGTGATTGGGTGGCGGAGCGGGCCTACAGGATCAGGGCGATGGAGATCTTTTCTATTGATACTAGGATCGGGCGATGGCATCGGCGATAGCGACTGTGCGGCGCGCCATTTCAGCATGAAGGAGCTCGACCATTTTACCGTCGACAGTAATCGCACCCTTGCCAGCGTTTTCAGGCTGCTCGAAGGCTGCGATTATTTTTCGAGCCCAGTCGATCTCATCGGCAGATGGCGAAAAGGCTTCATTGCATGGTGCGATCTGGCCGGGGTGAATAAGTGTTTTGCCGTCCATGCCGATATCGACACCATGCGCGCATTCGGCTGCAAATCCTTCTTCATTGCGGAAGTCATTATAAACGCCGTCAATTATATCGATGCCATAAGCGCGGCCAGCGGCTATGCATGTGGAAAGCCAAGTCAGCATTGGCAGGCGGGTGGGAGTTAAACGGGCGCGTGTATCCTTGGCGAGATCATTGGTGCCCATGATGAAGCATGTGAGGCGAGGGGAGGTCGTGCTTCCCATTGCTGCGATATCGCCTGCATTGAGCATGGCGAGAGGTGTTTCCATCATCGCCCAGAGGTTGAGCCCTTCCGGTGCGCCGGCGGCTTTCAAATCGTCTGACGCCTTTTTTATATCGTCTGCGGTGGAGACTTTTGGAACCAGCACAGCATTTGCCCCTGCGGTTGCGGCGGCCTTGATGTCGTCTGCGTACCAGGGCGTATCAAAGCCGTTGACGCGGATGGTGATCTCTCGATTACCGTAGCCGCCTGCTTTCACGGCGTTCACAACTTGCGCGCGGGCCTCATCCTTTTGATCGGGGGCGACGGCATCTTCAAGATCCAATATAAGGGCGTCGGCGCTCAATGTTTTGGCTTTTTCAAGGGCGCGGGCGTTTGATCCGGGCATGTAGAGTACGGAACGGCGGGGGCGAATTTCCATGAGGCTGGTCCTTGTGTCAGCGTGTTAATTTTGTAAATTTGCTGTTCGGATATTTAGGTGACCAGCGCGCACAGAGCCATAGTTTTTTGGTCGTATGGATCTTGGTTAGGATTCAGTCTCGTCGGTTTGAACGGGTGCCGCCACTGGTTCACCACTGGTGTTTAGTACAACTGTGGCACCTTTGGCGGTTGGGTCTGATATCAATTGCAATAGTCGCAAATTGAATAATGCTGGATTGTTTTTTAGAGTTCTGGCGGCATTGGCCAAGGAGCGCAGTGCTGCAGTTTCACCACGTGCGCGCTCCAATGTCGCTTCGCCTTCTTTGCGGGCTTTAAAGAGATCGGCAAATGCGCGTTTGGTGTCTGCTGTCAACATAAGATCGCGCACGGTTGCATCCAGTACCTCCACGCCTAATTCATCAGCCTGGGCGTTCAATGCGGACCTAATTTCTGGATCTATTTGCCTTTTGTCAGCTAATATCTCATCCAGGGTCTTTACTGAAACCGCGTGCCTCAGGGCTAGCTGGATTTGCGAATAAAGCTCCCCATCGTGATCGCTGTACTTCTCCTCCACTGCCTGTGGATCAGCAATCTGGTAGGATAAAATTGCGCTGGCTTTGATTGTCAGATTGTCTGCGGTCAGCATTTCCTGCCCGGATACTGTGATGGATGTTGCGCGCATATCTTTAAGAATGATGTTTGTGCCGGGGAGTAAAGTCCAATGTCGACCGGCAGATAAAACTCGAATAAATTTTCCATGCCTGTAGAGCAGACCTTTTTGAAAATCATAAATTGTTGTGGGTGTCAGGTCTTTTATAAATCCGTAAACAATAAATGCGAGGAGCATTGCTGCAGCGATCACAACAATTGTCATAAATATTGTGTCGGGCATGCCGCTCTCCAATTACTCCAAAAGGTAAACACAACGTCCGGGGCCGCGACGATATGGCGGGGGTCTAACCTTAAGGCCGATCCGCAGAGCCGTTACGTGGATGTGCTTGCGCACTGGTCCCGGTCGTTGTGTCAGTTGGGATTCGAACCCTGCTATCCACAAATAGGGGGCGCACGACGCAACCAGCCAAATCCAGATAGAAACGACGGTTGACTGAACATCCCGGATCGAAGCTTAGCTATAGGCTCCGAATTGTCAAACAGCTTGGGAGGTGATGGTTACTTAACAAAGCCAACGGTTCCAAAGCCGCCCGGTTTGCCGCGGCTGATATCCGTGAGCAGCGCTATGACCTTGGTCATGTCTTGAGAAATGCCCAGAACCTCGGCCTGCTTGCGGGCTTGGGCAAAATCACCGGGGGTAAGATTTTCAAGGCGTAATCCATCTTCGTGTACACCGTTCATCCCAAAGAATACATTGAAGGCACGCTCAAGGGCCTGCCTGTTCAGATAATCGAAACGAATATGGAATGTGAAGCGGCGGAGCGACGCGCTATCCATACGGTCCATCAGGTTCGTGGTGAAGCAAACGGGAAGCGGATGCTCCTCCATCCAGGTGAGCATTTCATTGACCTGCGTGATCTCCCATGAACGGGTTGCCTGTGAACGATCAAAGAGGAGACTGTCTGCCTCATCAAAGATCAGGAAAGATTTTGTTTCACGCGCCTCTTCGAAAGCGTCTGCGATGCGTTTTTCAGATTCGCCAACAAAGGCGCCCAGCAAGTCGGACGCGCGTTTTTGCAAGACTTCAAGATTAAGGGTATGCGCCAAATGGCGGGCATATGCGGACTTGCCGGTTCCTGGTGGTCCTGAAAGACACAAGGAGAAGTTAAGCTTTCCTCCGGCTTCCAATTGGGATGTCAGATTGTCGAGTTTAACACTGGCGGCACTTAATTTGAGGTCAAATTCGGGAATCCGACCTGGCCGTTTTGCCGTCTGTCCCGATACCGCACGCATGATGCCAAGTGCGGCTCGTTCAACCGCCTCGACGCCGCCGCCGGAATAGCGTGCGGCTTTCAGGGCATTTTCGATGATGGCAGGCGTGGCATCGAGACGTGCCGCGAGGGTTTCAATTTCCTCGTCCGTTAAGGACACGTCATGGCGCTCGGCAACACGGCGCAGGATTTTTTGACGCTGGCTCGCGGGCGGTGCCTTTAACTCAATCGCCAATGTCATGCGGCGCAACAATGCGGGATCGATTTCATTGATGTTGTTTGAGGTCCAGAGAACCGGCACCGGATTTTTCTCGAGCAGGCGGTTCAGGAAAACCTTTGAGCCGCCACGACGCAGTAGCTGCCAGGCAACGTCTTCCATCTCGTCGAATAAAATTGCCGAGCGTTTGGCGCTTGCGAGAAGGCGCATGGAAAACACGAGATCCGATAAACGCTCGGACCGGTCTGATTCACCGCTGGCGCTGATTTCTTCGCCGGCTACATAAAGCGAAAGCCCAACCGTTTCTGCGGCGACCTTTGTGAGCTCTGTTTTACCTGATCCGGGTGGGCCATAGAGAAGAATATTTACCCCTTCTGCCCCCGCATCGACGGCACCTTTGAGCACGCTCACAATGAGTTCGCGATCAAGGGCCACATGGTCGTAGTCGCCCAGTTCAATACGCGACTGGGCGGGCTCGCCCAAAAGTGCTGAATGGAGATCATCAAAGTTGTCATAAGTCTGGTCGAGGCAATTGTTTACCCGATTTGGAATGGCAAAGCGGCCGGAGTAACCTGCGACCTCGTCGCCTTCCTTGAGTTGCAGGAGGCCGGATGTTGGAAGATCGCCTGATGGGGCAATCAATTGCTCAACGGACCGTGATGGCTCACCAACCATGATGGCCATGGCGCGGGCCAACGGGCCTGCCACCTCGGTGACGGCGTCACACAGGTATTGCACCTGATCATAGCGGGTGTAACAGGCAACAAGGCCAACGATTTTCCAAGCGGATTTTGGCAGACCAAGCTCGGACACAAGATGCTCGATATTTGATGCCAATGGCTCGGGCCGATCGGTTTCTTCGGCGGCCTCGCGCAATAGGCTGATAATTTTTTCGCGGGATTTACGGTAGGCCTTTTCGAATTCTGATGCCTTATAGCCGCCGGAATACATCGTACCGATTGCCTTGACGATTGGTGATGGGAGCTCGATGTTGAACATCTCGGCGCGCTCATTGAGCCAGACCAGAATGTATCTGGTTGCGCGCAGGGGCAGATCACCGCGTTCAAGAACGCGGGCAATGTAACGCGTGACAAGGCCACGTTCGATATCTGAAACAGCCATCTTATACTCTAACCGGTGGACGATCTCAGTGATCGTAGCCAGCCCAAAATCAATTATCCAGAATTACTTTTAGCAGGCACTTCGGATAATGGAGAATTGTGCTCTTAGCATGGATATATCCGAGACAGGCGGAGAGATTGGTGATTGCTCCCTTAGTCGGCTTCTTTTACCAGGCCGCGATTAATCATGGTTTCTGCGATTTGAACGGTGTTTAACGCTGCACCTTTACGAAGATTATCGGATACCACCCACAGGTTGAGGCCGTTTTCGATGGTTGTGTCTTCACGGATGCGCGAAACGAATGTGGCAAAATCGCCAACACATTCAACTGGCGTGACATAACCACCATCTTCGCGTTTATCGACCACGAGCACACCGGGACTATCGCGCAAGATTTTGCGTGCCTCGTCGGCAGTAATGGGATTTTCAAATTCGATATTTACAGCCTCTGCATGGCCGACAAATACCGGAACCCGAACGGCGGTTGCCGTGAGTTTGATTTTTGGGTCGATCATTTTTTTGGTTTCGGCCACCATTTTCCACTCTTCCTTGGTGGTGCCGTCCTCCATGAACTCATCAATGTGAGGAATGACGTTGAAGGCAATCTGCTTGGTAAATTTTTCAGGCGCAGCGGGCTGGTTTACATAAATACCCTTGGTCTGATTGAAAAGCTCATCCATAGCCTCCTTGCCCGCACCAGAAACGGACTGATAGGTCGAGACAACGACGCGTTTAACGGTTGCTGCGTCATGGAGCGGCTTGAGTGCCACCACGAGCTGGGCTGTCGAGCAATTTGGATTAGCGATAATATTCTTTTTGGTAAAGCCATCAATATCATCCGGATTAACTTCGGGCACGATCAATGGCACGTCAATATCGTAACGCCAGGCGGATGAGTTATCGATAACGACACAACCGGTCGCGCCAATTTTTAGGCCCCATTCCGTGGAAATCGATCCACCGGCGGACATCAATGCAAACTGGCACTTTGAGAAATCAAACTGCTCCAGGTCATGACATTTAATCGTGGTATCACCATATGATACCTCCCGGCCTATAGACCGACTCGATGCGATGGCAAAAACTTCTTTGGCAGGGAATTTACGCTCTGCAAGAATGTTCAACATTTCCTGGCCGACATTGCCTGTGGCACCGACGATGGCGATATTGTAGCTCATGGTTATCCTTTTGGGGGCTTGTTGGTTTTGACGCGCGTGGATGGCGTTCCAATAGACCCAATATTGGGCCAACGCAAGCAGTGGATGACTGCGACAATATAGTATGGTCGGTTTTTATTGCGAAATGATTGGAACCTATGTTAGCGTTCGTTGCTGACATATATTGGAGAATTGTCGCGTGAAACGTTACTACATTATACTGAGCGTTTATATTGCACTGGTATTCCAGGGCATTATTGGCGGCTATATGGCAGCCATGCCTCTCAGTGTTCTCGGTAGCGAGCCGACGTCTGATAACCAGCTTTCTTCTCAAAATGTCGTCCCAGCATGGATTTGCCGCACAGCTGCAAATTCTGACGGGGCTCCAAATCATCCATCCGATGATGATTGTGAGCTTTGCCTTGTGGTTGCGGGTATCAACCTGCATTTCGCTTCTGCAAACCAGTTAATGGCGCCTAATAAGACCAGCTTGTCTCACGCTACTCCTCCTGGCTCCGAGATTATTGCTGTGCCTGTTCGTGGGCGGCATCTCACCCGCGCTCCTCCTTTGACAATCGCCTGATTTCAGGCACACCCCACCGGTTTTTATCGAGTTATAGACGGTAAACATCCGTTAGGGATTATCATGCGTTTACGCTTGGAATCCTGGGCATGCCATCAGGCTTATCTAACCGAGGCTGCTTTTGCGACCGCGCATAGACCCACGCCGCGCGGTGTCTGTTGAGCTCCTGAATCTGCGCCTATAGCGATTTTTGCTCTTTGGACGCCTCAACCAGACTCCTAACTAATTGTCAAAATAATTATCCTGATGAGCGGATACTCAATGAAAACACGCCAAGTATTCCATTTTAAGTCATGACGCAGAAAGAATTTGCTGCGCTCTAGACTATACGATCTCCCCCGGTCGGCAGAGCCTCATATTCTGTCGGCCATCCTGTCCGGGTTTATTCTCTGGTGAAACCTGGACAGACCGGGGTGCGGTGCAACGTCTCCCAAGCACATGTATCGCACCCCAAATTTATATTTTTATAGAGCTCCCCCGGTCGGCATTATCCTCCTTAATATGTCGACCGCCCTGTCCGGATTTATTCTCTGGTCAAAATCCGGACAGATCGGGGTGCGGTGCAACGCCTCCCAAGCACATGCACCGCACCCTGCTTTTTTATTTACCGGATGCCACTCTTTTCACTAGATTGCCGCGCTTTAGCGCTCAGCCACCCGCTCCCCCGCCCTGTTTTAGAGCGATCAACTTATCCGAGCTTGCTCCACTCCGCTCGGGTTGATCTCGACCACCCGTGGTATTCTCCTTAAGAGCGTTTAGGGCAAGAGAGCGGGTTTGTGCGGTTATGGTGCTCTCATTATTTCTGCGAAATAATTGCCGCAGGTGTTTCGCTTGGCAAAACACCTTAAATAACTGGCGCAGGCGTCTCGCTGTGCGAGAAGCCTTTGATCAGGCGGAGAGCTCATCCATGGCATTGATGATCGCATCGCCCATGGCGCTTGTGCCAACCAATGTTGTGCCGTCCTGGGTGATGTCAGGTGTGCGTATTTTCTGATCGAGCACACTTGCGATAGCATTGTCCAAGAGATCTGCCTCTGCAGCCATATTAAATGAATAACGCAGCGCCATGCCGAAGCTTGCGATGGTGGCTATTGGATTGGCCTTGCCTTCGCCTGCAATATCGGGCGCGCTGCCATGGACGGGTTCATACATTGCCGCGCGTTTACCGTTCTTATCAACCGCTCCCAATGAGGCAGACGGCAACATACCCAGCGAACCGGTTAGCATGGCTGCCGCGTCGGATAATATATCGCCGAAGAGATTGTCGGTAACAATGACATCGAATTGCTTTGGGTTTCGAACAAGCTGCATGGCGCAGTTATCGGCGAGTATGTGCTCAAGTTCGATTGAACTGAATTCCTCCGCGTGCACACGGCTGACCACTTCATGCCACAGCACACCGGTTTTCATAACGTTGCGCTTCTCGGCTGAATAAAGTTTGCCTTTGCGCTTGGCTGCCATATCAAATCCGACGCGGGCGATGCGTTCAATCTCAAAAGTGTCATAGACCTGCGTATCAACCGCACGTTTTTGACCATTTCCAAGATCAGTGATTTCCTTTGGCTCACCAAAGTAAACACCACCCGTCAGTTCACGGACGATCATGATGTCGAGACCTTCGACGAGTTCGCGCTTAAGCGATGAGGCGTCCGCCAATGCCGGATAGCAAATGGCTGGGCGTAAATTGGCAAAGAGCTCAAGATCCTTGCGAAGGCGTAATAGTCCAGCTTCGGGGCGCACATCATATTCGACGCCGTCCCATTTCGGCCCGCCAACCGCACCGAGCATAATCGCGTCTGCGGCTTTGGCTTTGTCCATGGCGGCGTCCGAGATCGCCTGACCATGCACGTCATAGGCACAGCCGCCCACCAGATCATCTTCGGTGTTGATGGTTGTTGATCCACGTTCGTTAAGCCAGGTGATAACTTTTTTCACCTCCGCCATTACTTCAGGCCCAATGCCGTCTCCAGCCAGTAATAAAAGATCAAATTTCGCCATATCCGTCGGTTCCGTTTTTGAGTTGAAGATGAAGTGTTGATTAGTTGATTGGGCAGACTAAGCCACATGCGCTCAGGCTCTAACCCGAGTGGGTTGTTGAGGCAAGTGCAGTGGAGCGGGCTAAATGCCTAAATATTCCCCTTACCCATTTGCGCCTGAATGTAATCGGCCTGTCTCAATGCGAGTGTCACGATGGTTAGGGTCGGGTTTTCAGCAGCACTTGTGGTGAACTGGCTGCCGTCTGACACAAAGAGATTGGTGATATCGTGCGTCTGGCCCCATTTATTGACGACGCCGTCTTTTGGTTTGCCGCTCATGCGATTGGTGCCGAGATTATGGGTTGAGGGATAGGGCGGGGTCGGAAATGTGCGCACGGCGCCAACCGCATCGTATAAAGCCTGACCGCGACCAAAAGCGTGATTGCGCATGGAGGTGTCGTTTGGATGATCATCAAAATGGACATTCGGAATGGGCTGGCCGAATTTGTCTTTGAGTTTGGCGTGCAGGGTAATTGCGTTTTTCTCCTGGGGGAGATCTTCACCGACAATCCACATGCCCGCCATGTGGTCGTACATATCCAATGCGGAGGAGAAATCGCGCCCCCACCCGCCCGGATCGAGGAACGCGGCCATAAAGGGTAGTCCCAGTGCCAGGGTCTCAAGCTCGTATCCTCCGGCAAATCCGCGGCTGGGATCATGTCTCGCCTCGTCCGATATAATGCCCGCCATTGTGGTACCGCGGTTCATGTGAACCGGTTTTTCGAAGATGCCGTAAACGCTGCCCGTCGTGTGACGCATGTAATTTTTGCCGACCTGGCCTGATGAATTGGCCAGACCATCCGGGAATTTTGATGAGGCGGAATTTAGAAGCAAACGCGGGCTCTCAATCGAGTTGCCCGCGACGCAAACGATGCGTGCTTTCTGGCGATGTTGCTTACCTTTGGCGTCTGCGTAAATCACGCCGGTGACTTTGCCCGCTGCGTCATGCTCGATTTTTAAAACTTGCGCATTGGCTCTGACTTCAAGCTTGCCGGTGTCCTCACCTTTGGGAATTTCGGCGTAGAGTGTTGACCATTTGGCGCCGAATTTACAGCCCTGAAAACAAAAGCCGGTTTGTTGGCACGATGCCCGACCATCGCGCGGCTTTGAGTTGATCGCCATGCGACCGGTATGACATTTCTTGTATCCAAGTTTGTCAGCGCCTGCCTTGAGTATTTTGAAATTGTTTGATGGTGGCAGGCCCGGGATGCCGTTTGTGCGGGTGACTCCCATGCGGTCTTCCGCGCGGGCATAATATGGCTCAAGGTCTTTAAGGGTGATTGGCCAATCTAGAAGATTGGCACCTTTGATATTACCGTAATGGGTTTTAGCCCTGAATTCATGTTCTTGAAGTCGGAGCGAGGCACCAGCCCAATGAACGGTCGTGCCGCCGACGGCCTTAACGATCCATGCGGGAAGATTTGGAAAATCTTTCGAGACCCGCCAGTCGCCCGAAGTCGTGCGATTGTCCAGCCACGAGATTTTGGAGAACATGCCCCATTCGTCATTGTCGAAATCTTCGATCTCATGCCTGCCGCCGGCCTCAAGTATAATCGTATCGATGCCCTTAAGTGCGAGCTCTGAACCGAGCGTTCCGCCGCCCGCTCCTGAGCCTATGATGACCACAACATCTGAATTATTTAGATCATATGGTGCTGGCATAATTTATCCCTCCATTTTTATTATTTGCCGCGCTGTCGCTAACGATGTGGGGCTGCATAAAAGCAGCCTCATGGTGAGAGAGCATTCACTCCATGATTGCCCTGCTCGAACCATATAACAGCAACAGTCTGACATCCCCTCGCCCCCTTCGAGACACGCGCGTAAGTACGCGCGCCCTCAGGATGAGGAAAAAGTTTGTAGCCAACGAATTGGTCGGGCCGATCCTTGTTTCACGTGAAATGCCGATCATCAAAGCCAGTCGACATCATCAAAACCGCGTTTGATATAGCCGCCCTTTTCTGCACTTGGCCCTTCATAACCAAGCCTCATCCAAACTTCGCGATTGTTGTAAATTCCGGTTACCAATGTCGAGCGGACCTTCTGGAAGAAAGGGCTCGTTTCTATTTGCCTTAGAAGTTTAAGGCGCTCGTCTTCCCAGCCTAGCTCCGTGAAAGACGATTTATGGGCCAGCTCGGACGCGCCGTTCAGGTTTTTGACGCCCAATTCCAGCATGTCGCGTATGGTGGCGTCTTTAGCCGCGGTGGTATCAAGCCCTTTAAGGGCCAAAGCATAAATGCGGTCCCCCAAACGATCATGGGGATAGATGTCGCGCGCCATATGAATGAGGGTGCGCATGGTTTCAGGCTTGAGAGCTTTGACCGCAAGTCCCCAGCTCTCTGTCGGGCAGATAACTGCCGTCGCGGAAATTGTGAGTAATGCGGCTGCGCTGCCACTCGCCAGAAAATCTCGCCGCGATAATCGGCGGACCTCGTCTTTTACCTGCATGCTCATTCCTCCCATTTTTCTTAGACCCGACCACGATCTGCGCCGGCCAATTTGATTTGGCCTTATGGAAGGGACTATAGCACCAAATTCCGGAAGGAATGAATAGCGACTTTAAGTCTGAGTATTATGCCCAGGGGCGGGCGATGGAGGCCTTCGCCTCGAAATCCGCGATGGCATCAACTTTTTCAAATGTCAGGCCGATGTCGTCAAGACCCTCCATCAGGCAATGCTTGCGGAAGGGATCAAGATCGAACGCGATTGAACCGCCGTCGGGCCCTTCAATCGTCTGCGCCTCAAGGTCTATTGTGAGTGTCGCGTTCTGGCCACGCTCAGCGTCATCCATTAATTTATCAACGTCAGACTGAGGCAGCTTGATGGGCAGAATGCCGTTCTTAAAACAGTTGTTGTAAAAGATATCGGCGAATGAGGTCGCAATAACACAGCGAATGCCAAAGTCGAGGAGTGCCCAGGGTGCGTGTTCACGACTGGAGCCGCAGCCAAAATTTTCACCCGTTACAAGGATTTTTGCTTCTCGGTAAGCAGGCTTGTTTAAAACAAAGCTCTCGATTTCCTTACCGTCATCGTCAAAGCGCATCTCATCAAAGAGGTTGGCGCCGAGGCCAGTCCGTTTAATGGTTTTAAGGAACTGCTTGGGGATGATCATATCGGTGTCGATATTGATCATGGGCAGAGGGGCGGCAACGCCCGTTAGTTTGATAAATTTTTCCATTTGAAAATCTCATCCGTTCAACTGCGCAGGTGATCTGCCAGTGAGCGGAAATATCCTTCTGCTTCATAAAGCCTGTTTATGCGTTTCTCGTCTATATGATCGAGCGCATCATTCATACGCGTTTCTTCGACAAGTTGTTCAAGACGCCTTTTAACGCCAGCAAGCTTGCGCCCGTCAAGATGATCTTTCAGAGTTTTGGTAATATCTTCAACATAGCCGGTGATGCGGCCAAATTCTCCCAGCGCTTTTTTGCGGGCATTTGCATTTTTCGGCTTGATGTTGAGTTGTGTAAAGACATCTGCCGTCCTGTTAAGCGTGTCGGCGATTTTTTCGCAATAGACGGCCAGGCGTTCACGCTTTTTGAGGTCGAGATCACCAAGCTGATCGTACCAGGTGTGTATTGTCTCAGAGAGCCCCAATAGCTTCCTGGTGTAGTCAATCAACCCCATTGTGCCCCCGCATTGTTATTTGATATGCGCCGCTGCGCTCAATTTATTCATGCCTATTATTTTCCACTCAGTGAGTAGCGGGGATAAATTGCATAGATCAATTGGTTTTCCGGTTACTGGTGTTCCGCCAGGTTAGTGGACTTCGCGGGATTTATAACATTTGCGCATGGCCGCACAGCGGTAGGAGCCCGAGAAATGCATTAAGTCACCACGCGCAGGCGTAATGAAATTACAAACTTCATTGAGTCCTGCCTGGGTCAGCCATCCCTGCCTGCGTCCGCGCTGGACGGCGAAACAGTCCGCGGTTATTTCATCGGGACCACGGAACTGGTGGGCGCATTCGTGAGAATAAATCCAAAGCTTGACCGGATCTGGCACTTTGGCGATTAAATTCGGGTTCATGATCAGGAAGCCTGGATATGCCGCACCGTAGTCATCCAGGGTTGGATCGATAACGGTTGGACGTCTCCCGCAAATAACTGTTCGTCCGGCAAGTTTGAATTTTCCTGCGCTCAGTAATTTGGCTTCACCGCCAATATGGGCAACATACTCTTCAGCGGTCGGTCCAGCGAGAGTTGCACGCGAATATAGCGCAGAAATCGAGAATATTAGAAGTAGGGCAATTTTTTTATTGATCATGATCAACCATTTAGGGGGTTTGAGTGGGCGTTATTCTCTTTTGTCAGTCTCGGACGAAAGTATAAAAAGTGCAAGCGATTATGCGCTTCAATGTTAAAAAATGACCTTGAATTGCTTTTCTCATCACGCTGTCTTGCAGAGCCTAGAAATATCATAATTTTGGTCATCCCGTGGTAATTACAGAATTTTTTTCTATCTTTAACCCGATTTATGATTAATATTAGAACATGCGCATACAACGAGATGTGCAAATTCGTCCGAAGCGTCGGAGAAGAATTGATCATAAGGTCGATTGTGGGGGCTAACCCCCGTTTAGAAATCAGGGAAGGAAAATTATATGCGTATTTCTCAATTAGCGACAGCGGTATCGGCTTTCGCGTTAATGGCGATTGTAAGCACTTCTGCATTTGCAGTTGGAGGAAACTATCTGCGTAAGGGTAGCCAGACCATCAAGGTTTTTACCAGTGGTGGTAAACTTTATTGCAAACGCAAGAAAGACGGTTTTGAAATGTGCCATGGCATGACCAAAAAAGGTTCTAAATGGTCGGGCGGCAATATGAAACACCCAGACATGCCGGGCATGATGACATTTAACGGCACAGTTACGTTTTCAGGCTCCGGCCTTAACATCAAGGGTTGCGCTATCGGTCAGTCGATGTGCGATTCTGAAAACTGGAAAAAGAAATAATTCTTTTCGGCGTTTCGCCAGAAACTGAATTATAATGCATTAAGGGCGCGCTATCATTGCGCGCCCTTTGATTTTCTATGAGCAATAATATTTGCGCTCAGAAATTTTC
>Ga0209633_10004047_pt1 | contig 13328 bp, 11 predicted proteins | sample Cruoilmetagenom1_FD_187290 | JGI IMG/M metagenome (GOLD analysis project Ga0209633, IMG submission 187290) | Oil polluted marine microbial communities from Coal Oil Point, Santa Barbara, California, USA - Sample 1 (SPAdes) (version 2) | ecosystem: Environmental > Aquatic > Marine > Oil seeps ... | reverse complement strand
CCTACAAACCCAATTTTTTTAATGCGCTGCCTGCCTATAAAGGGATTGGCTTTAGTGAAATCTACTTTCCACGAGAATATGCTTCATCTGAAGAAAGCTATTTTAGTATCAAGGACGTCAGTAATGAGCGTTACATGTTTGACAGTGCGCTTTTCGAACAGAACCTGGCCTTCGTGGCCAAAAGTCTTGAAGAGAATAGAACGACCCCTCTATTTAACTATATGATGACGATCTATGGGCATACTCCCCACACTCTCGATCCCGCTAAACGCCCCGAGATTATACAGGTCAAATCGGATTATCCAGATGACCATCTACAACGTTCAACCAATCAGTTTTATTATCGCACACAGGCCATTGCTAAATACATCAAGGAGCTAATCAAGCTGGATAAGAACAGTCTTATTATTCTTGTTAGTGATCACGTGCCGCCCCTGCGTAACGGGCCTAATACTTATCGCGAATTAGATTACATGGGAAACATAGCGAATTATTTTTATTATAATCGACTGATGATCATCGATAACGCTAAGCCAGTGGTTTATAGAAATATACGACATTTTGATATGGCGGATATTGTCTACAATTATATTACCGATGGCGATTTCTGCCGTCAAAAATCATGTGCTTTCCTCGAAAAAACCCCCATGCAGGAACGAGAGTCGTTTCTAGATCAATATTATTCGTTGATGGCGCATGCCTCAGAGTAAACATTGTTGCCATTCTAAATGCATGGGGTCTCTGATCAATTCTGATTCATGTGGAGTGCGCGCTCATACGAGCTTTAGCAAGATTGGGTGGGTAGGTTAACCCAGGGTGATCAGCAATGATCATATAAAAGTATTTTTTAAACTCGCAACAGCGAGGTGCTCGGTAAACCACACATTAGCGTAATTTTCGCACTCTGAATTTGCGCCCCTTGATCTTGCCTTCTGTCAAAATCTTCAGCGCCTGCTTGGCAATAGAGCGCTCAACGGCGACAAAAGTTTGTTTGTCAAAAACATCTATCTTGCCGATTTGTTTTCCGGGGATATCTTTGCTGGCAGTAATGGCTCCTAGTATATCACCTGCACGGACCTTGTCTTTTCTTCCGCCATTAATACAGAGTGTTACCATTGGTGGAATCATTTTAAAATATTCGCGTTCTTTAAGTGAAGCCAACGGTCTTATTTCAACGGGTTGATTTTGATAGGCTTCTATAGATTCTACCCTGAAGCGCTCAGACTCCATAAACAGGCTGATTGCCAGTCCCTCTTTACCGGCTCTGCCGGTACGACCGATGCGATGTATATGCACTTCGGGATCAGGTGATAGTTCAAAATTAATCACGCACTCCAGGTCTTTAATATCCAGCCCCCTGGCAGCAACGTCGGTCGCGACGAGGATTGAGCTGCTCTTGTTGGTAAATTGCACCAGGACTTGTTCGCGTTCTCTCTGTTCCAGGTCGCCATGTAAAGCCTGGGCATGTAAGCCTTTTTCCCATAGATCATCGGCCAGTTCCTGGCACTGTTGCTTGCGATTACAAAACACGACAGTGGAAGCGGGGCGGTAGTGTTGCAGTAGTTTGATCAGGGTTTTTGTCCGACTACCTTTTTGGATCGCGTAAAAAACCTGTTTTAACTGTTTATTGTCATGAGAGATTTCGGTGCGAATTTCAACAGGGTCATGCTGGATAGTATGACTGATCGCCTGTATTTCATCTGCGTAGGTAGCAGAAAAAAGCAGGGTCTGTTTTTTTGCCGGGGTGTTGCGAATGATACGATTAATATCTTCCTGGAAACCCATGTCCAGCATTCGGTCGGCTTCATCCAGTACCAGGACTTTAAGCGCATCAAGTGATAGCGAAGCTTTTTGCAAGTGTTGTTTAATGCGACCGGGTGTGCCGACAACGATGTGTGGGCTATATTCCAGCGAGGTGATTTGCGGGGCGAGAGGTGAGCCGCCACAAAGGGTGAGAATCTTGATATTGGCCACAACCCGTGCCAGCCGCCTGATCTCTTTACTGACCTGGTCGGCCAGTTCCCGCGTCGGGCAAAGCACTAGTGCTTGTGTTGAATATTGTTTTGCATCAATAGTTTGAAGAAGTCCCAGGGCAAAAGCTACTGTTTTGCCAGTACCCGTCTTTGCTTGAGCCAGTACATCTTTACCGTTGAGAATAGCGGGTAGACTCTGTGCCTGTATGGGCGTCATGGTCTGGTATTGCAGAGACGCAAGATTGGCTAACATAGCTTCTGATAGGGGTAATGTCGAAAAATTATGCGTTGTCACGTGAAACCTGTTGTCGAGGGAGTCTTAAGGGCAACCATGATAACAGATCAGGATGCAGATGGGATCAACAGGATAGAGGCTTTAGTTTGTTTTTAATGGTCGGCTTGGTCAGTAAAGGGGGGCAAGCGTACTTTAGTGGTTTCTTTTTGATATTAGAAAAAGGAATGTTGAAAAAGGGGGCAGATCACATTGATGATTCAGCAATGGATGTCATCTGCCCCAATATGCGGAGAGCAACCGTCGATCAGCGTTTTATCTCGTTGATCATGTATGTCGGCACTTGATTTTCGTTATTGGGTTCGCGTCACCACAATCTTTGCTGCAGGCCCAAGCCAACGGTCGACTTCGGTCAGTGCGGACGTGCTTAAACCATCTGCCTGGGTAACGACACCAGGATGAATGGTGATAACGCTGGTAACACTCGGTCGCCCCGGGTTGTAACCTTCCCCCCCGGCTGCAGGCCCAGGCATGGTTGCTGCCGTTTCCACATTGTCCTCGGTGCCGGAATCATAAACATGCGGCATGGCAATCATGCTGTCGCCGACATTGAGACGGCCAATTTTCCAGTTGGTAACGCCGGTAAAGGCATCATTGGTATTGCCTAACATGGATGCAACGGTAAGCTCCAGGTTGTTGGCATAAGTCGTGGTGATATCTATCGTCTGAGAATTTCCTGCAGTAAAAGGAGTGGTCCCCATTGCTACCGTGTCGACATTAATATTCAAGCCCGCTTCATCTACAAATGGGGCAGGATTCCCTGACTCAGCCAGGTTTTCCAGGCCTATCGATGCAGTTGATCCTGCGCTCCAGGCAGTATAACCGGGGCGGTGGATGACGACACCTAAAGGTGTCAGCACCTGTGCACTGGTGACGTTGGTGACGACAACCTGATAAGTCGCCTGGTCGTTCGAACTGCTTCCACCGCCACAGGCACTGATACCGGCCGCAATAAGGATGGCGGCGCCTAAAGAAGTACTTTTACGAAATGGCATAATCGTCTCCTTATGGCGTTACAGTGACAGTCACTTTAGCAACCGGATTTTGCCAGCGGTGAATACTGCTGACGAGATCACTGCTGCCGCCGGCATTGGCAGTGGCATCGCCCAGGGTGCCACGATGAACATGTATATTAGTGTTGCTATCAGCACCGGCAACGCCAGTAGCGCCTGAGTCGGCATCACCACCGGGCGCTCCCGGCATTCCTGTTGTCGTACTATCACAAGGGACACCAGCATTAAGGATTTCATCATTGGCTTCTGTACCGGCATCATAACCATTGATGTAGTAGGTGTAAGTGCCCGCAGCAACGGGAATGAGTTGTGAATCCCTGCCTATAAATGCATCGTTGGTAGGAAGTATCATCGCTACAATCGATAGACGAGTTTCATCACTAGCGGTGTTGATGCTTGTACTTGTGTTGGCTCCTGGTGCTAATACACCACTGGCAGGGTTGTTTGCAAAATTACCGTTACCTGCGGATGTGACGAGCAGGGTGTTGTCTCCACATTCTGCCATTAATTCGACATCTGCTGCTGCGTTCTCACCCACCTGAAACAGATGGGTGTTAGCGTCATGTGTTCTTAGAAATAATGGTGTGAAATGATTTCCATGGGTTAAATTTGTGATAGTGATGTCCCAGGTAGCAGCACTTGCAGTGCCTGCGCACAGTCCTGTAGCCAGTGAGGCAGCAACAAGGCTTTTCCAGTTTTTAGATTTCATGTATGTCTCCAGAATTATCGATTATAGATATAGGTGGAGACTAGTATTTCAGGTGATGATAACGAAACCGTCACACCCAAGTCATTTGTTTATCACGAACTAGGGCCTGTTAATACTAATTACGCACCCGCGACGGCGTAATTAGTATTAACAGGCCCTAGTAACAGGGTGTGTTAGTTTCACATGTGTATCAATATGGAATCACCAAGGCTTGTTCGCTAGATGACATCAGGTAAACAAGCCCAGGGGTGAATAGGTGAAATCCGGAAAGACTGTATTCACGTCGATACCACCCAGGCGTTTATCGAGAATCTCACTTTGTATTGTGCGCAAATCGGTGGTGATTTTCAGGTCTTCATTCATCTCGAGATCCTGATCACGAAGGCCTGGCCATTGGCTGAATACTTGACCTCCATTCACACCACCCCCCAAAACATAGGCGAGTGACCCGGTGCCGTGGTCTGTGCCAAGTGATCCATTTTCCGCGACTCGACGCCCAAACTCCGTATGGATTAATAGCGTAATTTTCTGCATATTTGTGCCCATGTCGGTATAAAAAGCGTCGACTGCATTGGCCAGATCGCTCAGGGACTGTTGTATAAAACCAGGCAGACTCTCATGGTGATCCCAGCCATCCGAGTCGAGACATATCACCTCTACAGGTAGAGTTGACTTGATTAACTGGCCGGCTTGTTTTAATTTTTTGCCCAGTGGCGTTGTCGGGTACAGCGCACCATTATCGGGTTTGATGTCTCCTGGTTTTGCTGTGGATAATTCATCCAGGGCCGATAATGCTGACTGAGCTGTATTTGAAAATGGCAGCGGCGTGCGAAACAGGTCTGCTAATATCGATGGGTAGCCTGCGTCAATGATGCCTTGATCAAAACTGAAAGACTCAATGTCACTAAGAGCGAGGGGTTCTTCTGCACCCTCCAGGACAACTGGTACATTGCCACTGATCGACACGATACGAAAAGCAGAAGTGATTGCGTTACTATCCTGCGCAAGATGCCGACCCAGCCAGCCAGTATTAAGAGAAAATTTATCGGTTATGCCGCGTTCAACCAGGTCTTGCGCACTAAAGTGCGAACGTGAACCATGAGGAACACCAGTGGCATGAACCATGGCCAGTTCACCAGCATCATAGATTGATTTTAGAGGTGCCAGCGCTGGATGCATGCCGTAAAAACCATCCAGGTCTATAGCGCCATTAAGGTTGCCGGGTTTAGCAACAGCGATAGCAGGACGTTTGTTATAGTATTCCGGGTCGCCATAGGGGACTAATGCATTGAGACCATCGGCAGCGCCACGTTGAAAGATACAGATGAGAATATTCTGGTTGTTTGTCATTTTGTTATACCTATCGGAGCTGGTAGTAGGCTGAGCTGAGCAGGACTGCGGCGATCAGCGGTGTGAGTTGATCCACAGTGACAGCCGGTAGAGGAGTGCTGTCTGATTGGCCCGTCTCGGTTGTTAGCCAATCGAGTAACAGTTCTCTATCCTTGTCTGCTAGAGGACGCATCAAAATACGATCGCTTAAGGCATCTACCATCGTAAGCAGAGTGTCGGCCCCATTAAGCATGGCGCTATAGTCAATCTGGAAAACATCAATGATGGGTATAGTACCCACTGATGAGTAGCTTAAAAACGAGAGTCTCCAACGATTCAGCAGGCCGCCGGTGTTTTCCCAATATGACTGCGTATCAGGATAACCATCGGGCGTGGCCCAATTGAATGGTAATTGCCCCAGGATCGATTGAGCAAGGATAAACAAAGCGCCTGTGTCAGATGGGTAATCGGTATCAGGCGCCAGCGCACGAATCATGCCGGCCAGGTATTCCGAAGGCCGACATAATTTCTGATCGGATGTATTTCGAAACGCATTTGTAGAAAACAGGGCACGTAAGGTATCTATTATTTCCCCATTTGAGGTAATAAATGCCTGAGCGACAGTATCGATAGTTGATTGATCGGGTTGGTCGCTGATAAAGCGTATGCAGAGCTTGCGGGCGATAAACTGTGCTGTGGATGGATGTGTCGCCAGTATATTTAGTACTTGAGTGCCATCTGTTTGCCCTCCACCTGCAGCAATGGTATTACCGAGAATCGTTTTCTCATCATTATCATGGATGAGCGGATTAAAAATAAAATCGCCATAGTTACCATTGGGGTCGTTAGGAAAACGAATAGACCAGCCAGTAAAACAACGCGCGACTTCTTTAATATCAGTTTCGGTATAGCCACCATCAACACCAAGTGTATGTAACTCCATGAGTTCGCGCGCATAGTTTTCGTTGGGTGCTGAGGCCTGATTGAAAAAATTATCCAGATAAAACAACATGGATGGGCTGCTGGCAGAAGCCTGCAACAAGTTCTGGAAATTACCGAGGGCATTTGCACGTATCACCTGCAGGTCATCGGTGGGTTTTAAAGTGGGGCCCAGTCCATTGAGTAAGTGAATATTGAAGTGATCACTCCAGAATTCCACCATCACTTCATACAGTTGTCGTTTGCTGAAGATTTGTCGGTATTGTGTCGCTGATATCACATCGTGATAGGTGTCGGTAATATTCTCAGGGAAGCCGGCATAGAGTTGCGTGGGCGTGTGGAACGCCAAGGGAAACAGACTTTTAAGGCTGTTCTCAAGGTTGCCGTCATTGATGCTCAGGTGATCCAGTTGTTGCTCCAGGTAAGCATCGATACCCATGTTATTGATGGTCTCAAGTTCATCGCGGTGGACTCCGAAACTGGTGCGCTTCAGGGTGGTATATTCCTTTGAGGCGACCGGTATTTGATCAACTGGGGCAGGAGGTTCTGTATCATCTCCACCGCCTCCACCACAGGCCGGAAGGGTAGCTGCAAGGGCAGTATAGCCTAATCCTTTGCCGAATAAGGTGAGGAATTCGCGACGGGTATGGAGGCTGTTTAATAGGGAGGGGATGTCAATCGTCTTTGTCTTATCCATTCTTTTTTTCCATTATTGTTTAGCGTTATATTCCCGTGCAAAATTCGATTTTTTATTAAGCTTTGATAACTTAGTGATGTGATCACGCAAAAGGTTTACTTTTCATGTGCTGATTTATAATTATTTAAATTATTTTTGTGAACCAGGACTGAATAACAATGGTATTCAATTATTTATATTTTCCAGGCGTGATGCTAACGATGAAGATATGGGCTGATAAACGTAGTAGAGAAGGGGATGCAGTACAGGCAGACAGCATTAGTCAAGGCCGCTGTATTAACTTGGAATGTTGATGCTCAGAACAGGATGGCTTAGGAACCCCTGATCAATTTATGAATTAATCAGGGGTTCCTTAATTATACTGAAGAGGAAATCAATATTATGCCTCAGTACGAAATGTCATTATGCACCCTGTGCGCGTTGACGTGAACGTTGACCAGAACGACTTTGGTTGCCGGAGCGACCTTTGTATTCAGGGCGTTTATTGCCGCGGCTAGAGGTTTTATTATGCCGGGTGGTTTTACCTCCACGACCTTTATTAATAGGCTCCGCTTTAATAGATGGGTCGGGTTCATAGCCCTCAATGACGGTCTTGGGTATATCCCGTTTTATCAGCTTTTCGATGTCTTTTAGTAATTTCAGCTCGTCCACACACACCAGGGACATGGCTTCTCCTTCATTGCCCGCACGACCGGTACGTCCGATACGGTGCACATAGTCTTCAGGTACATTGGGCAGTTCGAAATTAACGACGTGTGGGAGTTGATCAATGTCCAGACCACGTGCCGCAATGTCTGTCGCGACAAGGGCGCGTACCTTGCCAGACTTAAATTCTGATAGTGCTCTGGTGCGCGCGCCCTGGCTTTTATTACCATGTATAGCGGCAGCCGTAATACCATCCTTGCCCAGTTGTTCTGCAAGACGGTTAGCGCCATGTTTGGTGCGCGTGAATATCAGGATTTGTTTCCAGTTATTAGAGCCGATGAGAAAAGACAGTAGTTCCCGTTTGCGGTTGCGATCGACCGGGTGTACCAGTTGGGTAACGCTCTCAGAGGCTGTATTACGGCGCGCAACTTCAACTAGCGCCGGTGTTTTTAACAGGTTGTTAGCCAGTTGCTTGATCTCGTCCGAGAAGGTGGCAGAAAATAATAGCGTTTGCTTTTGCTTCGGAAGTAGCGCTAGTACCTTGCGGATATCGCGAATAAAACCCATGTCGAGCATACGGTCCGCTTCATCAAGCACCAGGATTTCAAGGTGGGAAAGATCGACGGTGTTTTGTCCGACGTGATCGAGTAACCTGCCTGGTGTTGCTATCAAAATATCGAGGCCTTGTCGAAGTTTTTGTATTTGCGGATTAATTTTAACGCCGCCGAATATCACGGCAGATTTTAATGGCAGGTACCTGCCATAATCGCTGACACTCTCACCCACCTGGGCGGCCAGTTCACGGGTAGGGGTAAGAACCAGGGCGCGAATGGTGCGGCGTTGGCCAGATTTATTCGTTTCCATGAGCCTTTGTAATAAGGGTAAGGTAAAGCCGGCAGTTTTACCTGTGCCCGTTTGTGCTCCACCCATAATATCGCGTCCTTCCAGGATAAGCGGTATGGCTTGTTGTTGTATCGGGGTGGGTTGGCTATATGCTTTTTCAGATACAGCACGAAGTATTTCGGCTCTAAGACCGAGGGATTCAAATGACATACTATGATGATCTCCAGGTTCGCCTACCCAGTGTGATGAAACCGGGACGGTCCAGGCGAGACTTGCTTGTGTCTTCGAGGTGAATCGGGAAGGATTACCGCGTAGTAAAATAAGGTGCAGACCGCAGTGCAACGGAATAAAAATGTGATTATAGCAGAGAATATTAAAACATACTGATTTAATTGTATTCGCTTATGTTCTTGCCATAAGAGGGGATGCGTGAACATGGCTTAATCATGGCGAACACGGTGCCTTGTCAAATGGATATCAGGACTGAATTCGCTATCTTGTTAAGGCCGTGATGTCTCGTGGATGCCCCCTGTTGAGCGGTTTAGGGCCATATCAGGGCCCAGGGAGGCGGAATGGGGTGGTGTTCGACCACTAAAGGGCTGTTTTTTGGTCAAATATAAAGAAAATAGTGTTGTATTTGTAATAAACGCGTTACACTGTCTTTCGCAACATCCTATCCTGGTTCTTGTCAGAAGTTCTCTCCATGTTTTCTCCTGTTAATTACCTTGTAAGATTTGTAAGACGTTTTAATTTTAATACTTTATGAGGTAATTATCATGGCAACAGGAACCGTTAAATGGTTTAACGAATCCAAAGGCTTCGGCTTTATATCCCCTTCAGATGGCAGCAAGGATGTGTTTGTTCACTTCTCTGCAATTGCCAACGAAGGTTTCCGTACTCTGGCAGAAGGACAGCAAGTCACTTTTGAAGTCGAGAACGGACCTAAAGGCCCACAGGCGACAAACGTACAGACCTGATATTGACCAAGGTCTTCATACACCTGAATTTCTTAGGGTGTGTGTTGTTTGTGTTCGCGATCAGTGAACATGAGCAGTCATTGTCATGAATAAGCCCCACGAATAATCGTGGGGTTTATTTTATTCACAAACAAACGGGAGCATCCATGTGAAGAAATTATTTGTTGGTAGCTTACCGCCCACGACCACCGAAGAATCCCTGCAAGCACTGTTTTCCCAGTATGGAACGGTTCGTTCTATGAAGCTGGTGAAAGATCTTTTTTCAGGTCATTGCAAAGGTTTTGGCTTTCTTGAAATGGAAGGACATGAGGCGCGTGCAGCGATTGCCGGGCTGGATGGAAAGTCGTATGAAGGTTATAGCCTGAAAGTAAGATATGAGGAAGAAAAAGGCAAAGGCGCCAAGGGCAAGCGTCGGTAGGACTTTATCTATTAAAGTGCATGCGTGCAGAGCGGGTCTTGTGTTATTCGCTTGAAATTATGTGGGCTGGGCGGGTTCTTTCACGCATGAATGCTGCATTATAAATTTTCAGAATACGATGAGGCCTATTATTCAGTAGAGTGTTATCGTTGATTTAATGGGTTTACCAAACAGATTCTAAATACATTCACGGAACCTGTTCCACCAGGCTGATAATGCGATGGATAAATTATGTTAATAGACGCGCCATTTACAATAGGGGTAGTTGATAACCAGGAAAAAGGGGTCAGGGAATTGCATTTTAAATTCACTGATTCATTTCGTGCCGCCCCAGTTGAACAACGGAGTCAGTCGTTTCAGGCCTATATAGATGACTTGCTGGAAGCGATTAACAAGTTAGAAGATGGCAATACCGATCGTGTTGGTATGGAGACCATATACCAGATCAGTGGCGAGTTATCGCCATATATCCAGGCCGATGAAATTCCACTGTCTGATCCTATTGTGGTTGAGGTCGGTCAGGATGCTGTTATGTTTAATTTGCTGGACGGGGTTCCCCTTCAGTAAGCAGCCATTAAGCCCCGATGTAAACGACATCAATAATAACAGTTTCCTGTCGAATTTGATGTCATTACCCGGGAACCTGATCGATTCAGATTAATTCATGAATGGGCACCTGGAGGCTAAAGTATTCCTGGTTCTGCGTTGGACATCTTACTAATAGGGCGATGCCCTATCCATGCATTAATCAGAGGCTCTCTGCCCTTTATCCATTCCAGCCACTATTGCCTATGTTTTTTAGCGTTGGATATTTGATCCAGAGTCATGGGTCCAAGGGACAGCACGATGATGCGCAGTCCTGGCTATACATCCAGCATTAATTTCAGTGGAAAATAGAAATAAAGGAACCTCTGATTAATGCAGGGGTGGCGGAGATCACTGCATAGGCTGCAATGGTAGTGAAATGGTATTCGTCCATGTTATACGGGACTAGGAAATCAGTGAAGTTGGTTGTCGTTTAGAGAAACCATGCTGTCATCCTTGACGACATCCTGCAGTGGTGCAGGTATATGGATATAGTACCCCTGCGCATAATCCACGCCGATACTGATTAATTTATCCTGGATATTTTTATTTTCGACAAATTCAGCGACAGTTTTCATTTTCATCACCTGTCCTATCTGGTGGATCGCATTAACCATGGCTTCATTGATCGGGTTCTGGTCAATATCCCTGACCAGGGCGCCATCTATCTTGATAAAATCGACAGGTAAATTTTTCAGATAGGCGAATGACGATACGCCGCTGCCAAAATCATCCAGGGCGAAATCACATCCAAACAGTTTCAGGTTACGTATCAATGTTCTGGTTGCATTCAGGTTGGCGACCGCTGCCGTTTCTGTTATTTCAAAACAGACTGTCCTGGGTGGGAGTTGTGCCTTGGTCAGAAGGTTGGAGATAAACTCGGTCAAATCCTTGTCTCCCAATGTTAATCCCGACAGGTTTATATTAACGCGGTGATGGGGAGAGCTCTTGAGGTAGCTTAATAGGTCTTCGTCTTCCAGTGCCTTTTTAATTATCCAGCGATCGAATTCAGAAGCCATACCATAACGTTCGATAGCCGGGATGAAGGCGCCTGGTGTTCTCAGTGTGCCGTCGCTATCGAGATGCCTGACCAGGATCTCCAGGTGCATCGATTTGTTTTTGGGATTGAGCGGTATTACTTTTTGCGCGAACAGGAACAGGCGATTTTCTTCCAGGGCATTACTGATCTGGGTGATCCACTGCATTTCGCCTCGTCTGTGTTGCAGGTCTTTATCTTCCGGACTATAGACGTGTATACGATTTCGACCCCCATCTTTTGCGGCATAACAGGCCATATCGGCATAACTCAAAACGTCGGTTCTGGTGATGTCGGGTTGGTTGAGCGGTACCAGCCCTATGCTAACTCCAATGCGGAAATGGCTATCCTGCCAGGTAAACGAAAACCCGCTGATTTCTTTTCTGATATTTTCGGCTATTTTGTGTGCCTGTGTGAGATCACTGCTGGGTAACAGGATAGCGAACTCATCACCGCCCAGGCGCGCGACAGTATCATGTTCCTTTACATTATGCAGGAGGATAGATGCAATTTGTTTGAGGAGTGAATCGCCGGCAATATGTCCAGAGGTGTCATTGACCACTTTAAATTGATCCAGGTCCAGGTAGAGCATCGAACCGCTGGGCGCATTTTTATTTGCGTCCAGCCTGGATTGTAACAGGCGCTCCAGTTCACTTCGGTTCACCAATTCGGTTAGAGGGTCATGGGTGGCCTGGTGTCGCAGTTGTTGATACAACTGACGTGTTTCAGTGATGTTCTGAAAGATGATGACTGCACCGCTGATGGAGGTGTCCGTATCTCTGATGGGTGACATGATGGATTGCACATCAATTAATGTGCCCTTGCGTTCCTGTAGGCCCAGGTTGTCCATGCCGTATTGTATGGTGCCATGTTCCAGGGTATTGCCGAGTTCGCCAATAACAGGCTCGTTTTTATCTTTATCGATCAGGCGATAGATGGCTTCAAGGGGTTTGCCATGGGATTCTTCTGCATTCCACCCGCAAATATGTTCAGCGGAAGGGTTCATATAGGTGATCTTGCCATTGATATCCGTGGCGATGACACCATCGGCAATCGCGTCCAGGGTGACATGCAAGCGTTGTTTCTGGGAGACGAGGTCGTCCTTCACCGTGCGGATAGTGGCTATCATGTGATTGTAACTGTTGGCCAACTGGTTCATTTCCATTGTGGAGTAGTTGTCTTCAATCAATTCAGGATGTTCCGTTTTATCATATTGCCTGAACACATTAGCGATGCGTTCTATCGGGTTGGTGAGCGTTTTATTGAGCAGGATAGATAGCAGATAAGAGAGCAAAATTAATATCGGGATCAGTAATATTTCCTTTTCAAACAGCGATAATAGTGATGCGGCGAAAGTGTCGGTTTTTATACGAAAGGCAGCTGTTCCGAAATAAGTTGACTGGAATTGTAACGGCACATATACCGTCAGAAAGTTCGTCTGTTTGATGACCGTATCAACAGGCATAAATTCCAGTTCCAGAGATTTCTCACCACGTTTTTTATAGGCCACCAACGGATTGTTACTGTTATCAAAAAATACAGCATGGGTGATAGATTGAAATGATTCCAGTTTTGAGGCCATATCAGAGGCGGCATCCGCAGAATTAAGCAATAATACCTGAACAGCATCCTGGCTCAGGATGGTCGCAACAGTATGGGATAATTCGGAGGTATGCTCTTGGGTTTCGTTGACCTTCCAGTAAACCAGTAACATCGATATAGTGACAATGGTGAAAAGACTGACGAAAAATATAATCAGTGTGAGCTGTGTACGCAGGCTGAATTTGAGTGTTTTATTTAACATGGCCATTACTCAATGGGTAGCTGCATGTCGTTACCCCATTCAAGCCAGCCACCATCATAGACGCTTGT
>Ga0209633_10004046_pt1 | contig 13328 bp, 10 predicted proteins | sample Cruoilmetagenom1_FD_187290 | JGI IMG/M metagenome (GOLD analysis project Ga0209633, IMG submission 187290) | Oil polluted marine microbial communities from Coal Oil Point, Santa Barbara, California, USA - Sample 1 (SPAdes) (version 2) | ecosystem: Environmental > Aquatic > Marine > Oil seeps ... | reverse complement strand
GCCCGCCAGCTGATATCGGACACCAGGCAGGCGGCATGGCGCAGCCGCCGCTGCTGCGGTGTCTCCTCCACTCCCTCCGGCACGAAGAGCTGATCGGTCCAGGCACACAATTCGCGTGCGTGTTTCGGGGACCTCGCCCTCAGTTGCGCAAAGTCCGAGCAGGACGACAATAGGGGATCGCGGCTGCGAACCTTCTTGGGCAGCTTGGAGTGCAGGAGGCCCTCGCGCAGGCCGAACGCGGAGATCACCACATTGTGCGGCTGGGCTCGCGCCAGGAGCCGGTCGAGCACAAGCGCGCCATAGGGCATGGTCTCGGAGCGCTCCTTGGCCACAACACGGATTTCTCTCAAGGTCTCCGGGCTCAGCCCGCTCACCAGGTTGGCAATGCTTCGGGCGGCATCGCGCGGCATCTCGTAGTGGTGAAGCACATTCAGGGGGTACTGGTTCTGTGCCATATGAATGCGCGCCAGGTTCCGCCACGCGCCGCCGACGGCGTAGAAGCTCTGCTCTTCCAGATTGTCCAGGAAGTCGACCTTGGCGAGGGCTTCGTCGATCAGGTCGCGCGCCGCATCGAGCGAGCGCGAGGTCACGTCCATCAGATGCAAAGGTCCGAGCGCCAGGGTGGTGCCGTCGCGGATCTCGCCGCCTTCGACACGCACGAGTTCCAGGCTGCCGCCGCCCAGATCGCCGACTACGCCTTCGGCGCCGGGCACGCCGGCGAGCAGGCCCATGGCGGTCAGGCGCGCTTCCTTCCTGCCCGACAGGACCGAAATTTTCGCTCCCAGCGCCGCCTCGGCGCGCGTGACGAAATCGGGACCGTTGTCGGCGTCGCGCACGGCGGCGGTCGCCACGGCATAGAGCTTCGAGATGCCGATCTGACGGCCGAGCGCCCGAAACCGGCGCAGCTCGCGCAGGGCCCGTTCGACCGCATCTTCGTTCAGGCTGCCGGTCACGGCGACGCCGCGGCCGAGCCCGCAGATCAGCTTTTCATTGAACAGCGGCAGGGGTGCCCGCCTGAGCCCGTCATAGACCATGAGGCGGATGGAATTCGACCCGATATCGACAATCGCGACGGGCGAGAACTCCAGGACCAGACGGCCGGCCTTCTTCTTTTTTGGCAGTTCGACAATCGTCACGCCTGCGAGGTCCGATCGGTAAAGGACGGCGGCTCACTGTCCTTGAGTGCCTTGCCGCGGCCCGAAAGACTTGGGTTGTTCATGAAGTACTTGTGCGCATTGAACGGCTTCTCGCCGGCGGCCGGCTCGATCCGGGTCCAGGCGCCGCTCGCCTCGAGTTCCCAGCTTTGCTGGTTGTCCTTGAAGTTCGCTTCCATGATCTGGTCCAGGATCTGGGCATGCACCGTGTCGTTCAGGATCGGGATGAGCGTCTCGACCCGACGGTCCAGATTGCGCGGCATCAGGTCCGCCGACGAGATGTATACCTTGGCGTCGGCATGTGGCAATCGGGAACCGTTGCCGAAGCATATGATCCTGGAATGCTCCAGGAACCGGCCGACGATGCTCTTGACACGGATGTTGTCCGACAGACCGGGGACACCGGGCCTGAGGCAGCAGATGCCGCGCACCACCATATCGACCTGAACGCCGGCCTGACTGGCATCGTAAAGCGCGTCGATGACGACCGGATCGACCAGGGAATTGAGCTTGGCCCAGATCTGGGCCGGGCGCCCTGCCCTCGCATGCTCCATCTCCCCGGAGATGTCGGACAGCAATCTCTTGCGCAGGCTGAGCGGAGATACGGCGACCGCTTCCAGGGAGGTCGGCTCGGCGTAACCGGTGATGAAATTGAAGACCAGATTGGCGTCCCGCGCCATGGTCTCGTCGGTCGTGAAGAACGACAGGTCGGTATAGATCTTGGCGGTGATCGGATGATAGTTGCCGGTACCGAAATGCACATAGTTGCGCAGGCGGTCGCCCTCGCGGCGGACCACCAGGCTCATCTTCGAATGGGTCTTGAGCTCGATGAAGCCGAACACCACCTGGACACCCGCCCGTTCCAGGTCGCGCGCCCACTGAATGTTGGCCTCCTCGTCGAAACGGGCCTTAAGCTCGACCAAGGCGGTCACGGACTTGCCGGCCTCGGCGGCCTCGGCGAGCGCGCCGATGATGGGCGAGTCCTTGGATGTCCGGTAGAGCGTCTGCTTGATCGCGAGAACGTCCGGGTCGCGCGCCGCCTGGCGCAGGAACTGCACGACGACATCGAACGACTCATAAGGGTGATGGACCACCAGGTCCTTCTCCCGGATTGCCGCGAAACAGTCGCCGCCATGGTCCCTGATGCGTTCGGGGAAGCGGATGTTGAACGGCGCGAACTTGAGATCGGGGCGCTCGTCCAGGATCAGTTGCGACGTGTCGGCATAGCCCACCAGATCATTGGTGACAACCGTGTCGTCGGACGTGATTTCGAGCTCCTCGGCGATGAATTCGCGCAACGCCGTGGACATGTTGGCGGAGACCGCCAGGCGGATCACCGACCCGCGCCGGCGGCGCTTGAGGGCGCTCTCGAAGAACCGGACCAGGTCTTCCGCTTCTTCCTCGACCTCTATGTCGCTGTCACGGATGATCCTGAAGACACCCTGGCCCAGGACTTCGTAGCCGGGGAACATGCGTGTCACGAACACGCTGATGGTGTTCTCGAAGGTTATGAACCGGGCTTCGTGGGCACGGCTGCCCCCCTGTCTTGTGCTGCCGGGCAGACGGATGAAGCGCTTCAGGGCATGCGGGATCGGAATAAGCGCATTCATGGTCCGTCCGTCGCTTTCGCGGCGCAGGCGCACGGCGAAGGTCAGCGCCTTGTTCAGGATGAACGGAAACGGATGCGCCGGATCGACGGCAAGCGGCGTCAGAACCGGGAACAGATGCTCCAGGAAACGGCGCTCGAGCCAGACCTTTTCATTGTCCGTCAACTGCTCCGGCTCGATCAGCATGATGCCGCTGTCAGTCAACTCGTTGCGCAGCAATTTCCATTGCTCGTCCTGCTCCCTGAGGAGCGCGCCCGCAAGTTCGTTGATCTTCTCGAGCTGCTCGGCCGGGGTCAGGCCCTCCTGGCTTACGGTTTCCACGCCGGCCCGCATCTGGCCGCGCAGGCCGGCGACGCGCACCATGTAGAACTCATCGAGGTTCGAGGCCGAGATCGAAAGGAAGCGTACACGTTCGAGCAGCGGATGGTTCGGATTGCGGGCTTCCTCGAGCACGCGCGTGTTGAAGTCGAGCCAGGACAGTTCGCGGTTGATGAAACGCGAAGGGCTGTCCGCGGAAATGGACACGACGTCGAGAGGAACCTCCTTCTCAACGGGCTTGTCAGCCCTGTCATCGGCCCCGACCTTCTGGGATTGCCGGGCGCTGGCGGTTCGACGTGCACTCATTTCAGACCTCAAAACATGTTCGCGCCGGAGCGCGGCGATGGGCATTATACACGATGAAACCTAGCAAAATGGTGAAACGCTTCCGTGACATCACCCTGCAAAAGGGTTAACGCACCCCGCCTCATGGTTTGCAGATACATAGGAATTGGGGGGGAATTGGGGGATTTCCGGCCGGATTCAAGCGGGATCGAGGTCACGCATGACACGGGCCGCGAACGGCCTCGTTATGGAGACCTTTTCAGCCAGGGCGCGGCGGTCGAGCAACTCCACCAGCCGGCGCGCCGCCGCGATCGAGCGTTCCATGCGCGGCAGAATGTAGGCAATCACGGTCTCGTCGACACCCAGCTGGCGATCCGCGAAGAGCTTGACCAGCACCGCGCGCAGGAGCGCTTCGTCCGGCGCCTTCAGTTCGATGACCGGAAGCGCGCGCAGCCTCGACGCGAGGTCCGGCAACGCCACGTCCCAGGCCGCCGGAATGAGGGGCGACGTGATCAGGAGATCGACGCCGCGCTCGCCGGCCAGATTGAGAAGATGAAAAAGAGCGGTCTCGTCGAGTGAAGCGCCCGGCATATCCTCAATGGCAATTGCCGGGTGCGCGGCCAGTTCGGGCACGCGGTCGGCGCTGAGATCGGCGGACGCAATCACGCCTGCCCCACTCCGGCCCCGCCAGATCGACGCCAGGTGCGTCTTCCCGCTTCCCGGCGGGCCGGTCAGCACCAACGCCCGTTTCGGCCAGTCTGGCCAGGCGTCGATGATTTCATAGGAATGTTCGTTGCTCGCGGAGATGAAGAAGTCTTCCGCGCCCAGAGCCACGTCGTGCGGCAGCTCCAGAGGTATTTGAGCCGCGCCGACGGTATCATCAGCGCCGGCGCTCATGCCTCCTCGCCTTCGTCCGGATTGCCCCCGCTCGTTCCCAGGTAGAGCGCGCTGCCACGGTATGTCTTGATGGCAAATCGCGACAGGACGCCGATCGCCGCCGCCAGCGGCACGGCCAGGAGGAGCCCGACGAAGCCGAGCAGCAGGCCGAACGCGAACAGCGCGAACATGAGCCAGACCGGATGCACGCCGACCCTGTCACCGACCAGTTTGGGCGACAGGAAATTGCCTTCGAAGAACTGGCCGACAACGAATATGCCGAACACCACGGCGATCATCGGCCAGTCGTTCGACGGCAGGAACTGCACCAGCGCGACGCCGAACGACAGGAACAGGCCGGTGATCGACCCGACATAGGGAATGAAGCTGATCAGGCCGGAGACGATGCCGATCAAGAGGCCGAAATTGAGCCCGACAATGCTCAGGCCACCGGCATAGAAGACGGCCAGGATCAGGCACACCGTGCCCTGCCCGCGCACGAAGCCCGCCAGCGCCGTGTCGATTTCCGATGCGAGATCGCGGATCGTCTTGACGTGGTCGCGCGGCAACCAGCTGTCGATGACGGCGATCATGCGGTCCCAGTCGTTCAGCATGTAGAACGCCACAACCGGGGTCACGACCAGGAGCGATATGATATTGACCAGCGCAAGGCCCCCGCTCCAGACCGATCCGAGCAGCGTTCCGATCCAGCCCGCCAGGCTCTTCGCGATGTCGGTCAAGGACCCTTCGATGTCCGCCTTGGTCTTGGCCAGGAACTCCTTGAGCCACTCCGGCCCGGCCTGATCCGCCAGGGCGATCAGCTTGCCGATATAGCCCGGCAGGTTTTCAGCGAACCCGCCGACCTGCTTGCCGAGCACCGGCAACAGCACGATCAGGCAGACAACGAACACGATGGCGAAGACGCCGAGGATGGTGGTCGTCGCGCCGAGCCGGCGTACCCCAAGCTCTTCGAGCCAGTCGGCGACGGGATCGAGGAAATAGGCGATCGCCAGCCCCATGACGAAGGGCAGAAGGATCGGCCGCAGGATATAGAGCAGGAAGGCGAACACGACGACCGCCGCCAGCCAGAAAACCATCTGTCGTTGCAGGCTCATCCGATTGCTCCCCCGAAGCCTAAAGCGTGTCTCCCGAAAGTAGGCACCGGTTTCGGGACAAAAGACACGCTTAAACAAAGAGCTAAAGCGATGGCGCGAATCAGAATGATCGCGACACGCTTTAGGCCGTCAGAGTTCAAGGCCATCTCCGTTCGCCATATGTATCAGCCACAAGCGAAGATAGGCTGCGGCCGAGAGAACGGTGAAGGCGGCGACGGCGACGATCAGAACCCATATCAGATCGGCGAGCTCAACACCAAATCCGAGCGTTCCCAGAACCGTCGCGGCGAGCACGATCTGCACCGTCGTGTTGGCCTTGGACACCATGAGCGGCGTCACCCGGACCGGCTTGTCGAGCATCCAGGAGAGCAGAAACGCGCCGATGATGAGGATGTCCCGGCTGACCACCAGGATGACCAGCCAGGCGGGCAGAATGTTGCGCAGTCCGAGCGACACATAGATGCTGACGAGCAGAAGCTTGTCGGCGATCGGATCGAGATAGGCGCCGAGTTCGGTCGTCAGTCCGAACCGCTTGGCGATGAAGCCGTCGACCGCGTCGCTGACCCCGGCCAGAACGAACACCAGGAACGCGGCGAGAAACTCCCCTGAGACGATCAGCCAAATGATCAACGGCACCATGAAGATGCGGAACAGGGTTATGAGATTTGGAACGTTGATACCAACTGACATGGGTGCCGTCCGGGATGGACTGGATTTCGCGTGCCGATGATCTGGTGTTCGTTGCCGGGACATGCCGTGCGGGCGCTTAATTGGGCTGAATCACCCAGGTACCGCCGACCTCGCTGAGTTGCAAACCGTTGGCTTCGAGTTGTTGCGTGAACTGATCCACGGAACCGTCGTAGTCGATCTTCACGATGCCGCCGCGCGCGGACAGGGATGCGATCTGAACGGTGCCGACCCCGTAGGTCTGCTGGATGCGGCCCCGGATCGAGTTCCACTCGGCCAGGCTGTCGAAGGGAATTGCGACGGTGATGGAGTTGAGCTGCGAGGTCGGTGTCTTGACCTGAGCCATCGCGGTCTTCCAGGTTTCCTCCATGGCGTCGAGGAAGCCGCGCGCGGCGACCGACGCGGTCTCGGCCATTTTCTCCGGCTCGCCCTGGAAGGTCCGCGCGAAATTCAACCGGCCATAGGACGTGACGCCGTCCAGCGACGCATTGATCGACACCCCATCCGGGCTTTCGGCCACGGCGACCAGAACCTTGTCGGCGCCATATCTCAGCCGCAACGCTTCGAGCTTGATCGAATCGCCCGCCAGGGCCTCGTCGGCGCTGATCGCGGAAATATCCGTCAGATCGCCGATCGGGATCAGCACCGGCGTCAGCGCATTCTGGACGTCAAGCTTGATCCAGGCCTCTTTCCAGGGATTTTTGCCGTCCCATAGAACCACCTTCTCCGCGGTCCTCCAGACCGGCAGCACCAGGACGCTCGGCGCCTGCTCCTCGGCCAGGGGGACATTGTACTGATAGAGCAGCGTGCGCACCGCATCTGGCAGGAAGCTGATGGTCAGCGTCGCGATATAGCGGGTCGGGCCGGTGCGTTCGTCCTCGAACGTCATGCCCGACATCATGCGCGCAACGTCGCCGCCGGTGAACTGGGGCAGTTGCTGGTCGCTGCCGGACGGCGTCAGCCGTTTGACCAGCTTTCGAAACGCGATCAGCTGGGCGCTCTCGATCGCCCTGATCTTGGCCTGCGCCGCATCCTTGGCGGTCTCGTCCACCTTGACGTGAGAAATCGTGAAAACGTCGGCACGCAGCGGCGCGGTGGCGATCATGAGCATGGCGGCCGAAACCGCCAGAACCGTCCATCCGCAACGCCTAAAGCGGCCAAGCGCTCCCGGCAACCAGAGTTCTGATATCACTTCGCTCATTCCGGCCGGGCGAGGTTCAGGCAATCAACCGCCGCCGCGAACAGTCTCCATGGATTTTGCCTGCCGCATTCATTTGCGTGCGGATCACGGTCTTTTTTGCTTGCTCTTTGAGCAAATGGCAACGAAAAAGCGGCGCATACCTGTTTACAACCGGACCTTCAAGGCTCGCAGGGTCATCCCGTATATGAGCAAAAACTCCTACACCTACAAGGATGCCGGCGTAGATATCGACGCGGCGGCCAAGCTGGTCGACAGGATCAAGGGGCATGCGCGCTCCACGGCGCGGACCGGCGCGGACGCCGAACTCGGCGGCTTCGGCGGCCTGTTCGACCTCAAGGCGGCCGGCTATGAGGACCCTCTCCTGGTCGCCGCGAATGACGGTGTCGGCACCAAGCTCAAGATCGCCATCGAGACCGGACGCCACGGCACGGTCGGGATCGACCTGGTCGCCATGTGCGTCAACGACCTCGTCGTCCAGGGCGCCGAACCCTTGTTCTTCCTCGATTATCTGGCCTGCGGAACGCTGAATTCCGATACGGCGGAAGAGGTTGTGTCCGGCATTGCCGAAGGCTGCCGGCAAGCCGGCGCCGCGCTGATCGGCGGCGAGACCGCCGAGATGCCCGGCATGTACACCCGCGGCGACTACGATCTCGCAGGTTTTTCGGTCGGCGCGGTCGAGCGTGGCGCCGTGTTGCCGAGAGGCGATATCGAGGCGGGCGACGCGGTGCTCGGTCTTGCCTCGTCCGGCCCCCATTCCAACGGGTACTCGCTGATCCGCAAGCTGATCGAGGCACGCGGCCTCGACCTCGAGGCGCCGGCACCGTTCGATCCGGCGGTTTCCCTCGGCGAGGCGCTTTTGACGCCGACGCGAATCTATGTCCGCCCCCTGCTCGACGCACTCAGGCAGGGCGACCCGATCAAGGCGCTGGCCCACATCACCGGCGGCGGCTTCGTGGAGAATGTGCCCAGGGTGCTGCCCGACGCGCTGGCGGTGCGATTCGATCTCGGCCAGGTCGAGGTGCCCGCGGTGTTCGGCTGGCTCGCGGATATCGGCGGGATCACGCAGGACGAGATGCTCAAGACGTTCAACTGCGGAGTTGGTATGGTTGCGGTCGTGCCGGGCGATGCGGCGGGGAACGTCATGCGGCGCCTTGCCGATAACGGCGAGAACGTTCGGCGGATCGGGGAAGTCGTCGAGCGCACCGCCGGGGCGGCGACCATGTTCGACGGTTCTCTTGCGCTGGAGCGGTGATGGCAAACGGCAAGAAGGTTGGCGTACTGATTTCCGGGCGAGGCAGCAATCTGGCGGCGCTGATCGACGCCTGCGCCGCGGACGACTTTCCCGCCGAGGTCGCCGTCGTCATTTCAAGCCGGCCCGATGCGGCCGGCCTCGGCTTTGCCGAAAAAGCCGGCATACCGGCGGTGGCGCTCGACCATAGCGCGTTCGACGGCCGCGAAGCGTTCGAGGCCGAACTGGACGCGACGCTTCGTGCACACGACATCGAACTGGTCTGCCTGGCCGGGTTCATGCGCCTGCTCACCACCGGCTTCGTCGAAACCTGGCGCGACCGGATGATCAACATCCACCCCTCGCTCCTGCCGGCCTATCCGGGCGTGAACATTCACGAACGCGTCGCCGATGACGGCGTGCGCATCACCGGCTGCACGGTGCACTACGTCCGAACCGACATGGACAACGGCCCGATCATCGCCCAATCCGCCGTGCCGGTACTGTCGAACGACACCGCCGACACCGTGGCGGCGCGGGTCCTGGCGGCGGAACACAGGCTCTATCCCCTGGCATTGCGCATGGTGGCAGACGGCACGGTGCGGGTATCGGGAGAACGGGTCGTGTTCTCGGGCGCGGAAACCGAAGCCCCTCCCCTGTTCTCGCCTCAGCCTACTCGTTAGTTTCCAGACCGGCCTTCTTCTCCAGGCTGGCGATCAGCTCGTTCAGCTTCTTGCGCTCCTGACCTTTGCGGGCCATGCGCAGATGTATCCTGGAGACTTCCGACCGGAGCTTCGCCTTTTCCCGCTGGTCGGTCACTTTGAAGCCGTCGCGCTGCAGCTGAAAGATCGTCTGCATGTCGAGCTTCATGTCCTCGCTGATGGTCCGGACACGCTCTCTAAGCTGCGCCAGCCGTACGGCCAGGGCCATGTCGGCCGCGCTGGTCTTCTCCTGCAGCTTTTCCTCAAGCTCGCGGATGCGCTGCTCCAGGCGTGCGGTGTCCTCGGCGTCGGGCTTCGCCCGCGATTTCTTGGCCTGCTGCGGCAACCCTTCCTGATTGAAATAGAAATCGCCGGTCAGCGCCGAATGATCCCACGGCACCTGCTCGCCGCCGGTGCGCGCCAGCACGTCGTTGCGCACTTCGACCATCATGGCCGCAAGGCTGCGGCCCGGCTTGGCGATGCGCTCGACCAGGGCTGACGCGAAGGGCGAGTTCCGGCCATCGCCGTCGAGCGCCACATTGCCCGGCTGGGTCGAAAACGAGATGAAGGTGCCGACGCCGGTTTCGACCTGGGCAAGACCGCGACCGATGGACGATGACCTCGTCCCCATCGACCGGGCAAGATTGCGCCCCAGAGGATTGTCACGGCAGGCGTCGAGGAAGACCACATTGGTGCGGCCTTCGCGCTGGAGTTCCATCTGGCGCAGGACGAAGTTCAGCGGCAATGCCTCGAAGTCGAGATCGCGTTCGCTCGAAAGCTTGGCATCGACCGGTATCAGATAGTTCTGGCCGGCGACCTGAAGCCCGTGGCCGGCATAGAAGAAGACGGCGTCGTCGGCATCTTCCAGGGCTGCCGAAAAGTCACGCACCTTTCTGTCGAACCCGCGCTTGTCGACATCGAGCGCGCGTATCACGGTGAAGCCGACGGCTTCGAGCGCGTCGGCCATGTCGTTGGCGTCATTGGTCGGATTGGCAAGCGCGCCGGCGTGGGTGTAGGCGGCGTTGCCGACCACCAGGGCCACACGTTTTTGCGCATGAACAGGTGCCGCGAACAGCACGAATGCGAACGCGAGAACCGCCAGAGTGCGGACACCGGACATGGCAAGCCTCCCAAAACTCAGCAACATGGCGTCCAAAAAAGCACCGAATTGTGTCAACCGCGTGCTAGCCGACCCTGGCGGGAATGGAGAGGAAGCCCCGGAACCGGACGCGCCCGCCACGTGTGGGTTCGGCGCTGAGCGCATAGTCCGGAAAACGGGCCAGGAACCGGCCGATCGCGATCTTGCCCTCCAGCCGCGCAAGGCTGAGACCGGCGCAGGTATGGGCGCCGCTGCCGAAAGCAAGGTGCTTGTTAGGTTTGCGCGACAGGTCGAGCCGGTCGGGATTGGGAAACTGGCGCGGATCGCGATTCGCGGCGCCGATGCACAGAGTGATCCGCGTCTCCGGCGGCATGGCGACGCCGCCGATCTCGGTTTCCACCGTGGTGATCCGGTTGCCGAGCTGGTTGGAACTTTCGAACCGCAGGAACTCCTCGACGGCGCTGTCGATCAGGTCCGGATTGTCGATCAGCCGGCGGCGTTCGTCCGGCCACTCCATCAGGGCATAGAGGCCGTTGCCGATGAGGTTGGTGGTGGTCTCGTGACCGGCATTCAGGATGAAGATGCAATTCTGCAGGAGTTCCACTTCGGACAGGGTTTCGCCATCGCCGTCGCCTTCGATCAACCGGGTCAGCACATCGATATCCGGATCGCCCGGCGACGCGCGGCGGGCCGCCACAAGGCCCTTGAGATAGTCGAGAAACTCGACCACCGCCCGGTTGCCGCGATCTTCCTGCTCAGGCGTCAGGACCGGTTCCAGAGCGCCGAGGATCGCCAGCGACCAGTTACGCAGGGGCCCACGTTCCTCACGCGGGACGCCAAGCAGGTTGCCGATCACCTCGATCGGGATCGCGGAGGCGAAATCCGATATCAGATCGACATCTCCACGTTCCGCCATGGCGTCGAGCAGGCCGTCGACAAGGCCAATCAGCCCCGGCTCGGTCTGCGCAATGGCGCGCGGGGTCAGCGCTCCGACGATCAGCCTGCGAACCCGGGTGTGGAGCGGCGGGTCGTTGAAGACAAGACTGGTGGTGTGGTGCTGGAAGAGAGGTGTGTCGCCGTATTTCGGGCCGAACTCCTTCTTCTTGTCGGAGCTGAACGTCGCGGTGTCCCGATAGACCCGCAGCAGGTCGTCATAGCGGCTGATGACATAGGAGCCGTCCGGACACAGGTGCACCGGATCGTGTTCGAGCAGCGCATGATAGGTCGGATAGGGATTGGCGTAGAAAGTTTGCGGCAGGTCGCGCGGATCGAAGGCGCGGGCAACCTCGCGTGCTTTATCGCCGCTCCATGGAGCGGATGCCGGCCGCTCCGGCAGCCAAAGCTCTGTGGTCGTCACGCGTGTCTCCTGCCTTGCCCGGGGCGGGTGAGTCTGCGTCCTGCGGATGAGCTTGTAAACGCGGAAGTTGGATGACGGGCTCCACCAAGAAAGAAGAGGGGCGAACGCCCCTCTTCCTTGGAGTAAATCAATAAATGTATAGGCGCTCTTAGAACGTGAAGGCCTTGCAGTTGAGGGACACGGTCGAACCGAAACCGCTGACCTTGGCGCGCGAACCGGGAGCCAAAGGCTGCGCCAAATGACGCGAGCGCCACTTCTGGCCACCGCTGACCTTGAACTTGACGAGCTTGCCGGCCGGCAGCCAGAAGCCCGTGGAATTGACCACATAGACACCACGGTTCGGGTTGGCCGGCTGGTGATGGGAGCCCTTGGCGATGGTGTAGCAGCCCATCGGCTTGATCAGGGCCACCTTGAAAGCGCCCTGGGGCTGGCCGGCCTCAACGGCCGTGGCCGCGCCCGCAACGGCGATTGCACCGAACACGGCGGCGGTAATGGCTTTCTTCGCGTTTGAAATCTTCGTCGTCATCTCTGCTTCCTCCAGTTTGTTTCTGAGTATGCAGAGACAATGACAGATCGCGACTGAACCAAAGCTGAGCTAATCGTTCATCCGGCGTTCACGTGACTGTGATCACTATTTGATGCGTTTTAGGCAGCCTTTGGAGCGGTTTAGGCAGGCCGAATCCAGATGTGATTGTCGTGGAAAGCACCGCCCCCGCTGGGCGCGGGCTGATCGGCCGACGTGATGGTGTTGATCCCCCTGCCGTCCTCGAAGGCATCGTTGGGCCAGATGCTCTCGGCGATCGCCACGCCGCGCTGAACGCCCTCGAACGCCTTGGCGTGCAGGATCACCGCGCCGCGCCGGTTGCCGATCCTTATCTTCGCGCCATCCTCGATCCCGAGATCGGCAAGGTCTTCCGGATTGACGAACAGTTGCGGGCGGCCTTCGCGGTCGAGGGACGTCTTTGTCTCGTTGAAGGTCGAGTTCAGGAACGAGCGCGCCGGCGACGTGGCCAGCCGGAACGGATGTTCCTCGTCCGCCACCTCGATGATGTCCCAGTGGTCGGGCATCGGAGGTACCTGCTCGATGGGTCCGAAGGTGCGGTGCATATAGGGCCGGAACCGAACGCCCGCCCAGTCGGGCTTGAAGCGGAACTTGCCGTCGGGGAATTTGAAGCCGTCGATGAAATGGGCGCGGTCGAACTCCGGCTGGCAGTCGATCCAGCGGTTTTCCTCAAGCTCCTCGAGCGTGCCCCAGCCGGAGGCCTGCAAGGTCCAGTCGATCAGCTCGCGCGAGGTCTTGCCGAAGCCTTCATGCTCGGCCCCTACCCGCTCGGCGAGACCGCAGATCACCTCGTGGTTGGAACGGCATTCGCCGGGGGCCTCGACGATCTTTGGCCCTAAGATGATGTGCTGGTGGCCGCCGGACTGATAGACGTCGTCATGCTCAAGGAACATGGTGGCGGGCAGCACGATGTCGGCGACCCGCGCGGTTTCGGTCATGAACTGCTCGTGGACGCAGACGAAGAGGTCGTCGCGGGCGAACCCCTGCTTGACCTTCTCCTGCTCCGGGCAGACCGAAACCGGATTGGTGCTCTGAATGAACAAGGCGGTCACCGGCGGACCGTCACCGATATCCTTCGGATCGCCGGTCAGCACCGGCCCCATGCGCGACTGATCGAGATAGCGCACGTCCGGATCGA
>Ga0209633_10004045_pt1 | contig 13329 bp, 13 predicted proteins | sample Cruoilmetagenom1_FD_187290 | JGI IMG/M metagenome (GOLD analysis project Ga0209633, IMG submission 187290) | Oil polluted marine microbial communities from Coal Oil Point, Santa Barbara, California, USA - Sample 1 (SPAdes) (version 2) | ecosystem: Environmental > Aquatic > Marine > Oil seeps ... | reverse complement strand
GGTTGCCAGGTCAACTCCCGAAAGGATTAACCGAGTAGCGAAGGTGTGCCGAAGGTCATGAAATCTCAGGCCTTTTATTCCCGCACGTTTACAAGCATTCTTAAAAGCAGTACGAATATCTCTGAGCGGTTTATTGTGGTAAGTGAAAATTCTGGAGTCTGGGCGGGGGGGGACTCGAACCCCCACGGACGTGAGTCCAACGGCTTTTGAGGCCGTCGTGTCTGCCAATTTCACCACCCGCCCTTGGGGTAGGGACTATATTATTCTATCTAATAAGCTAAGAATCAAGAGCCTATGGACAATAAACGTCCCCATTCTCTCAAAGCTTAATAAAATTAATGATTCAGGCGGTTTTTAGAGAGGCTTTTGCGTGTTGACAACATTAGGTCTTCATGTATCCTAGCACCTTTATCTATGGGTCTGAAATAACCAAAAATTTTTAACGACGCGGAGGTTTTACGGCAATGATTGTTGTAATGAAAAGTAGCGCAACGCCCGAGGAGATTCAAAACGCAAAGGACACGATGATCGAGCTCGGTTATCAGCCGCACCCGATCGAGGGCGTGCTCAGAACCGTCATCGGTGCAGTAGGAGACGAAAGAGGGAAACCAGAAGACGTCGAAACGCTCAGCATCCTGCACGGAGTGGAAAAAGTCATTCCCATTCTCCCCGCGCACAAGCTTGCCAGCCGCGAATTCAGACCCGAAGACACTCAGGTAAAAGTTGGAAATGTGGTAGTAGGGAACAACAAAATCCCGGTTATTGCAGGTCCATGCTCGGTAGAGAGTGAAGAGCAGGTTATGGAAATCGCGCGCGCCGTAAAAGAAGCTGGCGCAAGCATGTTCAGGGGCGGGGCCTACAAGCCGAGAAGCTCACCCTACACATTCCAGGGTATGGGTATCGAGGGGCTTAAGATCCTCGCAGCAGCAAGAGAGGAAACAGGGCTTCCAATTGTGACCGAAATATTAGACCCTCACGACCTTGACGCTGTAGTAAAATACGCTGACGTGCTTCAAATCGGTGCCAGAAACTCACAGAACTACGCACTATTAAAACAAGTTGGCAAATCCGGCATGCCCGTACTTCTAAAACGCGGCATGTCCACCACGATCAAAGAGTTTTTGATGTGCTCAGAATACATTCTCGCTGAAGGGAACGAAAACGTTATGCTGTGCGAAAGGGGTATACGGACTTTCGAGACGGCAACCAGAAACACCTTTGACCTAAACGCCATCCCGGTGCTTAAAGAAAGAACCCACCTACCTATAATCGCAGACCCGAGCCACGGCACGGGATACTGGCAGTACGTAACCCCAATGGCGCTTGCCTCAATCGCGGCAGGGGCGGACGGAATAATCATCGAGGTTCACAATAACCCTGAAATTGCCGTGAGTGACGGAGGGCAGTCCCTGAAACCTCGCAAGTTTAAAGAGCTCATGGAAAAAGCGGCGCCTGTCGCAAAAGCTGTCGGAAGGGAAATATAGGCTTACAGCTTATATAACAAAAGGTTATTGCTATTGTTTGAGCTTTAGTCCTTTAGTCTGATCTTACCTTCGGCCACCATTCGGACTGCTTCGGGATATATTCTGTATTCCTCTTGTTGAATCCTCTCCTGGAGAGAGTCTTCGGTATCATCTTCCAATACCTTTACTACCGATTGTTGTATGATTGGGCCCGTATCGACTCCCTCATCCACGAAATGGGCAGTGCAGCCCGTAAACTTAACTCCGTACTCAAGGGCCTGGCGCGCAGAGTGAATACCGGGGAATGAGGGCAGAAGCGCCGGGTGAATATTCAATATCTTATTCTTGTAGTGCCTGACAAAGAGAGGGGAAAGGATGCGCATAAACCCCGCAAGAGCTATGAGGTCGATATTTTGAGGCTCGAGCACTCTTATAATATCCTCTTCATATTCCTCTCTTGTCCCGTAGCCTTTGTGGCTGATTACCATCTTCGGAATATTATGATTTCGGGCGCGCTCAAGTGCGTAGGCTTCAGGATTATTACTGAATACCAGCACGATCTCGGCAGGCTCGATATCGGCATCGAGCATCGCCTGAAGGTTAGTCCCACTCCCTGAAACGAACACACACAATCTTTTTTTAGCTGCCATAAATGAGCCTTTGGAGTTTATTCCTAAAACGAGAAAAAATAGTACACAAACATGCATAATAAAACAAACATTAACTTGCGTGTGTTTAAATTAAGAAGGTATTTGGGATTCCGAGCAGAAGAGAAAAAAAACCAGGGCAGCTTCCTACTTTCCCACTCCCGTACAAGAGCAGTATCATCGGCCTCGAAGAGCTTAACTTCCGGGTTCGGTATGGGACCGGGTGTTTCCTCTTCAGCATTGCTACCCAGATAGGTTGTATATATTACAGTGCTTCAATACCTTGTCAAGACTTCCTCGCAAAAAAATATTTATTACTATGTACAACAGCCTCCCTGTTTGAAAAAAGACCCTAATAATGCTTTAATTCTCCTTAATGGCAGATTACATAGACGACTTCATCGACTCACTCAATAGACGTGAGACAACTAAGGAGACGTACAGAAAAGCGTTAAGAGAATTCTCTAAATGGCTCGGCGACGCGTCCCCCGTTGGTCTTTGCACAAAGGACATTGAGAGGTACAAGGATTTCATCATTTCAAAGAACCTCTCACCTACTTCTATGTCGGCATATCTCACGGCGGTAAGGAGACTATACGAGCACCTACTCGACAGTGGCAAGGTATCCGAGAACCCGGCTAAAAAAATAAAGGGGAGCTCAAGACCCAAAAGACATCTGACCGAGCCCTTAACCGGGCTTGAGGTCCATAAACTCTTCAGCGCATTAGATATGTCCTCTGACATCGGGGTCAGGGACAGCGCTATGCTAAACCTGATGGCCCGCTCGGGTCTGAGCGAGATCGAGATAATAAGAGCAAACTTAGAGGACGTAAAACGAAGGGGCACAAGGACCGTGATATACGTACAGGGCAAGAGCAAAGATAAAAAAGATGAATATGTAACACTCGGCCCAGAAGTCACTGCGGCTCTGAACAAGTATTTGTCTAACCGCGGAGATTCGGATGCGGGCGAGCCTCTTTTTTGGGGCATAGGGAACAGGGCTAAAAACCTGAGGGTCACGACCCGTGGAATCAGGGCCCGAGTCAACCACTACTTCGAGCTATCGGGAATTAAAAGAAAAGGCATCACTCCTTACAGCCTCAGACACACTGCGGCAATACTCGCCATTGAAGGGGGCGCAAACGTCTCGGAAGTAAAGGAGATGCTAAGGCTCAAGACCACTGCGTCAGCGCTAGTTTATTTTGAGGAAGCTCGCGAAAGCAAAAACAAATTAGGTAATAAGAGGAAATTTAAAAAATAATAAGAGAGAATTTGTTCACTTAGTCGGTATTAGTCGGCTAATACATAAGGACGTATCAAGCTGCCGTGCCCATGCACCCGCCACTTAGATTACGTCTTCTCGACGTAGCTCTTAAAAGGATATACACGGCCCGCACGTTTTAGCTTCTTTATGGCTTTGACCTCTATCTGTCTTATCCTCTCGCGCGTAACCTGAAACTCCTGTCCCACCTCTTCAAGCGTATGCTCTTTTTCGTCGTCGATACCGAAACGGAGCCTCACAATACTTTCCTCTCTCGTATTAAGGACTGAGGAGAGAGCGCTGTTTATGATCTCTTTTAGCTCGCTCATCTCAAGAATCTTAGAAGGTGAAGTGGTGTTTGCGTCCTCAATCAGGTCCACAAGCTTACTGTCCTCTTCGTCCCCTATCGGAGTCTCAAGGGAGATCGGGTCTTTTGATATCTTAAGCACGCGCGCTACTTTATCTACCGGGAGCCCTACTCTTTTAGCGATCTCCTCAGGCTGAGGCTCGCGCCCAAGCTCTTGCACCAAGAGTCTTGAAGTCCTCACAATTCTGTTTATGGTCTCGGTCATATGTACCGGGATCCTAATTATTCTCGATTGGTCCGCAAGCGCTCTTGTGATAGCCTGGCGGATCCACCAGGTGGCGTAGGTAGAGAACTTATAACCCCTGTTATATTCGAACTTCTCGACCGCCCTCATAAGCCCCATATTGCCCTCCTGAATCAGGTCCAGAAAAGGGAGGCCCCGGTTTATGTAGCGCCTTGCGATGCTGACCACGAGGCGGAGGTTCGATTCTATCAGTTTTCTGCGGGCTTTATAAGTAACTTGCTCGCCAAGCTCAATTCTCTTTAGAGACTTCTTGAGTTTGCCGGTGTTTACCTCTGCTTCTTCTAAAAACTCACCCATTCGCTTCCTTATATCTTTTTTGGCCTTAGTTACTGTAGAGGTGCCTTTAATCTTGATATCATTGAACTCTTTTCTCAGTTTCTCAAGCCGATCAACGTAACCTTGGGCCGCTGTGAGTATTCTCTCAATCTGAGAGCCGTTTAAATTTATTTCCTCTAAATACTCAACCATCTTGGTCTTGTTACGCTTGACCTTCTGCTGAAGTGTTTTCTTTTTCCTTGCGGAAGCTTTCTCAATCTCTTTTTTAGTAACCTCATTGTCTTTGTACAGCTCGTTAATCGCGTTTATCGAATTATTTATTCCAATCTGTATTTCTTCTTCCAGTATGTTGTCGGACTCGTCCAGAAGGTTAGTTATATCGCGCACGTTCAGGTTGCCGTTTCTAAGCTCTTCACCAAGCTCGAATATCTCTTTTAGCATAAGTGATGAGCTCAGTATGGATTTTGCGATAATCCTTTTGCCTGTTTCGATCTCCTTTGCTATATGTATTTCCTGCTCACGGGAAAGAAGGGAATGATCGGCTATCTCATGGAGATAGAATCTTATCAAATCATATTCGTTAACGTTATTTTGAGCGTTACCGAGATTGAAGACGTAACTTGTGCCGGACCCTTTGCTCTCAGACTCACCACTGTTTTCCTCCCGGGAGGTTTCGAGCTGCTCGACCTTATCATCCTTAAGGAAATCATCTTCACTGTCTAGACCACTTTCCTTAGGTCGCTCGATTATGGAGTCTGAAAGCTTCTCCTTAGAAGCTTTAGGCTTGGATCCGGTTTTTTGCTTCTTACTCATTTACGCTCCTTAATACTATTTTTGCTTCCTCAAATCCGAATACTCTTTAAGCAATTTTTTCTCGGCTTGTTGGTCTTTATCTTTTACAGCCTGGTCGATCTCTAGTCTGAGCGCTTTTAATCTGGCGTCGCGCTTGCCGGCCGTTAATTTACGAACACAGCTCTCGAGCATGTTTCCCGCAGTATCAGCGTCTGTAATCCCGTCTGAAGAAAGCAGAAACTCCGATATCAGATCCTGCTCTGGGCGGTTATTAAAATGTACCAGAAGATTTGAGACGTCGTGCACGCCTCCCGAGATTATTTCATCCAAAATGGATTGAATCTCGGGGTTCTCTATAAATTCTGGCCAATTCTTATCTGCGATCACGCTTGATAGCTCAGGGAATTTGAGAAGTACGGTAAGTAAGAGCTTCTCGTGGCTTGAGTAAGAAGCTGTTCTATTACTCCCTGATTGCCCTCTGCCTTTTCTGTGTTTTACGTATGATAGTATCTCGTTTTCTCTTATACCCAGTTTCTCAGACGCCTTTTTGATATTGAGGCTCCGCTCTACAGGGTTTTGCACCTTAATTAATAATTCAGACACCTCTTTTACCAGCTGGTTCATGGTAAGCGAGCCTTCCCGGTAACGGCTGAGGGTTCTGTCTATAAAGAAATCAATCCAGCTCTCCGAGCTCTCAATCAGCGCTGAAAATTTTTCCGCCCCGTGCTTTTTAATGAAGGAATCTGGATCCTCTCCGGGAGGAAGCGGCGCTACATGCGGCATCAACCCCTCATCTAAAAGTACATCCAGTGAGCGAAGAGAAGCTTTGATGCCAGACTCATCGCTGTCAAAAAGAACAACCACATTTTCGGTGTATCGCCTGAGAATTACCCCATGGTCGTGCGTAAGTGAAGTGCCGAGCGTGGCGACAACATTTTTTATACCAGACGTATATAGCGCAAGAAAATCAGTGTACCCCTCTACCAATACAGCCCTTCCTTCCCGCCTTATGAAATCCCTTGATTTATCCACCCCGTAGAAGCTCCTACGCTTACTGTATACGGGAGACTCGGGCGAATTCATATACTTTGGCTGCTCGTCCTCTTTTATCACTCTGCCCCCAAAGCCAATCACTTTTCCCTCAAGGTCTTTGATCGGGAACATTATCCTGTCTCTGAACCTGTCGTAATACCCATCTCCCTGTTTGCGCTTTACAATGAGTCCTACCCTTTCCGCCAGGTTGAGCGGAATATTGTTCTTAGCCAAGAACTTAGCCAGAGCGTCCCATTCAGAAGGAGCATAGCCGAGCGAAAACTCATCTATTAATTCTGGGGGCATATTTCTTTTCTTCAGATACTCTCTGGCCGCCTTACCCTTTTCTTTAAGGGCCAAGGTTTTCTGATAAAACTTGAGCGCCGCGTTGTTGAGCTTATATAGCGGTCCTATACGGGAATTGTCTTTTGTTGGTTTAAGGGGGGATTTTGAGATCTCTACATTGGCCTTCTTTGCAAGCTCCGTTAAAGCTTCAGGGAATGAGAGATTATTGTAGCGCATATAAAAACCGAATATATCACCGCCCGCTCCACAGCTGAAACAATGGAAAAGACCCTTCTCCTCATCAACGTGCATGGACGGATTCTTGTCGTCATGAAAGGGGCATAACCCTACGAAACCCCGACCTGATTTTTTTACAGATGTGTAACTCTCTATGAGGTTAATAATACTCAACCTCCCTTTTATTTCTTTAACAATTACGTCATTGTTAAAAGTGTCCATCTATAAATGATTTCGGTTGTATAGTTCTATTCGGATTTGTAAAGGAATGGCTTAAAATCTGAGTATGACTTTTTACTAAATACAATGCGGTGTCCCCCTTCCGGTATTGTATTTTTACTCTGAAGATTAGTTATTAGTTCCTTCTCGTGCGCTTAATAACACGTTTTTTAGCGGCAAAAAGTTTCTTCTTTTTCTTTTCGCTCGGTTTTTCGTAGTATTCCCTTCTTCTTACTTCGGATAATACACCGCCCTTTTCGACCTGTTTTTTAAATCTTTTAAGGGCGCTGTCAATACTTTCGTTATTTCCGACCACAATTCCTGGCATAAATAAAACTCCTCCAGTTATATTTTAAATCGCGGGACATTTTTAGAATCGCGCTATGAAAAATTAATGTAAAGCTGCTAACTTGTCAAGTACCGCGTTTGTCCCAGAATAATATAATCAGTAGCTTTTTACTAATCTTTATCAATTTCAGGAAACACTCCGACCTTGCTGCAGTTTTCCCGGATTTCCTTTTCCACTTCCTCGGAGCCCCTTTTGTCAGGCTCGTATTCTTCTTCCTGACGCATTTCTTCAAAACGCATAATCCAGGAATCCCTTCTTTTTCTCGTATCGTCTATAAGACCCATATTTAAAAACTCCTTAGAATATTATACATGCAAATTACACAATCGAAATCGCTAGTTATTTTTTCCTATTTGAAGCGAGTGGTCAAGGAGTGTAGACATAGAGGCTATCTCAACCTCCTCCTGCATCTGGGGTATCATCTCGGAAAGGGCTTTTACGGTACCCGGATATGGGTGACAAATCCCTATCGCGTAGCCCTTTTTCTGAGACACCTTCACCAGGTGTTTGAGCTGAGATTTAACATAGGCAGAGCCCTTTGATGCGTCGTCTAAGAATATGTCCCTCTCAGCAGAGCGTACGCCGTATTTAGAGGCTGCCTCTGAGCCCATACTCGCGCCCGAGGTCATGCTGTCTACAAAATAGAGGTCCTTAGCCTTGATCTCCTTCATCACAAGCTCCAGCAGCTCCTCACTTTCCATAAATTTTGAGCCCATGTGGTTATTCACCCCCTGAATATGGGGGATTGAGGAAAGATTCTTATCTATCCTCCTTTGTATCTCCGACTTGGGAAGTCCGACGATAAGGGCATCCTCGCCTGCGTCAACGGCCGTATAACCCGAGGACTCCTTAGGCTCCATCGGAAGGTGGAGCATAACTTCCCTCCCCTTTTTATGAGCCTCATTTGCCGCGTATTCTGAATGAGGCAAATTCGGTAGAACGGCAATTGTTAGGGGCGCCTGTATCTGGAGGAGTTTATCTATAGAGGATTTACTCATACCGATGTCGTCTACTATGATCACTATTTTTGGTTTTACGGTTGCAGACTGCTTATACTCCTGAATATGCTCTTCTAGTTTTGCGGATTTCTTGTCCTGATCTTCTACTTTCTTAGTTTCCTTAGTGGTTTCTTCGGATTCTTTCTTTACAATCTTTTGTTTGCCCGGCGGAGGTTTAAAATTAAACTTTATTCTATGGGTCTCGATATCGTTTATTGTTAATATGGCAGTAATTGAGCTAGCGCCCTCTTTAAACTCGCCCTCCAGACCCGGCACTTTGGAAAAAGACTCTCCGAGAGTCTCCTTAACTTCTTTTTGAGAGAGCTTCTGTGGGGCTTGGATTACTATCTCTTTAAATTCCCAACTTATATTGTCCTTGGATTTATTCTGAGGCTTCTGAGAGCGTAAGTGCTCAGAAGAAATACCCATATCGAAATAGGCTCCTCTCAGATTAGAGTCTGTGCTCTCTATAGCGTCGTTAAGCTCGGATTGAGAAATCCCGGGACCTGAAGCCTTGTCTTTAGCTAAGTGTAAACCGTATACGCCTATGAATAATACAATTAGAAACCCTAAGGTAAATAGCGCAATTCGCGTCAGTTTCGCGCTTTTTTTTCTCCTTGTTCTTCTGGGTTTTCTGCTCGTATTTTTTTTAGTCGGCAAAAAAAGGAATCTCCCTAGCCTTTGGGAATGCTGCCCGGGGCTTTAGAGGTTTTTATGATTTTCACTGCGCTTTCGAGCTGTTTATCTATGTCTTCTTCGTTTTCTACAACTATGTCAGGAGTTACGCCGACTTCGCTTATTGATCTGCCGCTCGGAGCGTAAAACTTAGCTGTCGTAAGCTTAAGACCCGCTCCGTCCTCGAGTTTGATTATAGTCTGGACCGAGCCCTTGCCGAAAGTGGTGGTGCCCAGTATGGTAGCTCTCTTTGAATCCTGGAGCGCTTCTGCTACCACTTCGGATGCGCTTGCGCTGCCGTCGTTTACAATCACCACTATAGGCTGCTCCTCATAACTCCCGTTCTTTGTCGCATAGTGCTCTCTTGACTGTCCCTCGTAGCGGCCTTTGACGCTTACGATGAGACCGTCATCGACAAACTCGTCCACTACCGAAATAGCTTCGCTAAGAAGACCTCCCGGATTATTCCTTAGATCCAGCACGATGCCGTTTAAGTTGCCGCTGTTATTTGATTCTAGCTGTGTAAGGGCCTGCTTAAGCTCAATAGAAGTGTTATCCTGAAACTGTGAAAGCTTAATATACGCTATACCGTCCGGCAAAAGCTCGGGCTTAACACTCTTTACAATTATTTTGTCTCTTGTAAGCGTTACAACCCTGGGCTCTTTGTCGCCCTCGCTCTGAACCGTTACATCTACAGTACTCCCCCTTGGGCCTCTGAGAAGTTTGACAACTTCCTGTACTACCAATCCTTTCGTCGGCGTGCCGTCTACCTCTAAGATCTTATCCCTGGGTTTAATCCCGGCCCTTTCTGCGGGCGTGCCTTCAATGGGCGTAATTACCGTGAGTACCCCATTTTCAACCGTAACCTCCATACCCACACCGCCGAACTCTCCGGTTGTGCCGATCTCAAGCTCCCTGAAACGCTCGGGGGTAAGATATGCCGAATAGGGGTCAAGCGTCCTTAGCATCCCCTCTATAGCGCTCTCTGTAAGCTCCTCAGAGTCTACTTCCTCAACATAATTCCGCTCGATCAGATCGAGCACTCTGGTAAAGTTGGAAAGCCCCTGATATACGGCTTCGTCCGCACGTACACCGGTGCTTAAAACAAGAAAAATAGCAAGTATTAAAACGAGTCTTTTCATATTTAGCTCCTATAAACAGGGTAACTAAACATACTATAGCTAGCAAATATAATTTTTTAGGATTAAATATATGTTTAGTCCTGTCTATATCTAAAAATTGAGGAAAGAAAAAAAGGAGCCGAAGCTCTCTATTTTCTTAATTTTCTTTAGCGGTCAATTGCCACTTGCCCCATTTAAATACAGCTTTGTCACCGTGCTCTGTCATAGTGGTCATTTTGAGCATGACAAACTGTTTCAAATAACAGCCTAAATCTCACTTTTGCTCCCTCTCCAAGGCTTCCAGCCGTTTTTCGATCTGAGTAAGCTTGTAAATAATATAGATATGGGTCTTTTTGGCATCTATACCCACCGGACTATCGTCACTATGAATCATCTTAGCTATCTCAGCATAAGTTTTCTCATCTATGTCCATTATCATTCTCCTCTTAATTATTTTTTATGAGTATATCATCAACGTTCAGAGATAACCGGGGACCTTTCAATATAAAAATTTCTAAAAAAAGGTGAGCTGAAGTATCCTAATTAAGTAGTATTTAGCTTTCGCTTTCTTGATCTTATCGGGCGGATAATATATTTTACTTACCGGAAGAAATTATGCTGAATATGGTATTCACAGTAATAAGCAGGTTTATCGGAACCTACACCTCGGTCGTGCTCGAGGTCTCTAAGGACTGGTTTATACTCTACAAGATAGTATTTATACCTGTCTCGCTTCTAATTTACTTTCTTGCGTTCTTTGTCATTTCGGGCGTGCTTTTAATAGTTATCTTTATAGCCCGGCCGATTTCATTTATCTCAAACGCGTTCTTTAAATAGCGGTATTATTGCGCATACATCTGAATGTCATCCCCAGCGATTTTCAATCAATCACACTTACTTTTTTAATGTAACTCAGGTGTTATAATTACAAGTTCGATGAAAGGAAAACTCGAATCGCAAGTCGATCCTAAGAAACTCCCCGAGCACGTAGTCATCATAATGGACGGCAACGGCAGGTGGGCCAAGAAGAAAAATCTTGACCGTATCAGCGGGCATAAAGAGGGCATGAAATCGGTGCGCGCCGTTATGAAAGGGGCAAGAGATTTGGGCATCAAGCACATCACTCTCTACGCGTTTTCAGCGCAGAACTGGAACAGACCCAAAGAGGAAGTAAAGGCTCTTATGGAGCTTCTTAAACAGTACCTCTTAAAAGAGGGGGAAAGACTGGTAGAAAACGACGTTAGGCTAAACGCAATAGGAAGACTCCACGAGCTTCCTGAGGACGTGTACGAAGTGCTCACAAAAACGATGGAGAAAACCCGCCACTGCAGAGACCTTACGCTTACCCTGGCCCTTAGCTACGGGGGCAGAGAGGAGATAGTGGACGCTGTAAAAAAAATCGCTTCAAACGGTAAAATCTCTCCTGAGAAAATAAACCAATCGAATTTCTCAAACTACCTATATACCGGGGATCTCCCCGAACCCGACCTTCTGATACGCACTAGCGGTGAGATGAGGCTATCTAATTTCATGCTCTGGCAGCTTGCGTATACGGAGATTTATGTCACAAAAACTCTCTGGCCAAATTTCAGAAAACGTCACCTGATAAAAGCCATACTAAATTACCAGAGGCGTGAGAGGAGATTCGGCCTCACTGGAGAGCAGGTTCAAAAAAGGGAAGTCATTTGAAAAATATTTCCATCCTTGGCTCAACCGGCTCAATCGGCAGACAAACCCTCGAAGTAATTTCGGCCAACCCCGACAAGTATAATGTCGTGGGGCTTTCGTGCGGGGGAAATCTCGAGTTACTTAGGGAGCAGATACTCAGATACAAGCCCGCCATTGCTTCTGTAAAAGACCCCGAGCTTGCCGCTGCGCTTAAGTCCGGGTTAAACAGCTCTGAGACCGAAATTGTGTACGGAGATGAGGGGGCGTCCCGTGTAGCATCGATTGAGGAAGCCGACACTGTAGTGTCTGCCATGGTCGGGGCCTCAGGGCTAAAGCCCACGCTCAGCGCTGTGCGGGCAGGAAAAGACATTGCGCTTGCGAATAAAGAGACCCTGGTTATCGCGGGGGAAATTATAACGAAAGAGGCAAAGGAGAATAACGTCACTATCCTCCCTGTGGACAGCGAGCACAGCGCGCTTTTTCAAGCGCTTCAGTGCGGGGACAAGAAGGATGTGAAAAGACTCATACTCACGGCTTCGGGCGGGCCGTTTCTGGACACTCCGGTGGAGGAGCTCACAGACGTCACACCGGAGGTTGCGTTAAACCATCCGACCTGGGTTATGGGGAAGAAAATCACCATAGATTCAGCTACACTTATGAACAAGGGGTTTGAGGTAATAGAGGCAAAATGGCTCTTCGGCGTAGGGTCTGAGAAGATATCGGTCTGGATACATCCCCAGAGCATTGTACACTCTATGGTAGAATATATAGACGGCTCGATTATATCGCAGATGGGCATCCCGGACATGAGGATTCCGATCTCTTACGCGCTTTCATATCCTGACAGGACTGACATGCGAAGGGACAATGCCAAACCACGGGATTTATCAGAGCTAAGCTTCAGAGAAGCTGATTTCAAGAAATTCCCTTCACTTGCTCTCGCGTTCGGTGCGCTTGAGGAAGGTGGCACCATGCCAGCGGTGATGAACGGAGCAAATGAAATCGCTGTTGAGGCTTTCCTTAGAAGAAAGATCGGGTTTACTGATATCGTAAAAACAGTGGACAGGGTTATGGAGCTTCACAAAGGAGCCGCGGCAGATACACTTGAAGCTGTCATACAAAGCGATAAATGGGCAAGAGAGAAGGCGGCGGATTTAATCAAAAACTAGAATATTACAAAACACGACTGGAGAATATATAAACATGATTGCAATAGTAGCTTTTATTTTCGTTATAGGAATATTGGTATTCATACACGAGCTCGGGCATTTCCTAGTTGCCAAGTGGAGCGGGGTAAGAGTCGAGAAATTCTCTCTTGGATTTGGGAAAAAGCTTTTCGGGTTCACAAAGGGCGAAACCGAATACCTTATCTGCATGCTCCCTCTCGGAGGTTACGTAAAGATGTACGGAGAGGGTACAGAGGGCAACTTCATAGTCGATAAGGTAAAAGCTGGATCCGTGGCAGAGAAAAGCGGGTTTAAATCGGGCGACAGGATAGTGAACGTCGAGGGTCTCGATCTTAAGGAATACGAAAGATGGAAACAGCTTGAAGCGGTTTTGGAAAAAGAGCCCGAAAGGGACTTTGAAGTCACGTTAGAAAGAGATGGAAAGCCTGTAGAGCTCCAGATCAAGCCAAGAGATCTTGAGGGTAACGACACCTATTCAGAGAAAGAATACCCGAGAGGGTTTTCGACA